>Ga0335078_10001716_pt1 | contig 33091 bp, 31 predicted proteins | sample Lox_Sample_32_FD_206711 | JGI IMG/M metagenome (GOLD analysis project Ga0335078, IMG submission 206711) | Soil microbial communities from Loxahatchee National Wildlife Refuge, Florida, United States - Lox_Sample_3.2 | ecosystem: Environmental > Terrestrial > Soil > Wetlands | place: USA...
AGCTGCTGGTCGAGATGGACGGCTTCGAGGGCAACGAGGGCATCATCGTCATCGCGGCGACCAACCGGCCGGACGTGCTCGATCCGGCGCTGCTGCGCCCGGGGCGCTTCGATCGGCAGGTGGTGGTGCCGCTGCCGGACGTGCGCGGGCGGGAGCAGATTCTGCGGGTGCACATGCGCCGCGTGCCGCTGGCGGATGATGTCAAACCGGGGCTCATCGCGCGCGGCACGCCGGGCTTCTCCGGTGCGGATCTCGCCAACCTGGTGAACGAGGCCGCTCTCTTCGCCGCGCGAGCCAACGAGCGCATCGTCGGCATGGACGAGTTCGAGCGCGCCAAGGACAAGATCATGATGGGCGCCGAGCGGCGCTCCATGGTGATGAGCGAGGAGGAGAAGCGCATGACGGCCTACCACGAGGCCGGCCATGCGATCGTCGGCATGACGGTGCCGGAGCACGATCCGGTCTACAAGGTGACGATCATCCCGCGCGGCCGGGCGCTCGGCGTGACACAGTTCCTGCCGGAGCAGGACCGATACAGCATGTCGAAGCGGCGGCTGGAGAGCGCGATCGCGACGCTGTTCGGCGGCCGGATCGCCGAGGAGCTGATCTTCGGGCCGGAATCGGTGACCACCGGCGCCTCGAACGACATCGAGCGGGCGACGGAGCTCGCGCGCAACATGGTCACGAAGTGGGGCTTGTCCGACAAGCTCGGGCCGCTCACGTACTCCGAGGAGACCGGCGAGGTGTTCCTCGGGCGCAGCGTCACGCAGCACAAGCAGGTCTCGGACGTCACGGCGCACGCCATCGACGAGGAAGTGCGCAGCGTCATCGAGAGCAACTACCAGCGCGCGCGGCAGATCCTGACGAGCGCGCTCGAGAAGCTGCATCTGATGGCGGATGCGCTCATCAAATACGAGACCATCGACGAGGAGCAGCTGAAGGACATCATGTCCGGCAGGCCGCCGAAGCCTCCGGCGGGGTGGGATGACACGCTGTCCAATCGGCCGCCGCGCGCGCCTGCCGAAGGACCTGCGGCGCCGGCTCCTGCGATCGGTCCGCCGGCGGGACAGCACTGACCTCACTTCACTGTCGCGGCAGGGTGCTCGGGCTCGAGCGGCCCGTCGTCATGGGGGTGCTGAATGTCACTCCCGACTCGTTCTCGGACGGGGGCCGATTCGTCCACGCGCAGGATGCGCTCGCGCGCGGACTGCAGATGGCGGATGAGGGAGCGGCCATCATCGACGTCGGCGGGGAGTCGACGCGCCCGGGCGCGGCGCCCGTCGGTGTGGAGGAGGAGCTGCAGCGGGTCGTGCCGGTGATTACTCGGCTGCGTCCCCGGACCCGGGCGATTCTCTCGGTCGATACCAGTAAGCCGCAGGTCATGCAGGCGGCGGCCGCCGCCGGCGCCGACATGATCAACGACGTGCGGGCTCTGCGCGAGCCGGGCGCGCTCGAGGCGGCGGTGCTCTCCGGCTGCGCGGTTTGCCTGATGCACATGCAGGGCGATCCGCGAACCATGCAGCAAGCGCCGAGCTACGCCGATGTGGTGGGCGAGGTGCGGGCCTTTCTCGGCCTGCGGGTCGAGGCCTGTCTTGCCGCCGGACTGCCGCTCGAGCGTATGGTGCTCGACCCGGGGTTCGGCTTCGGCAAGACCTTGGAGCACAACCTCGAGCTGCTGCGCTGCCTCGGCGAGCTGTCGGTGCATGGCCTGCCGGTCCTGGCGGGTCTGTCGCGCAAGTCCCTGGTGGGGGCACTGACCGGCCGTCCCGCGGGCGAGCGCGTTCACGGCAGCGTGGCGCTCGCCATCCTGGCGGCGATCCACGGCGCGCGTATCCTTCGTGTTCACGACGTCGCCGCCACCGTCGATGCGCTGAACGTCCTGGCGGCCGTTGAAGCCGGCCATTCTGCGGGCGTGAGAGGTTGACCGATGGGAGAGGATCTGTGACCCGAAGGTATTTTGGAACCGATGGTGTCCGCGGCCGAGTGGGCGAGCACCCGATGACGGTGGACTTCGCGCTGAACCTTGCCAGCGCCGCGGGCCGCGTGCTCGTGCCCGAGGGCGGCACCGTCCTCATCGGCAAGGACACGCGGCTCTCGGGCTACATGTTCGAATCCGCTCTGGAAGCGGGCTTCGTGGCTTCGGGCGTGAACGTCATGCTCATCGGCCCGCTGCCCACTCCCGGGATCGCCTACATGACACGCCATTTCAACTGCGACTTCGGCGTCGTCATCAGCGCCTCCCACAACCCGTACGACGACAACGGCATCAAATTCTTCGATCGCAGCGGCGCCAAGCTGTCCGATGAGCTCGAGGAGCGCATCGAGACCGAGCTGGCGCAGCCGGTGATCACCCGCACCTCCCGCAGCCTCGGACGGGCCGTCCGGGTGGATCGCTCGCGCACCCAGTACCAGGAGTTCTGCGCGTCGACGCTACCGAGCGGCCTCGATCTCAGCGGCCTGAAGATCGTCATCGATTGCGCGAACGGCGCCGCCTACAAGGTCGGCCCGCGGGTGCTCGCCGATCTCGGGGCCGAGATCGTTCCCATCGGCTGCTCGCCGAATGGCCGCAACATCAATGACGGCTGCGGCTCGACGGCTCCCGAGCTGCTGCAGCTCACCGTCCCCGGCGTGCGCGCGCACCTCGGGCTCGCCCTCGACGGCGATGGTGACCGCCTCGTCATGGTCGATCATCTCGGGCGCACGCTCGATGGCGATCAGCTCCTTTACATCATCGCCGAGGCGCGCCAGGGGAGCGGCGCCCTGCGAGGACCGGTGGTCGGCACGGTGATGAGCAATCTCGGTCTCGAGGTGGCGCTGCGCGAAAGCGGCATCGGCTTCCAGCGCGCGGCGGTCGGAGATCGCTACGTGCTCAACCTGCTGCGTGAGACCGGCGGCATCCTCGGGGGCGAGACCTCCGGGCACATCATCTGCCTCGACAAGACCACGACCGGGGATGGCATCGTGAGCGCCCTGCAGGTGCTCGCGGTCATGAAACAGACGGGCCGCTCGCTCGCCGAGCTCGCCTCCGGGATGCGCAAGTTCCCGCAGGTGCTGCTCAATGTGAAGGTCGCGGCGCGCTTCGATCCGGCCACGGTGCCGGCGGTACGCGAGGCAGTGCAGCGGATCGAGAAGCGCATGAACGGGGAGGGCCGGGTGGTACTGCGTCCCTCGGGCACCGAACCGGTGATTCGAGTCATGGTGGAGGGGCGCGATGAGAGCACGACCCGTGCCGCCGCCACCGAGCTCGCCGAGGTCGTCCGCAGCGCCGCCGGCTAGGGAGCCGCCGCGGCGTGAGCGGTGCGTTGCGCATCCGGGTCGCCATCGTTATCATCGCGCGCCCCGCTGGAGTCCAGGCCCATGCGCCGCCCCATCGTCGCCGGAAATTGGAAAATGCACGGGACGCGCAGCGAGAATGCGCGTCTCATCGAGGAGCTCATCTCGGGGTACCCCCCCCACCCGGCGGCCGAGTGCATCGTCTGCCCCCCCTTCGTGTATCTGCAGGATGTGGGCCGGCTGTTGCGTGATGCCGCCATCCTCCTCGGCGCGCAGGATGTCTGCGCCGACACCCAGGGTGCATTCACCGGCGAGGTCTCGGCCGCGATGCTCAAGGACGTCGGTTGCCAGTATGTCATCGTCGGGCACTCCGAGCGTCGACTGCTCTACCGCGAGAGTGATCAGCTCATCGCGCGCAAGTTCGCGGCGGCCCATGCCAAGGCGCTGGTACCCATCTTCTGCGTCGGCGAGCAGCTCGCGGAGCGCGAGACCGGCCGGACGCAGGAGGTCGTGGCGCGCCAGCTCGATGCCGTGCTCGAGCTTTGCGGTGCGGAGCCGTTGCAGAGCGCAGTGATCGCCTATGAGCCGGTCTGGGCCATCGGTACCGGCCGCAACGCCACGCCGGGGCAGGCGCAGGAGGTGCACGCCTTCATCCGCGCCCGCATCGCGGCCCGGGATGCTACAATCGCGGCCGCCGCTCGCATCCTCTACGGTGGCAGCGTCAAGGCGAGCAATGCGGCGGAGCTTTTTGCCATGCCGGACGTCGACGGCGGCCTGATCGGCGGCGCTTCGCTCAAGAGCGACGAATTCCTGGCGATCCTGGCCGCGACGCAATCGCGGTGAGTTTCTTTACCCTATGTTGCACGCATTTCTAGTAGTCATTCAGGTCCTCTCGGCGGTCTGCATCATCGTTCTGGTGATTCTGCAGCGCGGCAAGGGGGCGGAGGCCGGCGCGGGTTTCGGCGCGGGCGCTTCCGGCACCGTGTTCGGCGCGCGCGGCGCGACCACCGCTCTCTCGCGCGCGACCGCCATCTTCGCCGCCATTTTCATGCTCAACAGCCTCGCGCTGACTTACCTCAGCACGCGCTCGCACGAGCAGCAGACGACGATTCTGGACGTCGCGGGCCAGGCCCAAGCGGCCAAGGCAGCGCAGGCCAACTCGAAGCCGGCGCTCGAGAAGGCGCCGGCGCCCGGTATCGCCTCGCCGCCGCAGCCGCCGCCCCGGCCGCAGCCGCAAAAGCCGCAGCCGCAGCCCTGATCCGGCGCGAGCGCAACGCGCGCGAGTTTTGAAGTTGCCGACGTGGTGGAATTGGTAGACACACTAGCTTGAGGGGCTAGCGCCGCAAGGTGTGGGAGTTCGAATCTCCCCGTCGGCACCAAAATGTCTCGAGCGCTGCTAGAATGGGCGGCTTGCAGCGGAAGCATGCCGAGACAAGACTCGCGCATGCCCGCCGTGGCAGCTTTTGTTTCGGGCGAGAGGCATGCTGACCAATTACCTGCCGATATTGATTTTCCTCGTCATCGCGACCGGACTCGCGCTCCTGCTGCTCGTGCTCGGCACCGGAATCGGACGGTACTTCTCGCGTAATCCCGCCGACCGCGCCAAGCTCTCTCCTTACGAGTGCGGCTTCGAGGCCTTCGAGGACAGCCGCATGAAGTTCGACGTGCGCTACTACCTGGTCGCCATTCTCTTCATCGTGTTCGATCTCGAGATCGCGTTCCTCTTTCCGTGGGCGGTCGCGCTCGGCAAGATCGGCACCCCCGGCCTGATCGCCATGGGCGTGTTCCTCGCCATTCTCACCGTCGGATTCATCTACGAGTGGAAGAAAGGGGCGCTCGAGTGGGATTAGATCCGGAAGGCGCCGAAGGCTTCGCGCAGCGCGGCTTTCTCACCACGCAGGTCGACAATCTCCTCAACTGGGCGCGCACCGGCTCGCTCTGGCCGATGACCTTCGGGCTCGCCTGCTGCGCGGTGGAGATGATGCACGCGGGCGCCTCGCGTTACGACCTCGATCGCTTCGGCGTGGTGTTTCGTCCGAGCCCGCGGCAGTCGGACGTCATGATCGTCGCCGGGACCCTGGTCAACAAGATGGCGCCGGCATTGCGCAAGGTTTACGACCAGATGGCGGAGCCGCGCTGGGTGATCTCGATGGGATCGTGCGCCAACGGCGGCGGCTACTATCATTACTCCTACTCGGTCGTGCGGGGCTGCGACCGGATCGTGCCGGTCGATATCTACGTGCCGGGCTGTCCGCCGACGGCCGAGGCGCTGGTGTACGGCATCATCCAGCTGCAGAAGAAAATCGCGCGCACCAGCACGATCGCCAGGTAAACCGATGACTGATCCGACCCCCCAGCCTGGCGAGCAGGCCGCGGACGGCGCGGGCCCGGTCGCATCCGAGCTCTCGCGCCGGATCGAGGCGCAGCTCGGGGAAGCGGTGCTTCGGCTGCCGTCGCTGGCGAGCGAGCTCGCCTACGAGGTGAAGCCGGAGGCGCTCCTGAGCGTCTGCCGGACGCTGCGGGACGCGCCGCAGCTCAAGTTCGAGATGCTGATGGACCTCGCGGGGGTCGATTACCTGCATTACGGTCGGGACGAGTGGCAGACGCTGACCGCGACGCACTCGGGGTTCAGCCGCGGGCGGGTGGCGCGGGCGAGCGCGCCGGATCCCAACATGCCGGGCCGCTTCGCGGTGGCCTACCAGCTCCTCTCGATCACGCACAACGCGCGCGTGAGGCTGCGCGTCAGCTGTCCCGACACCCAGGAGCCGACGGTCGACTCCGTGATCGGCGTGTGGGCGGGCGCCAACTGGTTCGAGCGCGAGGCGTTCGATCTCTTCGGCATTCTCTTTCGCGGGCATCCGGACCTGCGCCGGATCCTCACCGACTACGGCTTCATCGGCCATCCCTTCCGCAAGGATTTCCCGCTCATCGGCAACGTGGAAGTGCAGTACGACCCGGAGAGAAAGCGGGTGGTGTACCAGCCGGTGAGCATCGTGCCGCGGGTGCTCGTGCCGAAGGTGATCCGTCACGACCACCGCTACGAGCCGGCGCTCAAAGCTCCGGAGGTGCCCCGCTGATGGCCGCGAATCCGATGGCCCCGATGGCGGAAATCCGCAACTACACCATGAACTTCGGCCCGCAGCATCCGGCCGCCCACGGCGTGCTGCGTCTGGTGCTGGAGATGGACGGCGAGGTCATCCAGAAGGCCGATCCGCACATCGGTCTGCTGCACCGCGCGACCGAGAAGCTCGCGGAATCCAAGCCCTTCAACCAGTCGATCGGTTACATGGACCGGCTGGATTACGTCTCTATGATGTGCAACGAGCATGCCTACGTGCTCGCCATCGAGCGGCTGCTCGGCATCACCCCGCCCGAGCGCGCGCAGTACATCCGGGTGATGTTCGATGAGATCACGCGCATCCTCAATCACCTCATGTGGCTCGGCGCGCACGCGCTCGACATCGGCGCCATGACCGTCTTCCTCCTCTGCTTCAAGGAGCGGGAGGAGCTCATGGACGTGTACGAGGCGGTATCCGGCACCCGCATGCACGCCACGTACTACCGGCCCGGCGGCGTCTACCGCGACTTGCCGGAGGCCATGCCGAAGTATCAGCCCTCGAAGTGGCGCCCGCAGAAGGAGGTCGATCGGCTGAACGAGGCGCGCTCGGGTGGCCTGCTCGATTTCCTCGCTGCCTTCACCCAGCGCTTCCCGTCCTCCATCGACGATTACGAGACGCTGCTCACCGACAATCGCATCTGGAAGCAGCGCACGGTCAACATCGGCGTCGTCTCGCCCGAGCGCGCCCTGCAGCTCGGGTTTTCCGGGCCGATGCTGCGCGGCTCCGGCATCGTCTGGGACTTGCGCAAGAAGCAGCCCTACGAGGTCTATGACCGGATGGATTTCGACATTCCCGTGGGTGTGAACGGCGACTGTTATGACCGCTACCTCGTGCGCATGGAGGAAATGCGGCAGTCGAACCGGATCGTCCGCCAGTGCATCGACTGGCTGCGCGGCAACCCCGGCCCGGCGATGATCGACGACCGCAAGGTGCGCCCGCCGCGGCGCGAGCAGATGAAAGGCGACATGGAATCCCTCATCCATCACTTCAAGCTCTTCACCGAGGGCTACGAGGTGCCCGAGGGAGAGACCTATGCCGCGATCGAGGCGCCGAAGGGCGAGTTCGGCATCTATCTCATCTCCGACGGTGCCAACAAACCGTATCGGCTGAAATGCCGCGCGCCCGGGTTCCCGCATCTCGCCGCTCTCGAGGAAATGGTTCGCGGCCACATGTTGGCGGACGTGGTCGCGGTGATCGGCACACAGGACATCGTTTTCGGGGAAATCGACCGTTGAGCAACGAAAGCCAGAGCCCCGCCGCCCGAGCCGCGGCCACCGACGCGAACCGGCTGCTCTCGGAGCACACCCGGCGGGAGATCGATCATTGGGTCGGCAAATTCCCGCCCGGCAGGCAGCGCTCGGCGTGCATCGCGGCGCTGCGGGCGGCACAGGAGCAGAACAACGGCTTCCTCACGGCCGAGCTGATGGACGCCGTGGCGGCGTATCTTCAGCTGCCGCCCATCCAGGTCTACGAGGTCGCGAGCTTCTACTCGATGTTCGAGACCCATCCCTGCGGACGGCACCACGTCAGCATCTGCACCAACATCTCGTGCATGCTGAACGGGGCGGAGGATCTCGTCGCGCATGCCGAGCGCAAGCTCGGCATCCGGCTCAACGAGAGCACCCCCGATGGGCGCATTTTCCTCAAACGCGAGGAGGAGTGCCTCGCTGCCTGCACCGGCGCCCCGATGATGATGGTCGATCATGTCTTTCACGAGCATCTCACCCCGGAGAAGCTCGATCAGGTTCTCGATGAGCTGAAGTGACGCCATGGCCGTAAGCCCCGACAAGATGAATCTCGTGGTGTTCGAGCCGCTGAAACTCGAGCGACCCTGGGAGCTCGCGACCTACCGCAGCATCGGCGGCTACCAGGTCTGGCAGAAGATCCTCGCCGAGAAGCCCCCGCGCGAGCAGATCATCGATGCGGTGAAGGCCTCGGGACTGCGCGGCCGCGGCGGTGCGGCATTTCCCACCGGCACCAAGTGGAGCTTCATGCCGCGCAACTCCCCCGTGCAGAAGTATCTCGTCTGCAACTCCGACGAGAGCGAGCCCGGCACCTGCCACGACCGCGACATCCTGCGCTACAACCCGCACGCGCTCATCGAGGGATTGGCGATCGGCGGCTATGCCACGAACTCCACCGTCGCCTACAACTACATCCGCGGCGAGTTCCTCGGCGAGCCGGTGCCGCGCTTCGAAGCGGCGCTGCAGGAGGCGTATGCGGCCGGGCTCCTCGGCAGGAACATCGGCGGCAGCGGGATCGACTTCGATATCCACACCTTCGTCGGCGCGGGCGCCTACATCTGTGGCGAGGAGACCGGGCTCCTCGAGTCGCTCGAGGGCAAGCCGGGCAAGCCGCGCTTCAAGCCGCCGTTTCCGGCCAACTTCGGCCTCTACGGGCAGCCGACCACCATCAACAATACGCTCAGCTTCGCCTCGGTCCCTACGATCCTGCGCAAGGGTCCGCAGTGGTTTGCGGCTCTCGGGCCGCCGAATTCCGCGGGCACGGTGATCTACTCGATCTCCGGCCACGTCGAAAAGCCGGGCAACTTCGAGTTGCCGCTCGGCATCCCTTTCCGCGATCTGCTCGAGCTCGCCGGCGGCGTGCGCGGCGGCCGACGCCTCAAGGCGGTCATTCCCGGCGGCTCCTCCGTGCCGGTGGTGCCCGGAGAGGTGATGCTCAAGACCAACTTCGATTACGACTCCCTGCGCGCCATCGGCTCGGCGGTCGGCACCGGGGCGATCATCGTCATGGACGAGACCACCTGCATGGTGCGGGTGCTCGAGCGCATCTCGCGCTTCTACATGGCGGAATCCTGCGGCCAGTGCACGCCCTGCCGCGAGGGCACCGGCTGGATGAATCGGCTGCTCAAGCGCGTGCTCGCCGGTGAGGCGCGCCGCGAGGAGCTCTCGCTCCTCCTCGACGTCGCGAATCGCATCGAGGGGCACACCATCTGCGCGCTCGGGGATGCGGCGGCCTGGCCGGTGCAGAGTTTCCTCAAGCACTTCCGGCACGAGTTCGAGTACATGATCGATCACGGCGGCCGCAGCATCGTCGAGGAGCAGCTGGGAGCGCGGGCGGCATAACATGGCTGAAGAGTTCGTCAACGTCGAGATCAACGGCAAGCCGGTCAAGGCCCGCAAGGGCGAGATGATCATCCGCGTCACCGACGCGCACGGCTCCTACGTGCCGCGCTTCTGCTATCACGACAAGCTTTCGGTGGCGGCCAACTGCCGCATGTGCCTGGTGGAGGTGGAGAAGGCGCCGAAGCCGATGCCGGCGTGCGCAACCCCGGTGGTCGAGGGCATGAAGATCTTCACCGACTCGCCGCGCGCGATCGGCGCGCAACGCGCCACCATGGAGTTCCTGCTGATCAACCACCCGCTCGACTGTCCGATCTGCGATCAGGGCGGGGAGTGCGAGCTGCAGGATCTGGCCATGGGTTTCGGCCGGGGCATCTCCCGCTTCACCGAGCGCAAGCGCTCGGTGCAGGATGAGAACTTGGGTCCCCTGATCGCGACCGACATGACACGGTGCATCCAGTGCACCCGCTGCATCCGCTTCACCGAGGAGATCGCCGGCATCCAGGAGCTCGGCATGATCGGCCGCGGTGAGCAGATGAAGGTGCGCACCTACATCGAGAGCACCGTCCATCACGAGCTTTCGGGCAACGTGATCGATCTCTGTCCGGTGGGCGCGCTCGTCTCCAAACCCTACCGCTTCACCGCGCGCGCCTGGGAGATGATGTCGGTGCCGCTCGTCTCGCCGCACGATGCCGCGGGCACCAACCTCTTCGGACACGTGCTGCGCGGGCGCCTGATGCGCGTGGTGCCGCGTGAGAACGAGGCCATCAACGAGGTCTGGATCGCCGACCGCGACCGCTTCAGCTACGAGGGCGTCTACAGTCCCGATCGTCTGGAGCGGCCGATGATCCGCAAGGGGGACTCCCAGGATGGCGAGTGGGTCGAGACGGACTGGGAGACGGCACTCACCCGGGCCGCCGAGGGAATCCGTCGCCATGCCCCCGATCTCGGCGTGCTGGCGAGCCCCTCGTCGACTCTCGAGGAGCTCTATCTCGCCGGCCGCATTGCCCGCGGTCGCGGCGGCGGCAACATCGATTCGCGCCTGCGGCAACGGGACTTTCGCGACCAGGGGTCCGATCCGCTCTATCCGAGCCTGGGGATGCGCATCGCCGACATCGATTCGCTCCGGGGCCTGCTCATCGTCGGCTGCAATCTGCGGCGCGAGATGCCGATCCTGGCGCATCGGGTGCGCAAGGCGGCCCGTCGCGGCGCGAAGGTCGCGCTGTTGAATCCCGCATCGTTCCGCTATCACTTTCCGCTCGCCGCGTACCTCGAATCGCCTCCCGCCCGTCAGATCGCCGATCTGGCGGCGATCCTGCGGGCGGCCGCCGAGGCGGCGGGAGCCGCGGTTCCGGCGCACCTCGCTCAGGTAGTCGGGGCCGCCAGGATCGAAGAATCGCATCGCGCCGCGGCCGCGGCGCTCGCCGGGAGCGATGGGACGGCCGAGCGGCGCGCGGTGTGGCTGGGGGCTCTCGCGCTGAGGCACCCCGCATATGCCGATCTGCGGGCGCTCGCGGCCGCTCTCGCGCAGCTCACCGGTGCATCCTTCGGGGTGCTGGCGGAGGGCGCGAATGCGGCTGGAGCCGCTCTCGCCGGCGCCGTGCCGCACCGGGAGGCGGGCGGCAAGCCCGCGGGCTCCCCGGGACTCACGGCGGCCGACATGTTGGCGCGGCCGCTCAAGTCCTATCTGCTCGCCGGCGGCGTCGAGCCCTGGCTCGATGCCCCGCAGAGCGATGCCGTGCGCGCGCTCGGCGGAGCGCAACACGTGGTCGCCGTCACGCCCTTCGCGAGCGAGACCTTGCGCAAGGTGGCCCACGTCCTTCTGCCCGCCGGCACGTTTGCCGAGACCTCCGGGACCTACGTCAATCTCGAGGGCGTCTGGCAGAGTCAGACCGGCGCGGCCGCTCCGGTCGGCGACTCGCGTCCGGGATGGAAGATTCTGCGCGTGCTCGGGAATCTCCTCGGCCTTGCCGGCTTCGATTACCAGTCCTCGGAGGAGGTTCGGGCGGAGCTCGCGAAACTCGTGGCGGCGCCGACCGAGTATGCGGCCCCCGCCTACTCGGGGACTCACGGGGTCGCCGAGAACCCGCGTTCGCCCTCGGCCCCGGCGGTGGTCGATGTGCCGATGTATCAGATCGATGCGCTCGTGCGCCGGGCGCCCTCGCTACAGAAGACTCGCGAAGGCCGCACCAACGCGGTGACCTATGGGGGTGAAAACGCCGCGGGCGGCTTTCACCCAGTGAACCGATGATGCCGCAGACTCTTGCCATCGCCTGGGAGCAGCTTCCGGGCATCGCCCGGACGACGGTATGGATCCTCGTCGTCACCGTGGGGCTCATCATCTGCGTGGCGCTCCTCACCCTCTGGGAGCGCAAGGTCATCGGCTGGATGCAGCTGCGCCGGGGACCGAACCGCGTGCGCATTTTCGGCTTCTTCCCCGGGCTCGGGCAGCCGTTCGCGGACGTGTTCAAGCTTCTGACCAAGGAAGTGGTCGTCCCCACCAACGCCAACAAGTTCCTCTTCCGGGTGGCGCCGATGATCGCGCTCATCCCGGCTTTGGCGGCGTGGGCGGTGATTCCGCTCTCGCCCGAGCTCGTCATCTCCAAGGCGAACGCCGGTCTCCTTTACCTGCTGGCGCTCACCTCCATGGGAGTGTATGGAGTCATCATCGCCGGCTGGGCGACCAACTCGAAGTACGCCTTCCTCGGCGCGCTGCGCTCGGCGGCGCAGATGGTGGCTTACGAGATCGCGATGGGCTTTGCGCTGGTCGGGGTGCTGATGGCCGCGGGCAGCATGAATCTCGGCATCATCGTGCGCAGCCAGCAGGGCGGCTTGCTGTCGCAGAACTGGTTCTGGCTGTTCCCGCTGTTCGTCGTCTACTTCATCTCGGGAGTGGCCGAGACCAACCGCGCGCCGTTCGACGTCGCCGAGGGCGAGTCGGAGATCGTCGCGGGCTTTCACGTCGAGTACTCGGGGATCGCGTTCGCGCTCTTCTTCCTCGCCGAATACGCCAACATGATCCTCATCTCGGCGCTCACCGCCGTGTTCTTCTTCGGCGGCTGGCTCTCGCCCTGGCAGGGGTGGCCCGGCATCGGGGCCACGATCCTCGGGCAGTCGAGCTTCTTCTGGCTGGGACTCAAGATCTTCGTCTTCCTCTTCCTTTTCCTGTGGCTGCGGGCGACCTTCCCGCGCTACCGCTATGACCAGATCATGCGGCTCGGCTGGAAGGCGCTCATTCCGGTGACGCTGGTGTGGATCGGGGTGGAGATGGTGCTCGCGCACTATCACATCGGCCCCTGGGCGCGGCCCTGGTACCCCTAAGGAGGCGACGCGATGGCCAACCCGCTGAAGACATTCCTCATGCCGGAGCTCATCAAGGGACTCTCGGTCACCGCCCGCACCTTCTTCACCCGCAAGTACACGCTCAACTACCCGGAGGAGAAGACGCCGCAGTCGCCGCGCTTCCGCGGTCTGCACGCGCTGCGCCGCTACGCGAACGGCCAGGAGCGCTGCATCGCCTGTAAGCTCTGCGAGGCCGTCTGCCCGGCCGTCTGCATCACGATCGACTCGGACGTGGCCCGGGATGGCACCCGGCGCACGACCCGTTACGACATCGATCTTTTCAAATGCATCTACTGCGGCTTCTGCGAGGAGGCCTGTCCGGTGGACGCCATCGTGCTCACCCGCATCCACGAGTACCATATGGAGCATCGCGGCGAGAACATCATGAGCAAGGACAAGCTGCTCGCGGTCGGGGAGCGCTACGAAACCATGATCGCCGCCGACAAAGCGGCGGATGCGCCCTACCGCTAAAGGCCAATCCCCCGTGCTAGTCCAGGCTCTCTTCTACATCTTCGCGACGCTCCTCGTCGCCGCCGCCGTCGGGCTCATCACCGCGCGCAATCCGGTGTACTCGGCGCTCTTCCTCGTGCTCTGCTTCTTCAACTCCGCGGTGATCTGGATTCTCACCGAGGCGGAATTCCTCGCCATCGTGCTCGTGCTGGTGTACGTGGGTGCGGTGATGGTGCTCTTCCTCTTCGTGGTGATGATGCTCGACATCAATCTCGCGGAGCTGCGGCGCGGGTTCACCCGCTTCGCCTGGCTCGGCTGGATCACCGCCTTCGCGGTGATCGCCGAGATCGTCGGGGTCGTCTGGTCGCACGGCCTCACCGGGCTCGATGTGAGCAAAGGAGCGGCGCCCGAGCCCGCCGACTACAGCAACACGCTCGCCCTCGGACAGGTGATCTACACCCGCTACGCGTATCCGTTCGAGCTCGCCGCCATACTGCTGCTGGTGGCCATCGTCGCCGCCATCGCGCTCACCATGCGCCACCGCCAGGGCCTCAAGGCCCAGGACGTGGCGCGCCAGGTGGCGGTGCGCGCCGCCGACCGCGTGCGCATCGTGAAGGTCGAGGCGGAGAAGCGCCCATGATCGCGCATGCCATCACCCTGGCCGAGCTGCTCACCCTCTCGGGAATCCTGTTCGCCCTCGCCGTGGCGGGTATCTTCCTCAACCGCAAGAACGTGATCCTGCTCCTCATGTGCGTCGAGCTGCTGCTGCTCGCCGCCAACTTCAACTTCATCGCCTTCTCGACGGTCTTGAACGACATCAACGGCCAGGTGTTCGTATTCTTCGTGCTCACCGTGGCGGCGGCTGAATCGGCGATCGGGCTCGCGATCCTCGTCGTGCTGTTCCGCGAGCGGCGCAGCATCAACGTCGAAGACCTGAATACCCTGCGAGGCTGAGGCCGCATGAATCCGCACGTGCTCATCGCCATTCCGCTGCTGCCGCTCGCGGCCGCCGTGCTCGCCGGTCTCGGCGGCCGGCTCATCGGCCGGGCCGGCGCGCACACCGTCACCATCGCCGCGGTCGCCGTGTCCTGCGCCCTCTCGATGCTGGTCCTCAAGCAGCTCTATGCGGACGGCGTCCCGACGTTCAATGCGCCGGTGTACACCTGGGCGCTGACCGATGGCGTGCACATCGATGTCGGCTTCCTCATCGACCGCCTGAGCGCCCTCATGATGGCGGTGGTCACGTTCGTATCGCTCTGCGTGCACGTCTACACCATCGGGTACATGCGCGACGATCCCGGGTACATCCGCTTCTTCAGCTACATCTCGCTGTTCACCTTCTCGATGCTGATGCTGGTGATGTCGAACAACTTCATGCAGCTTTTCTTCGGCTGGGAAGCCGTCGGCGTGGTGTCGTATCTGCTGATCGGGTTCTGGTACACCCGCCCGAGCGCCGTGTTCGCGAACCTCAAGGCTTTCATCGTCAACCGGGTCGGCGACTTCGGCTTCATCATCGGCATCGCCGCCGTGTTCGCCTACACGGGCTCCCTTTCCTACGATGCGGCCTTCAGCGCCGCGCCGCACCTGGCGCACGCGACCATCCCGATCACCGCGGCGACCGGCTGGAACGCGCTCACCCTGATCTGCATCTGCCTCTTCATCGGCGCGATGGGCAAGTCGGCGCAGGTGCCGCTGCACGTCTGGCTGCCCGATTCGATGGAAGGCCCGACACCCATCTCCGCGCTCATCCATGCCGCAACCATGGTGACCGCGGGCATCTTCATGGTGGCGCGCATGTCGCCGCTCTTCGAGTACTCGGACACGGCGCTCTCCTTCGTGCTCATCATCGGGGCGACGACCGCCTTCTTCATGGGACTGCTCGGGGTCGTCAACAACGACATCAAGCGGGTGATCGCCTACTCGACGCTCTCGCAACTCGGCTACATGACGGCGGCGCTCGGTGTCTCGGCCTATGGCGCCGCGATCTTCCACCTGATGACCCACGCCTTCTTCAAGGCGCTGCTCTTCCTCGCCGCCGGCTCGGTGATCATCGGCATGCACCACGAGCAGGACATGCGCAAGATGGGCGGCCTCGCCAAGTACATGCCGATCACCGCGATCACCTGCTGGATCGGCGGCCTGGCGCTGGTCGCGACGCCGTTCTTCTCCGGCTTTTATTCCAAGGACGCCATCATCGAAGCGGTGGGCGACTCGCACCGCTTCGGCAGCACCTACGCCTACTGGTGCGTGCTGCTCGGCGCCTACGTCACCTCGCTCTATACCTTCCGGCTGCTCTTCCTGACCTTCCACGGCGAGGAGCGCTTCCGTCGCACCGCCGCGACCCACGAGGCCGCTCATGAGGGTGAAGGCGCGAAGACGGTCGGGCACGAGGAAGCGCAGGAGAGAGCGAGTGGCGAGGATCGCGAGCCGCAGGACGTGCACGGCGGATCCGCGGACGCGCACGCCGACGGGGCGGCGCATCCGCAGGCGCATGGGCACCCTGCCGTCGAGCCGCACGAGAGTCCCTGGGTGGTCACGCTGCCGCTGATCGCGCTTGCCATTCCCTCGCTCCTCGTCGGCTACTTCACCGTGGGTTCGGTGCTCTTCGGCAACTACTTCGGTAAATCCATCTTCGTGCTGCCGGCGGACGATGTGATCGGCGAGATGGCGCGGGATTTCCACGGCCCGGGACGGCTCGGCTTTCACGGCTTTCTCGGCTGGCCGTTCGCGCTCATGGTCCTCGGCTTCGTCACGGCTTGGGCCTGCTTCCTCTGGCGTCCGGCGCTCGCGGATCAGGCCGCGCGCACCTTCGGCTGGCTGCGTCGGCTGCTCGTCGAGAAGTACTACTTCGACTGGATCAACGAGAGGGTGATCGCGCCGCTCGCTCGCGGCCTCGGAATCGCGCTCTGGAAGGGGGGTGATCAGGGGGTGATCGATGGGGCGCTGGTCAACGGATCGGCGGCCACCGTCGGCTGGTTCGGGGGAGTCGTGAGACGGGTGCAGAACGGCTACCTCTATTCCTACGCCTTCTGGTTCGTCATCGGCCTGGCGGCGCTGCTCGGCTGGTTCCTCGCCCGCGGCTGACGAAAGCACGAGAATGTACGCACACCTGCTCTCGATCCTCATCTGGCTGCCGGTCGCCGCCGGCATCTTCGTTCTCATCCTCGGAGAGCGGCGTGTCGCGGCCGGACGGTGGCTGGCGCTCGTGGCCTCGATCGCGACGCTTGTCCTCTGCCTGCCGTTGCTCGCGAATTTCAACACCCAGACCGCCGCTTACCAGTTCGTGGAGAGGGCGGCGTGGATTCCGCGCTTCAACGCGTTCTATGCTCTCGGCCTCGACGGCATCTCGCTGCCGCTCGTGGTGCTCACGGCGCTCATGACCCTACCCGTCATCATCGCCGCCTGGACCGTGGTGAAAGCCCGTGCGCCGCAGTACTTCGCGGCCTTCCTCATCATGGAAGGCCTGATGATCGGGGTGTTCTGCGCCACCGACGCGCTGCTCTTCTACTTCTTCTGGGAAGCGATGCTGATCCCGATGTTCCTCATCATCGGCATCTGGGGCGGCCCGCGGCGCGTGTACGCGACCATCAAGTTCTTTCTCTACACCTTCCTCGGCTCGGTCTTCATGCTGGCGGCCCTCATCTACATGTACGTGAAGGCGGGCAGCTACTCGATCGGCGCCTTCCAGGCGCTGCCGCTCACACTGGTGGAACAGCGGTGGATCTTCGCCGCCTTCATGCTCGCCTTTGCGGTGAAGGTGCCGATGTGGCCGGTACACACCTGGCTTCCCGATGCGCACGTCGAGGCGCCGACCGGCGGATCGGTGATCCTCGCGGCCATCATGCTGAAGATGGGCGGCTACGGCTTTCTTCGCTTCAGCCTGCCGATCACGCCGGATGCGTGCCGCGAGCTCAACCTCTTCGTGATCGCGCTGTCGCTCATCGCGGTGATCTACATCGGCTTCGTCGCCATCGTGCAGGCCGACATGAAGAAGCTGATCGCCTACTCCTCGATCGCCCACATGGGCTTCGTGACCTTGGGCGCCTTCGTGGTCTACGAGATCGTCCGCACCACCGGCCAGGTGCAGGGTGCGGCGATGGGCATGGACGGGGCGATGGTGCAGATGATCTCCCACGGCCTCATTTCCGGCGCGCTCTTCCTCTGCGTCGGGGTGCTCTATGACCGGATGCACAGCCGCCAGATCAGCGACTACGGTGGCGTGATCAACACCATGCCGATCTTCGCGGCGTTCATGGTAGGCTTCGCGCTCGCCAACACGGGCCTCCCGGGCACCTCGGGTTTCGTCGGCGAGTTCCTCGTGATCCTGGCGAGCTTCAAGGCGAGCTTCTGGTATTCGACGCTCGCCGCCGTGACGCTCATCCTCGGAGCGTGCTACACGCTCTGGCTGGTCAAGCGGGTGCTCTATGGTCCGGTGGCCAACGAGCACGTGGCGCGTTTGAGCGATCTCAACGGCCGGGAGTTCGTGGTGCTCGGCATGCTCGCGGTCCTGGTGCTGGCGATCGGCATCTGGCCGGAGCCGCTCCTCAAGATCATGGAGCCTTCGATTCACCACCTGGTCAGCCAGGCCATCGCCAGCAAGATCCCGCTGTGATCCGCTCCCACGACGCTCAACCGAAGAAGACTCGCGCATGACGACCATCTGGCACGGCCTGCACACCATGATGCCCGCGATTCCGGAGATCTTCCTCGGCTTTGCGATCTGCCTGGTGCTGCTGTTCGATGTGTTCGTGGGCGTGAAGCGACCCGGGGCGACCTCGACTCTCACCCTGCTGGTTCTCGTGGCGGGCGCGGCGCTCACCGTGCGTTATGCCGATATCGGGTACCACGCGGTGCTCTTCGATGGCATGTACGTCACCGACCCGCTCGCCTTCGTGCTGAAGCTCGCCGCCTTCCTGTTCGTCGCGGTGGCGCTGCTTTACTCGCGGATGTATCTCGAGAATCGCGACATTCTGCGCGGGGAGTACTACGTGCTCGCCCTCACGGCGCTGCTCGGCATCTTCGTGCTCATCTCGGCCAACAGCCTCCTCACCGTGTACCTCGGCGTGGAGCTGCTCGCGCTGTCCCTTTATGCCATGGTGGCATTCGACCGCGAGTCCGGCATCGCGGCGGAATCGGCCATGAAGTACTTCGTGCTGGGGGCGATCGCCTCCGGCACGCTGCTTTACGGCATGTCGATCGTCTACGGGCTCACCGGGACGCTCGATCTGGAAGTCATCGCCACCCGACTGAGCACGCCCGGAAGTCTCGGGGTCATCCTCGGTCTCGCCTTCATCGTCGTGGCGGTGGCCTTCAAGTTCGGCGTCGTGCCGTTCCACATGTGGTTGCCGGATGTCTACGAGGGCGCCCCGACCAGCGTGACCCTGTTCGTCGGTACGGCTCCCAAGCTCGCCTATTTCGCCCTGACGCTGCGTTTGCTCGCGCACGGACTTGCGGGGACCTCCGCCGACTGGACGTTGATGCTGACGCCGCTCGCCGTGCTCACCCTCGTGGTCGGCAATGTCGTCGCCATCGTGCAATCGAACCTCAAGCGCCTGCTCGCGTACTCGACCATCAGCCACGTCGGGTTCATCGTGCTCGGCTTCATTGCCGGCACCCCGAGCGGCTACACGGCGGCTCTCTATTACACCCTCGTGTATGTGCTCGTGGCGCTCGGAGCGTTCGGGGTGATCCTGCTGGCGAGCCGCAAGGGCTTCGAGGCGGACAAGCTCGATCACTACAAGGGGCTCTATCGGCGCGACCCGCTGCTCGCGCTCGTCATGATGGTGCTGATGTTCTCGTTCGCCGGAGTGCCGCCGTTCGTCGGCTTCTGGGCGAAACTCCGGATCCTTCAGGCGCTCTGGGAGACGAACCATCTCGGCCTGGTCGTCGTCTCGGTGGTGATGTCGGTGGTGGGCGCGTTCTATTACCTTCGCGTCGTGAAGCTCATGTACTTCGATGCGCCGCCGGAGAACCTGCCGGCGACTCTGCGGCCGCTCGGACCGCGGTTCGTGATCGGCGTCAATGCCGCGGCAGTGCTCGCGCTCGGGATCATGCCGGCGCCGTTGCTCGATCTGTGCAGCAGCCTCATCCACTGACTCCCGACTGATCCGGCCTCTCCCCTGGAAAGGCGTTTCCCGGGAACGCCGTGAATCCTCACACCTTTCGATCCCGATCTCGCCGGCTGGCTGATGGAGTCGTTCCGCGCCATGGGCATCTCGCTCGAGACCGCAGTCGAGGTCGAGGCCATCGAGAAGCTCAAGCCGCCGGCAACACGGTGGCGCTGGCTGCTCCGAACCCGATCCGCGCGCATCCCGGCCGCTCGCACCAGCCGCGCAGGATCACCCGGTCGCCATCCTCGAGAAACGTGCGCGTCTCGGCGCCGCTGCCGATGGGGATGGGACGCTTGCCTCCCTCGGTCAGCTCGAGCAGAGAGCCGGCCTCCCGGGGGTCGGGTCCCGACTGGGTACCCGTGCCGAGGAGATCTCCGGGCTCGAGGTTGCAGCCGTTCACCGTGTGGTGCGCGACCATTTGGGCGATCGTCCAGTAGCTGTGCCGGAAGTTGGTCCGGGCGAGCGGGTAGGGCGCGGTGCCGCTCGCGCGCATGGCCGTGCTCTCGATCGCGACCTCGAGCTCGAGGTCGAACGCGCCGCCCGCGCGCAGCTGCGTCCCCTCCAGATAGGGAAGTGGCTGCGGCTCCTCCGCCGGCCTCTGCCACGGCAGCCTGAAAGGCGCGAGTGCCTCGAGCGTCACCACCCAGGGCGAGATCGTGGTGGCAAAGCTCTTGGCGAGAAAGGGACCGAGCGGCTGATACTCCCATGCCTGAATATCGCGCGCCGACCAGTCATTGAGCAGACAGAGCCCGAACACGTGCGCCTCGGCCTCGGCGATCGGAATCGGATGACCGAGCCGGTTCCCCGCACCGATGAGCACGCCGACCTCGAGCTCATAGTCGAGCCGTGCGCTCGGGGCGAGCTGCGGCCGTTCAGCGCCACGCGGCATCACCTGGCCGCGCGGGCGGCGCACGTCCTCGCCCGAGATGCCGATCGAGGAGGCGCGCCCGTGATAGGCGATGGGCACCCATTTGTAGTTGGGCAGCAGCGGCTGGTCGGGACGAAAGAGACGTCCGACCGCCGTCGCATGGTGAATCGAGGCGTAGAAATCGGTGAAGTTGCCGATCCTCGCGGGCAGCGTGAATTCCACCTCGTGCTGCGGGATGAGCGCGGCCCCGAGCTCACTGGCGCGCGGGCAGCCCGCGCGCAGACACAGCGAGAGTTCGCGGCGCAGCGCGACCCAGGCGTCGCGCCCGAGTCCCATCAGGCGGTTGAGCGAGGGCTCCGCGCACGCCGCGAGCGCCTCGGCCGCGAGACCGCTGAAGGGAGTCAACACATCGAGCGCGCCGAGATCGAGCACGCGATCGCCGATGGCGACCCCGCAGCGGAAGTGCTCGCTCTTGCCCGGGCGGCGGAAGACGGCGAACGGCAGATTCTGGATGGGAAAGTCGCTCGCTGCGGTGTTGGCCGAGGGCACCCAGCTGCGCAGCGTCGGATCAAGAGTGGGATCGAGAGCGATGCTCACCGAGCGCGCTCCCTCAGTCCGCATCGGCCGCGGGCGGCGGCTCGAAACGCTTCGCAAGCCCCTGCCAACACTGCGCGTAATCGGGTTGCAGCTGCGGCAGCTCGAGCGCGAGGCGCGTGGGACGGATGATCGTGCGCGTCTCGAACATGAACGCCATGGTGTCGCTGATGCGCTGCGGGCGCGACGTATCGGTGCGCAGCGCGCGCTCGAAGGTCTCGGCGTCGGGACCGTGCCCGGTCATGCAGTTGTGCAGCGACGCTCCGCCCGGCTCGAAGCCGCCGGCTTTCGCGTCATAGACGCCGTGGATCAATCCCATGCACTCGCTGGCGACGTTGCGGTGAAACCAGGGCGGCCGGAACGTGTTCTCCCCGGCGAGCCAGCGCGGCGGGAAGATGACGAAGTCCACGGCATCGACTCCCGGGGTATCGCTCACGGACTGCAGCACGAGGAAGATGGACGGATCCGGATGATCGTAACTCACCGAGCCCAGGGTGTTGAAGCGCCGCAGGTCGTACTTGCAGGGTGCGTTGTTGCCGTGCCAGGCGACGACATCGAGCGGCGAATGAGCGAGTCTGGCCGACCAGAGCTCGCCGCCGAATTTCGCCACGAGCTCCATCTCGCCCTCACGGTCCTCGTACCAGGCGAGTGGTGTGTGAAAATCCCGCGGATTGGCGAGCCCGTTGGAGCCGATGGGACCCAAATCCGGCAGCCGCATCGGCGCGCCGAAGCTCTCGCAGATGTAGCCCCGCGCCTGTCCGTCCGGCAGCTCGACCCGAAAGCGCAGTCCGCGCGGCACGAGCAGGATCTCCTGCGGCGCGACCTCGAGCACGCCGAGCTCGGTCGCCACGCGCAGCCGTCCGAGCTGCGGCACGATGAGAAGCTCGCCGTCCGCATCGTAGAAGAACCGGTCGCGCATCGGGCGGTTGGCGAGATACCAGTGGATCGCACATCCGGTGTGCGCATCCGATGAGCCGGTGCCGCCCAATGTCAGCAGGCCGTCGATGAAGTCGGTGGCCCGAGCGGGGATGGGCGGGGGGCTCCAGCGCAGCGGATTCGGCGAGGCGGTCAGGCCGTCGAAACGTCCCGTCAGCCCCGGGTGCCGCAACGGCTGAAAGGCGCTCTTCAGGATCGCGGCCGGACGGATCCGATAGAGCCAGCTGCGGCGGTTGGCATGCCGCGGCGCGGTGAACGCCGTGCCGGAGAACTGCTCGGCGTAGAGTCCGTAGGCGCACTCCTGCGGGGAGTTGCGTCCCTCGGGCAGAGCGCCCGGCAACGCTTCGGTGGCGAAGTGATTGCCGAATCCGCTCGCGTATCGAAGCGGCGGACCGGCGCTGTCCGGTCCCGGCCCGGATGCGCCAGCAGCATCAATCGCGGTGCTCAATGCTCACTCCCGGTATGCTTTATCTCCTATGATGGCACAATTAGTTGCGTTCGCAACCGTTTCGGAGCCGACGTGGTGAGCGCCCGGGTTGCGAGCGAGCTCTCGCTCGAGCTCGCCGCTTTCATTCCCTACCGCCTGAATCGCCTCGCGGTCGGGGTCAGCAACCATCTCTCCGACATCTACCGCCAGCGCTTCGGCCTCGACATTCCGGAATGGCGCGTCATGGCGACCGTGGGCTCGCAGCACGGCTGCACCGCGCAGCACATCGCCGAGAGCACGCGCATGCACAAAACCCGTGTGAGCCGGGCGATCGCGCATCTCGAGGCGCGAGAGCTCATCGAGCGCGCCTCGAGCGCCGCGGATCGGCGGGCGAGGGAAGTGCGGCTCACCCGTTCCGGTCGGCGCATGTACGCCGAGCTCGTGCCGCTCGTGCTCGAGCGGGAGAGCGAGCTGCTCTCTTGCCTGACGAAGGAGCAGCTGCGCGGCTTTCTCGCGGCGATCGAGGCGCTCGAGAGTTTCCTCGGCGTGAAGGAGTAGCCCGTGGGACCCCCCGCCGTTTCCTCGCAGGGCGCGACGGTGATTGCGCGCTCGGCCCTGCTGACGCTCACCGCGAGCCCTGCGGACGATTCGCTCGCCCTGCGGATCGACCAGCTGGCGGATCACCGGCTCATCGTGGGCCCCGGCAAGGTGACCGCGACCCTGGATGGTCACCCGATGCCGCTCGCGCCGCAGCCGAACGGTACCTGGCTTCTCTCCCTGCACGGTGAGGCGGGGGGCGCCCACGCACTCCGGGTGGTGGTGGATCACGATGGCATCCGGGAGCTGCTCACCGGCACGGTAACGGTGCCCCGGCGGCAGAGCGCGCTCGATTTCCTCCAGGGCCATGGCATGGCCGCCTGGTGGGTGCTCAACATCGCGGTGGTGTTGATCGCCGTGATCGTGATCTCGCGCCGCCGGCGCTGAGCCCGTGAAGACCTACAAGCACTACGATCTCATCCTCGGTGCCTATGTCTGCGTGCTCCTCTGCTCGAACCTCATCGGAGCCAACAAGGTTGCGACCGTGCAGTTGCCGCTCCTCGGGTCCGTCACCTTCATGGCCGGAGTGCTCTTCTTCCCTATTTCCTACATCTTCGGCGACATCCTGACCGAGGTCTACGGTTACGCCCGCGACCGGCGCTGTGTTTGGGCCGGGTTCGCGGCGTTGGTCTTCGCCGCCTTCATGGCGTACGTCATCGTGCATCTGCCGCCCGCCCGGTTCTGGCAGGACAAGCAGCCGGCGGTCGAGGCGATGTTCGGCCACACGCCGCGAATCGTCGCGGCCTCGATCGTCGCTTTCTGGTGCGGCTCCTTCGTCAACAGCTACGTGCTCGCACAGATGAAGCTCTGGAGCGGCGGTCGCTGGCTGTGGACGCGGATCGTGGGCTCGACGCTCTGCGGCGAGCTCGTGGATTCGGGGCTTTTCTACACCATCGCCTTCGCCGGGTCGTGGACGCCGGCGGAGCTGCTGACCCTGAGCGCCACGCAGTACGTGCTGAAGTCGGGATGGGAAATCATCATGACTCCGCTCACCTATCGGGTGGTCGCATTCTTGAAACGCTCGGAGCAGGAGGACTACTTCGACCGCGACACGGACTTCACGCCGTTTTCATTGAGTGTCGGCGAGAAGCGCCTGCCGCGCGCGCTGGCGCGGCCGTGAGCGCAGAGGGTTGAGGCGTCGACCGCCGCGGCCCGAGGGGGCCGCCGCGCGGCGGCCCCCGGACCGACTTTCCGCTGGTTACTTGCCGATGCGGCGGCTGACGCGGTTCTCCCGGTGATTCAGCCTCGCCTGCTGCCGCCGGGTGATGTGTCCGCCCTGTCTCGCGGCCACGCGCCGCTCCTGCATGCGGATGCGATGGTCGGCACGATGCAGACGTGCGGCCTTGGCGTGGCTCATCTCCCCCTCGCGGACCTCCTGATGAATGCGCGCATTCTGGTTCGCGAGGCGGCCGTTGACTTCCGCACGGCGCGGGTGGCCCGCCTGCCACGCGGTCTGGGCCATCGCCGGAGCGGTGAGGCACGCCAGCGATAAGGTGGCGGCGACGGCGGTGAGGACGGTGCGCAAAGACTTCGACATAAGAAAGCTCCTCTCGGCAGCATGACCGGATGCAATTGAGCCCGATTTGCGGGCCCTCGGGCGTTAACAACGTCGCAGAGCGGCGGGTGATGACGATCGTTACCGGAAGTTCACCCGGGTGGAAGTGCGAAGCGGATCACGCTCTCGCGGGATGGCGCCCCGGATAGGTACGATAGGCGGGTGTCGCCACCCCACGACTTCGATGCAGCGGCCGATGCGCCCGACGATTCGCGCCGCGGCCTGAGCGCGCCGGAGGCGGCGCGGCGCCTGCGGGCCGAAGGCCCGAACGCCCTGCCCGAGCTCGAGCGCCGCACGGCGCTGCGCATCATCATCGAGGTGGTGCGTGAGCCGATGTTCGCCCTGCTCCTCGGGGCGGGGGTGTTGTATCTGCTCCTCGGCAGCCGCGGTCAGGCGCTGGTGCTCTTCGCCTTCGCCTGTCTCTCGGTCGCGATCGCCATCATCCAGGAGGGCAGGAGCGAGCGGGTCCTCGAAGCATTGCGGGACCTGACGAGCCCGCGGGCGCTGGTGATTCGCGACGGCGCGCAGATTCGCATCCCGGGCCGCGAGGTCGTGCGCGGCGATCTGCTGGTGCTGGCGGAAGGTGACCGTGTTCCGGCCGATGCGCTCTTGATTGCGGGGGATGACGTCCAGGCGGACGAGAGTCTGCTCACGGGCGAGGCCGTGCCGGTGCGCAAGCGCGCTTCGCCCGAAGCCGCCGCGCAACCGCCCGCCGAGGCGGCGCCGGGAGGCGATGACCTGCCGTACGTCTTTTCCGGAACGATGATCGTCACCGGAGGGGGCCTGGCGCAGGTCACGGCAACCGGCCTGCGCAGCGAGATCGGCAAGATCGGGCATGCCGTCACCCGCATCACGCCGGAGCCGCCGCGCCTGCAGGTTCAAACCCGCGGCTTCATCACCGGGTTTGCGATCGTCGGATTGTCGCTGAGCGCGATCGCGGTGCTCCTCTACGGTGCCTTGCGGGGCGAGTGGCTGCAGGGTCTGCTCGGCGGCATCGCGCTCGGCATGTCGATGCTGCCGGAGGAGTTTCCTCTGGTTCTCACCGTCTTCATGGTGATGGGCGCCTGGCGGCTGTCCCGCTCGCAGGTGTTGACGCGCCGGCCGGCGGCGATCGAGACGCTGGGCGCCGCCACCGTGCTCTGCACCGATAAGACCGGCACGCTCACGCGCAATCGGATGTCGGTTCAGTGGCTCGAACGGAGCCCGGAATGCGCAGCGGCCGCCGACCGGGGCGCGGGAGCCACGCTCGATCCCCCACTCCGGGAGCTCCTGGAGACGGCGGTGCTCGCGAGCCGGCCGGAGGCCGTCGACCCGATGGACCGCGCGCTCGTCAGGCTGGCCGACGAGAGCGGAGGGCGGGCGCCGCAGGCTGAGCTCGTGCGCGGCTACCCGTGGCAGCCGGAGCTCCCGGCGCTGGTTCAGGTCTGGCGCCGCGCGGGCGGCCCGCTGCTCGCTGCGGCCAAAGGGGCGCCCGAGGCGGTGGCGACGCTCTGCCGCCTCTCCCACGAGGCTTCGCAGTCCTTGCGCGCCCGGGTGGAGACGCTCGCGCAGCGCGGCATGAGGGTGCTCGCCGTGGCGGCGGCGCCCCTGGAAACCCCGGCACCTCCCGCCAGCGTCGCCGATCTGCCGTTGCGGCTCGTCGGCCTCGTGGGCTTCGCGGATCCGCTGCGCGAGGGCATTCCGGAAGCGGTACGGGAGTGTCGCTCGGCCGGCATCCGCGTGGTGATGATCACCGGTGATCACCCCGCGACCGCGCGCGCGATCGCACGCGAGGCCGGCATCCAGCAGGAGAAGGTCATGACCGGCCCGGAGCTCGCGCGGCTCGATGAGCCGGCACTGATCGAGCGGGCTCCGCAGGTGTCGGTGTTCGCGCGGATCACGCCCGAGCAGAAATTGCGCATCGTCGCGGCGCTGAAAGCGCGCGGCGAGGTCGTCGCCATGACGGGCGATGGCGTGAACGACGCACCGGCACTGAGGTCGGCGCATATCGGCATTGCCATGGGTCAGCGGGGGACGGACGTTGCGCGCGAGGCCTCCTCGCTCGTGCTGCTCGATGACGATTTCAACTCCATCGTGCGCGCGGTACGGCTCGGAAGGCGCATTTACGACAACCTCGTGAAGGCGGTGAGCTACATCCTGGCGATTCATCTGCCGATCGCCGCTCTCGCACTGCTGCCCATCGCCATGGGCCGGCCGCTGGTCCTGACGCCGATGCTGATTGCCATCATCGAGCTCATCATCGACCCGATATGCTCGGTGGTGCTCGAGGCGGAGCGGGACGAGCGGGACGTCATGCGGCGTCCGCCGCGCGATCCGGAGAGCTCGCTCCTCTCGCGCCCTTTGCTCGTGAGCGGCTTCCTGCAGGGGGCGCTCGCGATCCTCGCCGTGTGCGGCGTGTTTCTCTTCGCGGACTTAAGCGGACTGCCGCCGCAGATCGTGCGCTCGATGGGCTTCGTCACGCTGGTGTGCGTGAACTACGCGCTGATCTTCGCCAATCGCAGCTTCAGCGCCTCGCCGCTCATCGGGCTCTCGCGCCCGAATCCCTCCCTCTGGATCAGCGTGGTCTCATCGGCCGGCGCCCTCACGGCGATCTTCTCGCTCGGTGCCGTGCGGCGATTCCTCGAGCTCGGCCCGCTGAGAGTCGATCAGGCGCTCACCTGCTTCGCCGCCGCCGCGGCGTTGCTCTTCGCGCTCGAGGGGGTCAAGCGGATCCTGCGGCGCGCCTCGAGTCGTTGACGGCCCGAGACGCGCCGCACGACCTTCCGCTCAGCGCGTCTGCACCTCGATCTTGCGGGGACGAAGCTCGGCGCGCTTCGGGATCCGCACCGTGAGCACACCGTCCTTCAGTCGGGCATCGATCTTTTCCGTCTCGAGCTCGCTGCTGAGCGTGAAGCTGCGGCGGTAGAGGCTCGAGCGCAAATCCGCGTACAGCGCTTCCGTTCCTTGCGATAATTCGAACTGCACCTGCCCCTCGAGCACCAGCGTGTTGCCGTCGACCCGCAGGTTCAGCCGTTCCCTGGACACCCCCGGCATGTCCGCACGAAGCGTAATGCCCTCCCGATCCTCCCAAATGTCGACCGGCGGGCGGATCGGCCCCTCGACGGGCTGGCCGCGCTGCTCGGCGGGGGAAGCGGTAGCACCGGCGGCCGCCCCCGAGGCGCCGCGTGAGCTGACTTCAGTGTTGTTAGCCATGTGAGTGATCTCCGTTGGCCTCAGCTGATCTGAATCTGACGCGGCCGCGCTGATTCGCGCCGCTCCACACGGATCTGCACGATGCCGTCGCGATAGCTCGCCTGCACCCGCTCGGGATCGACGTCCTCGGGCAGGCTGATGACCCGCCGGAACTCGCCGCTGAAGCGCTCCTGGCGGTAATAGGTCGCCTCCTCGTCGACGGGAATGTCGCGCTTGCCCGCGATGGAGAGCAGGTTCTGTTGCATCGAGACCTCGAGCGCTTTGGGGTCGATGCCCGGCGCGAAGAGGTACACGTCCACCCGCTCGGGCGTATGGCCCACGTTCACGGCCGGAAAGCTGCCACGCGGCAGCGAGCGGATGCCTCCGGAGGAGCTCCAGTTGCCGAAGAGCTCATCCACGTCTTGCTGCAATCGCCAAAGCTCGTCAAAAACCGAGCTCGGCCCATTCGAGGGAATACCGAACATCTCTGCACCTCCTAATCGGTTCGTTGAGCCGCTTGGGCGCGACGGAACCTAGGGGCAGTCGGGTAAAATTCAAGAGCGCGACGCCGGTCAGCGCCGGGGGAGGAGGCGCGTTTTACTCTTCAGGGGCGCCCCCGGGACCGATGAGGCCTCGAACGCGGGCGCGCGGCACGGGTCGAAACCACAGTGTGGCGGATTAGGGCATGAGATCTATGGCAAATTTCAGGATTGGCTTGGGGGCGACGGTCGCTTTGATGGCTGCGCTTCTGCTCGCGATGGCACCGGCGGTGAGCGCTGCGCGTGATCATGGCGATCACGGCGGGTTCCACGGAGATGGCGGTCGTGGCGGAATGCACTTGGGCGGCGGACCCCGTGCGCAGGGGCACTTCGAGGGCGGGCGCCATTATGCGGTGCCCTCGCACTGGGTGGGCATGCACCCCCACTGGGAGGGCCGGGGCGGCTGGGGAGGCCGGGATGGCGATCGCCACTGGGTGCGTCCCTGGGGCCCGCAGTGGGTGCCCCACTACTGGGGTGGCGGCTATTGGGGCGGCAGGTTCTGGCCGCACGTCTACCTCGGCTGGGATTTCCCCTGGTTCGTGGGGGTCCTGCCGCTCGGCTATGCGACCTACTGGTGGGGAGGGGTCCCCTATTACTACTGGCAGGGCGTCTATTACACCTGGAGCCCTGATTACGACGGCTACGTGGTGACCGATCCGCCCCCGGTGACGGGCGGCGTCGCCGAAGGGGCGACAGCGCCGCCAGCGGCTCAGGCAGCGCCGGGCGACAACCGCGGCGCCATGAGCCTTTACGTGTACCCGAAGAATGGCCAGAGCGAGCAGCAGACGGAGAACGATCGCTATCAGTGTCACCAGTGGGCCGTCGGCCAGACCGGCTTCGATCCCTCGAACTCCGCCAACGACACGCAGGCTTCCACGGCTACGCCGGAGAATTACAAGCGGGCCGTCACCGCCTGTCTGGAGGCGCGCGGCTACAGCGTGCGATGAGCCGTCCGGCGCCCATCGTCATTCTGTTCGACGTCGACAACACGCTGCTCGACAATGACGCGGTACAGGAGGATCTGAGCGGGCACCTCGAGCGGGAGTTCGGCCGGGAGTGCCGGGATCGATACTGGTCGATATTCGAGAGGCTGCGCGTGGAGCTCGGCTACGCGGATTACCTCGGTGCGCTGCAACGCTATCGGTTGGAAAATCTCGACCAGCCGCAGCTCCTGCTGATGTCCTCGTTTCTGATCGACTACCCGTTCGCCCGCCGGCTGTATCCGCAGGCCTTGGAAGTGCTGGCGCATTGCCGCCGGTTCGGCACGACCGTCATCCTGTCCGACGGCGATGTGGTCTTTCAACCGCGCAAGGTGCGCCGCTCGGGTCTGTGGAAGGCGGTCGAGGGCCGGGTGCTGATTTATCTGCACAAGGAGCGGATGCTCGAATCGGTCAGGCAGCGTTATCCGGCATCGAACTATGTGATGGTGGACGACAAGCTGCGCATTCTCGCGGCGATGAAGAGCGAGTGGGGCGGATCGCTCACCACCATTTTTCCGCGACAGGGACACTACGCGCATGACCCGAAGGAAATCGCCGCCTATGCGGCGGCGGATCTGACCGTGGAGCGGATCGGGGAGCTGCTCGACTGGCACCCCTAGTCAGCCCGGCCTGCGCCTCTTGCCGCAGTCGTGGCCACGCTGGCTGAGGGGTGGCGGCGGCGGTATGCTGCGTGACCGGCGCTTCACGATCCCGAGGAGTTGGTCATGGGCCAGAACAGCATCCCCGAGTCCCACCTCGATCTTTTCCGTAAGAAAGCCTTCGCCAACCTCGTCACTCTGATGCCGAACGGCTCGCCCCAGGTCACGCCGGTGTGGGTGGACTTCGATGGACGGCACGTGCTCATCAACACGGCGGCGGGGCGTCAGAAGGACAAGAACCTGCAACGTGATGCGCGCGTCGCGATGTCGATCATGGATCCCGAGAATCCCTACCGCTATCTCGAAGTACGCGGTCGCGTCACCCAGCGCACCACGGAGGGCGCGGACGAGCACATCGATGCGATGGCGCGCAAGTATCTCGGTAAGGATAAGTATCCCTTCCGCCAGCCCGGCGAGGTGCGGGTGCTGTACAAGGTGGCGGCGGAGCGCTGTACCTTCCAGTAGCCGCCCTATGGAGTGTTGGCCGGGGTCTCCGATTTCGCGGTGGGCTCGGCCGCGAGAAATACCAGCGAGCAACCCGCGCGCGCGAGCAGCACCGAGGCAACCTCGCCGAGATTGAGAGGCTCGCCGGGTCGCTGGCTGACGCCCATCACCAGCAGGTCATGCCGACCTGCACCGATTTCGCGCAGGATGGCCGTCTCGGCCTCGCGATGGCTGCGCACGGCGGATCGCACGTCGACGGAGTAGGCGCGCGCGAGCTGCACGATCTCCTCCGTGATGGGGTTGTTGGCGGACTCGTCGACCTCGTCCTGGCGGCCGAAGAGCCCGCCGAAGCGCGCGCGCAAGGGGCGTACCGCCCGGGCGGCGATGTGCAGCGCAGTCACCGAGCCGCGCGAGCCGTGTGCCAGGGCGACGGCCAGCTCCGCGCCGCGGCGTGAGACGCTGGTGCCCGTCACCGGCACCAGGATGTTGAGCGGCGCCCGCAGCCGTCCGGAACGATGCTCATCGCGCGCGAGCACGACCGCGAACGGACCGGAGAAGCCGGCGGCGCTTTGCGCAATCGAGGGATGAAACTGCGCGCCGCGGGCGCCCGGCTCCCGGCCGATGAGGAGCAGGCCATAGCCCTTGCGGTTCTCGGAGCGGATGGGGTCGGCATCCGGCTGCGGCGTCTCGACTCTGAGCGTCAGATCGAGACGCGGCGATTCGCCGTTTTCGGCGCCGCCCGATTCGGCCGCCTCGCGGATGACCGCGGTGGTCTGCTCCGCCGCGGCGCTCCCCGGAGCCGCCGATCGCTCGAAGTGCAAGGCGGTGGCCGGGATCTGCCGCAGGCCGGCGATGAGCCCCGCCAGACGCGAGGCGAGCTGGCCGCTCGGGCTCGCATCGGCCGCGAGCAGCAGCCGCTCGACCCCGGCGAGAAAGCCCTGCGCCTCGAGTGCCTCACGCTCGAGCCGCGCGGCTTCAGCCGGCTGCATCGGCAGGCGCCGCAGCGCCCAGCGCAGCATCGGCGGCATCGCCAGCGTGGTCACGAGCGCCATGACGACGATGGCCGTGAAGAAGCGCTCATCGATGAGACCCATGGAGAGCCCGAGCGAGGCGATGATCACCTCGGTCGAGCCGCGGGCATTCATGCCGCAGCCCACGGCGAGCGACTCGGCGCCCGTCAGGCCCGCGAGGCGGCCGCCGAGGAATGCTCCCGAGAATTTTCCCACGCTCGCGACCACGACGAGGCCGCCGGTGAGCAGCAGCATGTTGGGACGGCCGAGGGCGGCGATGTCCGTGGTGAAGCCCGCCAGACCGAAGAACACGGGCATGAAGAGCGCGACGATGAGCCCCCGCAGCTGCTCCTCGATGTGACGGGTCAGGATCGGCGACTCGCCGATCAGAATGCCGGCCACGAAGGCACCGAGCACGGTCTGAACGCCGATCGCCTCGGTCGCGAGCGCCATGGCGCCCATGATCACCAGTATCGCGGTGATCACCGGCAGCTCGCTCACGAAGTTATCGTTGGTCCAGCGGATCACGTGAAAGACGAGCCGCCGGCCCACGGTGATGCTGAAGGCGAGGAAGGCGAGCGTACCGAGCACGCTGCGCAACACGCCGCCGATATCGATCCCCCCGTGTTGCGCGAGGCCGAGGAGCACCGACACGAATATCCATCCGATGGCATCGTCCATGATGGCCGCGCCGAGGATGATCTGGCCGACGGTGCGTCGGACGAAGCCGAGCTCGCGCACCAGAACCGCGACGATCTTGACCGAGGACACGGCGAGCGCCGTGCCGATGAACAGCGCGAGCAGCAGACGTTTGTCCGGCCTGAGGAGCATCGAGCCCGGCAGCAGCTCGATCGCGAGGACGCCGAAACCGAACGGCAGGGCGATGCCCGCCAGCGAGACGTTGAGCGCGGCACGTCCCGAGCGGCGCATGACCGACAAGTCAGTCTCCATGCCGGTGAGCAGCAGAAGCAGGAGCACTCCGATCTGTGCCACCGCGGTGAGCATCGCCTGCTGTGGCGGAGAATGGGGAAAGAGGGCGAGCTCGGCCGCCGGCAAGAGGTGACCGAGTATCGACCGGCCGAGCACGATCCCGGCGAGGAGCTGACCCATGACGGGCGGCTGGCCCCAGCGAGAGAGAAGCTCGCCGAGCAGCCGGCCGACCACGAGAAGCACGACGATCTGCGACAGAAAGATCGCGGCTGATCCGCCCAATTCCGAAGGCTGCAAGCCCGGGTACCCTGGCAACTTCCCCGCGGGAGAGTCTAGCGGGCCACGGAGGGCGCAGGCCATGCCATAATTCGGCCATGCCTCCGGTCAGCCCTCTGAGCCCCGCTGTTGCCAGTGCGAGTGCAGGGGGAAACGCTCTGCGATCCACGCTCGCGCGCGGGGAGAAGCGCACCGGCGCCGCCGAGTCCGAGCTCTCCCGGGCGACGAGTCCGACGATCCTCATCTGCCGCCCCAATACGCGCCTGGGGAACACCCTGCTGATGACGCCGCTTCTTCAGGAGATCGAGGCGACGCTGCCCGCGGCGCGAGTGGACATCCTGACCGCGTGCCCGGCCGCCCACGAGGTGTTCCGGGAGTTCCCCTCGGTGAGGCGCGTATACCAGTTGCCCTTTCGGGGGGTACGGCATCCGCTGCGGCACCTGCTCACCCTGTTGCGCGTCAGGCGCGTCCGCTACGACATCCTGATCGACCCCTGTCCGAAGTCCTGGACCTCGCGTTTCCTGACGCAGCGACTCGCGGCGCGGCTCAAGCTCGGTTTCGAGAGCGCCCACAAGACTCGTGGCATCGATGTCAGCGTTCCCTTCGAAGGCGCCCCCGTGCATATGGGCGCTTATCCGGTGTATCTGCTGCGGCGGGGACTCCTCGAGCTCGACCGGGATGCTGCCGGCGCCGATGCGCCGCGGCTCGCCATCCGGCTCACCGAGGTC
>Ga0335078_10001717_pt1 | contig 33082 bp, 35 predicted proteins | sample Lox_Sample_32_FD_206711 | JGI IMG/M metagenome (GOLD analysis project Ga0335078, IMG submission 206711) | Soil microbial communities from Loxahatchee National Wildlife Refuge, Florida, United States - Lox_Sample_3.2 | ecosystem: Environmental > Terrestrial > Soil > Wetlands | place: USA...
CGGAAGTCGGGGAAAGTCCGCAGGTTCGGAAATTCTGAGGGGTTGTGAGGCGGAACTCGCGGATTGCTTGCTACCGGACGAGCCGTTAAGGCGTGGGTTCATCTCACGCTGGGTGTCCGAGCATTGGTGCCCGGCGCGTGTGGCGGGTCTCCCAGCGTAGGTGGCAGGATGACCGTGGGTCCGGGCTCAGACGATTACGGCTCTCTCTTCGTCCGGCGTTCCGTCATTAAGTGACCAGACCCCCGAAGAGTGGTGCGTTTCCAGGGCCACGTGCGGATGGCTTCCAGTTGATAGGTTTCGCCGGCGCCCGGCCGTAAGCTCATACCGGCGCTGCTGGTGAGCAGGCTTGGTGCCCAATCCCCGGCTGCTTCTGGTTAACAGCGAGTACCGGCCTTGCAAAGGTGGAGACATGCGGTTTGGCGTGTTCCTGCTCGCGGCGCGGTTTCCCGGTCAGTCCGATCGTGACGTGCTGTCGGCGGCGGCGGAGGCCGCCGTGGCGGCGGAGCGGGCTGGGTTTGATGACGTGTGGTTCGCTGAGCATCACTTCATGTCGTATGGGGTGTGCCCGTCGCCGGTGACGCTGGCCGGCTATGTGCTTGGCCGCACGGAGCGGATCGTGGTGGGCACGGCGGTCAGCGTGCTTTCGGTGCGGCATCCGGTGGCGCTGGCCGAGCAGGCGGCGCTGCTGGACGCGGTGGCGCCGGGCCGGTTCCGGCTGGGTGTGGGCCGCGGTGGCCCGTGGGTGGAACTGGAGGTGTTCGGCACCGGCCTGGACCGCTACGAGCACGGGTTCGGTGAGGCGCTCGGCGTGCTGTTGGCGGCGCTGGGGACAGGCCGGGCTGCGGCGGACGGGCCGCTGTTCCGGTTCCGCGCGGTACCGGTGGTGCCTGGTCCGCGGCCGGAGCTGGGCCAAAGCGTGGTGGTGGCGGCGACATCGCCGGGCACCGCTGCGCTGGCCGCGCAGCACGGGCTGCCGATGCTGCTGGGCCTGCACACCGCAGATGAGGGCAAGCGGGAAATGATCGCGGCCTATGCCCGGGCGGCGCGCCCTGGCACGCGGGCGGGGCACATCGGCGCGGTGCTCGCCTATGTCGGCGATACCCAGGCCGGGGCGCAGCGCATCGTGCGGCAGTCGCTGCCGCGGTGGCTGCGCCCCGGCCTGGCCGGCTACGTACCCGTGGATGGCCGGCCGCCACCATCGCGCGACCCAGCCGAGTACACCGATCTGCTGTGCCGGATCCACCCGGTCGGGGCCCCGGATTACTGCGTACAGACGATGGCCGCCACGATCGAGCGCACCGGCATCCGGCACCTGATCTGCATGGTCGAAGCCGCCGGGGACCCGGCGCTCACCCGGGCGAACATCGCCCGGCTGGGCACCGAGGTGCTGCCTGCGCTGCGGGCGCTCAGCAGTCCACCAGTTCGGGACGCTGGTTGAGGATCTGCGCCCGCGCGGTGACGAATTGCGCGAGTTCCGCCTCCGCGCCGGGACGGAACACCGCCGCGCGGTGACAGTTCTGGAACGCCAGCCGCACCCCGTAATGCCGCTCGACCGCGCCGCGCATCGCGTCGCTGGCCATCAGCCGCAGTAGCTGGCCGCGGGCCGCCTCATCCGGCGGCGGTACCTGGTTGTCGGCAAAGGCGGCGTCGCCCGCGTGCAGGTCACCGATCAGGCCGCTGACCACCTGCCACGCGTACGGCAGTGAGGTGCGGATGCATTCGACGAACGCCGCGTCGTCAACCTCGCCTGCCTGGGCCTGCTCTAGCAGATCAGGGGATACGGTCAGCGACATGTGATCACCTCCGGGTGAGGGGGACTCTGCCTGCGACGATAAACTGCGGCCTGCGGCCTGTCCATGCCCGGCCCGGTAGCGGCCGGGGGCAGGCGGGACCCTGCGGGACCCCTCATGTGGCCGCCCCGCGCTTCGGCTCGGTCACCGGCGGCGACTACGAGGGCCGCGGCACGACAGGCCTGCCGCGTGCCTGAGCACTCAGAACCGACACCAGGAGCGCTTGCCGGTGTCCGGCCGTGGCCTCTGCGGAGCCCTGCTGTACGGCTCACCTTTGGCGATAACATCGTGATATGGCGATGAGTAGTGGGGTGGTCAGGGCGGACCGCGCTGGGCTGGGGCCGGCGGCGGCGCTGTTCCGGTCGCTGGGTGATCCGGCCCGGCTGGCGATCGTGTGCCGGCTGGCTGGCGGGGAGGCCCGGGTGACCGACCTGACCGGTGAGCTGGGCCTGGCGCAGTCGACGGTGTCCAAGCACCTGGCGTGCCTGCGGGACTGCGGGCTGGTGACCATGCGCGTGGCCGGGCGGGCGTCGGTGTACTCCCTGGCCCAGCCCGCCCTGCCACGGCTGCTGGCCGCCGCGGAGGAGCTGCTGGCGGCGACCGGGAACGCGGTCGCGCTGTGCCCGGTGTACGGGCACGGCCGGTGACCGCTACCGAGGGCCGGGTGGCCCAGCTGCGGCGGCGGGGACTCTGGCTGGAATACGCGAGCTTTGCCTGGATGACAGCGGAGGCCGCGGTTGCCATAGCTGCCGGGGTGGCGGCGTCCTCGATCGCACTGGCCGGCTTCGGCCTGGACTCAGCCATCGAGCTCCTCGCCGCCGCGGTGGTGGTCTGGCAGCTGCGCGGAGAAGGGGAGGACCGCCAGGCCCGCGCCGTCCGCCTCATCGGCGTGACGTTCTTCGTGCTGGCGGGCTACCTCATCATCGTGAGCGTCAGTGACCTTGCTGGTCACGGCCAGCCACGGGGGTCTGTGCCCGGGCTCGCGGTCGCTGGTGCCGCGCTGCTGGTGATGCCGCTGCTGGCACTCGGCAAGTACCGCACCGGGGCCGCGCTGGGCAGCCGGGCCCTGGTCGCCGACGCCGCCGAGTCCGCGTTCTGCGCCACCACCTCGGCCGCGACCCTGGCCGGGGTGGGCCTGAACGCCTGGGCCGGCTGGTGGCAGGCTGATCCCATCGCTGCCCTGATCATCGCCGCGCTCGCCGTCAAGGAGGGCATCGAAGCCTGGCGGGACGACTGATGGCAGCACCCGGAAGGCGAGGGGCGGGGTCAGTGGTCTCCTGCCGCAGCCGCAGCCAGTGCCTGCGGGCCGAGGACGAAATCTGGGTCGATCTGGGCTTCGAGGATTTCGCCAGTGGCGGCGTTCGCCCAGGCCCGGGCGTTCTTGAGATGGAAATGGGCGGCCTGGCGGGTGAAGGTGGCCCAGTCTTTCCCGCGGGCGTCGGCGGCGTCGCGGAGGGTGGCCAGCGCCGCCTGGCCGGCGTGGCCGAGGTCGCTGAGGGTGAACGGCTGGCCTTGTTCGAGGGCGCGGATCGCGGCGGACTGGCTGATGCAGGCCAGCAACGCGCCACCGGTGTGCTCGCGCAGGAACGCGATGTCGTCCGGGCCGTTCACCTTGTTGCCGATCACCTTGACCGCGACGCCGTAGTCAGCGGCGTAGCTGGCCCACTGGCGGTAGACGCTGACGCTTTTGCGGGTCGGCTCGGTGACCAGGAACGTCAGATCGAACCGGGTGAACAGGCCGGAGGCGAACGAGTCCGCGCCGGCGGTGCAGTCGACGACCACGTACTGGCCGGGTCCGTCGACCAGGTGGTTGAGGTACAGCTCGACCGCGCCGGTCTTGGAGTGGTAGCAGGCCACACCGAGATCGTCCTCGCTGAACAGCCCGGTCACCATCAGCCGGGCTCCGGCCACTTCGACGGCGAGGCTGGCATGGACCGGGTCGGTGCCGCCGGGCCGCAGCAGCCGCGATCCCCGGCCTGGCGGGGTGGTCTTGACCATGGCGTCGGCCGAGGTGATCCGCGGGTTGGTGCCGCGCAGGTACTCCTTGATCTTGGGCAGGTGGTCGCCCATCGCCGGGATCGCGGCCGCGGCCCCGTCATCGAGGCCGAGCGCGGTCCCCAGGTGCTGGTTGATGTCGGCATCGATGGCCACCACCTGTGCCCCGGCGGCGGCCAGGTGCCGGATGAACAGCGAAGACAGCGTCGTCTTCCCGCTGCCGCCCTTGCCCGCGAACGCGATCTTCACGCTTCCCCCTGAGAGCTGATGGCCAGGTGTATGCCGCAACGCGGCAGGTGCCCACGGCGCGGTGCTGCCTGATGCGGAGGTAGCCCGTGTCAGCGCCAGGGAATACCTTACACCGCGACTAAGAATGATTCTCAGGACTTCAGGAGCGCGGGTTATCGTTCCCGCAGGCACATGACCCCGGGGCGGAGGGCCTCCCACCTGGCCAGGCGATCCGGCCTTGCCTCCTGCCGCGTCCTGTCTGCCGCGCCCGGCAGTCGTGGTGGTGATCACTGACGCTGGCGGGCACACCCCCCAGAGGATGGCCGTGGCCGGCACGGGCCGCATACGCCGTGTACCTCGGCCTGGTAGCGGTCGGGCTCGAAGCCGGTCTGGGACGCGATGAGATCCAGCCAGCCGCCGTCATCGGCCGCGGGGTGTACCAGCACATCACCGCAGCACTGGCACAGCAGGTGATAGTGCCGCCCTGGGCCGCAGGACCGGTACCGTGCCTCGCCGTCGCGGATGAACACGTGCAGCTGCCCGCCGCCGGTGAGGGCAGCCAGGGTCCGGTACACGGTGGCAAGGCCGACCCGGTGGCCCTGGCGGGCCAACTCCAGGTAGAGCTCGTGGGCGCTGGCCGGCCGTCCCATCCCAGCCAGGGCCCGCAGGACCTGCCGCCTGCGCGGCGTTGGCGCGAGCCCGGCCGCCCGCAGCCGGACGCCAGCCTGATCACCGGCCCCGGTCCCGGCGAGCGTACGGTCGCCGGCGGACTCCGCTGCCATGGGCAAGAGAGTACGGGGCAAAGCCGATAGTGACAACCATTCTTGGTAGAGTCCGGGCCAGGCCGGTTCCCGGTCCTGGGTGCCACTGCGGGCGGACGTAGGTGACAGGCGCACCGCGCAGTGAGGGTAGCCAGCGACGGGCACCCCGCCCCGGCCGGTTCGTCCCGGTGGTGGGCTGGCGTCAGGCCGGGCGGCAGTCCGGGCAGAGCCCCAGCAGGTCGAGCCGGTGCTCGGAGACCTGGTAGCCCTGCTGTTCGGCCACGGCGCGGACCGACTCACCCAGCGCCCGCTCCAGGCGGGGCGAGGGCTGGAGGTCTTCCACCCTCGCGCAGCTGGCACAGACCAGGTGGTGGTGGTGGCCGGACAGCTCCTCGGCCAGCTCGAAGCGGCCGTGGTCGCCGGCGCCGCTGATTCGCTGGACGATGCCCGCCTCGATCAGGGCGGTCAGGTTGCGGTAGGCGGTGCTTTGCGGCAGCCGCGGTGCCGAGGTGAGAATTTCGGGGATGGTGAGCGGCCGGCCGGCGTTAGCAAGCGTGTCGACCAGGACCCGCCGCAGGGATGTGTACCGCTGGCCGTCACCGGCCAGCCGGACGCTGACCCTCTCGTGCAGGCCCGGCGCGGGCTGGGGTGCGGTCATCGTGCCGGAGCCCCGTCCTGGTCACCTGCAGGCGGGCGGCGGCCAGCGGCTGGGCTCATGATCGGTGTTCCCTCCTGCCCGCCGTCGGCTGCGGCCCGTGCGTGCGGGCGGGCCGGCCCGGCGGGGTGCCGTGGGCGAGGGCGTCCCGGGCGATGCGGCTGGCATGCCCTCCGGTCAGGGAGTAGGCGGTCTCCTTGCCCCGGCGCACGCTGGTCACCAGCCCGCAAGCGCGCAGCACCCGCAGGTGCTGGGAAGCCAGCGACTGGGAGATCCCGAGCGCATCCACCAGCTCGTGAACGCAGCGCGTCCCCTCCGACAGCTGGAGCACGATCGCCAGCCGGTGCGGTGCGCCGAGCGCCCGCAGCAGCTCGCAGGCGGCATCCAGGTCGCCAGCGCCGTCGCTGGGCGCCATGGTGGCTCTGCTGGGCATCACATGAACACATTAGCAGCACTTCATGTGATTGGGCGGCACCACAGCAAGTGATCCCGGGGAATGAGAACCGTAGCTGGCAAGAAGCCATCACGGCGGACTGCCCTTGTGAGCCGCCCGCTCCGGCGCCATCTTCCAGCGCAAACACCCCTCTCTGGCGGGCGGGAACGGTGAACTTCCCCTGCCTGTGCGCAGCTGGCCACGGGAGGCAAGCTGCTTGTAATGATAACCATTCCTGTTATAGTCCTGGGTGTTGGCCATCTACGACAGGAGTCAGCGCCCTCCATGAGACGACCAAGACTGCGCCCCGCCCGCGGGAGTGCGCCCCGCCCCAGGCAGCATCTTGCCGCCGCGCTGCTGGCCGCCGCCGCTATGGCGCTGGCAGCGTGCAGCACCGCCTCCACGGCGAATACCGCCAGCACGGGGGGCGGCACGGTGATCCAGGTGGCCGCGGCCGAGAACTTCTGGGGCAGCATCGCCAGCCAGATCGGCGGCAGCCATGTGCACGTGGTGAGCATCATCACCAACCCCAATACCGACCCGCACAGCTACGAGCCGACTGCCACCGATGCCCGCACGCTCGCCGGCGCCCAGTTCGTGATCGCCAACGGCATCGGCTATGACCCGTGGGTGCCGAAACTGCTCGCCGCCGACCAGGGAAACCCCACGGTCCTGAATGTGGGCGCCCTGCTCGGGGTGCCGGCCGGCGGCAACCCGCACCGCTGGTACAACCCCGCCGACGTGCAGGCGGTCATCAAGCAGATGGTGACCGACTTCAGCAAGATCGACCCCGCCGACCGCGGCTACTTCGCACGACAGCGCACCAGGTTCAACACCGTGGCGCTCAGGCAGTACAACGCCCTGATCGCCGCCATCAAGGCGAAGTACTCCGGCACCCCGGTCGGGGCATCGGAGTCGATCTTCGCCATGCTCGCCCCCGCGCTCGGCCTCAAGCTGATCACCCCCTACTCCTTCCTGAAGGCGATCAGCGAGGGCACCGAGGTATCGGCGGCAGACAAGCAGCTCATCGACAGCCAGATCAAGCACCACCTGATCAAGATCTACGTCTACAACAGCCAGAACGTCACCCCCGACGTGCAGGCCCAGCTCGCCGAGGTGAAAGCAGAGCACATCCCCTACACCACCATCACCGAGACACTCGTCCCGGCCAGCGCCACCTACCAGGCCTGGCAGGCCCGCCAGCTGGCCGGCATCCAGGCGGCCCTGGCCCAGGCGGCCGGAACCGGGCACTAACGGCATGGAAACCAGCGCCCCCAAGATGGCAGGAAACGGAAGAAACCCCTCCGCCCTGGCAGGAGCCAGCCATGCCACGCCCGCCGGGCAGGACGATCCCGCTAGCCCGGCGGTGCGGTTCGACCAGGCAGCCGTCCGGCTCGCGGGCCGCACCATCTGGTCCGATGTCACCCTGCACGTGGCACGGGGCGAGTTCGTGGCGATCCTTGGCCCCAACGGGGTGGGCAAGTCCACCCTGGTCAAGGCGGCCCTGGGCCTGGTGCCCCTGTCGGCCGGGTCAGCAACCATCCTCGGGCGGGCGCCGGGGCGGGCCGGGCGGGACATCGGCTACCTGCCTCAGCGCCGCAGCTTCGACCCCGGCCTGCGGGTGCGGGGCGTGGACGTGGTGAGCCTCGGCGCCGACGGCGAGAAATGGGGTGTGCCGCTCCCTGGGGCGGGCCGCCTGTTTCCCGCGCGGCGGCGTGCCCGGGAGCGGGTCGATGAGGTCATCGAGCTGGTCGGCGCCAGCGGTTACGCGCGCCGGCCGGTCGGGCAGGTCTCCGGCGGGGAGCAGCAGCGCCTGCTCATCGCCCAGGCGCTGGTGCGCGGGCCGCAGCTGCTGGTCCTCGACGAGCCGCTGGACAGCCTGGATCTGCCCAGCCAGGCGGCGGTGGCCGCGCTGATCTCGCGGATCTGCCAGCAGCAGCAGATCACGGTCATGCTGGTCGCCCACGACGTCAACCCGATCCTGCCCTACCTGGACCGGGTCGCCTACATCGCCAGCGGTGGCACCGTCTCCGGCACACCCGATGAGGTGATCACTTCGGAGACGCTCACCGCCCTGTATGGCACGCCGGTCGAGGTGGTCCGCACCTCCGGCGGCCAGCTGGTGGTGGTTGGCCAGCCCGAGGCTCCCGCCCGGCACACCGACCGCCACGGCGGCCTGCCATGGTGAGCAGCGCCATCCTTGCCAGCGCCACCGCCCAGGGCACGGCCACGGCCACCGGGCTGACCTGGGACATCTCCAGTGACGTGCGGCAGCTGTTCGCGCTGCACTTTATGGTGAACGCGTTCCGGGCCGGGACCATCGTGGCGGTAATGGCCGGGGCGCTGGGCTGGTTCATGGTGCTGCGGCGGCAGGCATTCGCCGGGCACACCCTGGCCGTGGTGTCGTTCCCGGGGGCGGCCGGGGCGATCCTGGCAGGGGTCAGCGCCACCTTCGGCTACTTCACCGCCTGCATCGCCGCCGCGCTGGTCATCGCCATGGTACCCCGCTCACCCACCGGGCACGGCTACAGTCACGAATCAGCAGTGATCGGCACCCTGCAGGCGTTCGCCCTCGCGTGCGGCGCCTTGTTCGTCAGCCTCTACGGCGGGTTCCTCAACAGCCTCACCGGGCTGCTGTTCGGCACCTTCCTCGGTATCTCCGACACCCAGGTCACCACCTTGCTGCTGGTAGCACTGGCGGCGCTGGCCGTCCTCGCCGTGATCGCCCGGCCGCTGTTCTTCGCCACCATCGACCCCGACGTGGCCCAAGCGAGGCAGGTGCCGGTGCGTCTGCTGGCGGCCGTCTTCCTGGTTCTGCTCGGCTGCGCCGCCGCCGAGGTCAGCCAGATCACCGGCGCGCTGCTGGTGTTCGCCTTGCTGGTCATGCCCGCCGCGGCCGCCCAGCAGCTCACCGTCCGCCCGGCGGCCAGTTTCGCCTTCACTCTCGCCCTGAGCCTGGTCATCACCTGGCTGGGGCTGGCTTTCGCGTACTTCTCGGTCTATCCGGTCGGGTTCTACATCACCACCTTCGGTTTCGCCGCCTACGTTCTGGCCGCCGCCGCCCGCGTCACCGCCACCCGGTTCACCAGCCGGGGCCTGCCGGCGAAGGCGGTGGGAGCGTGAGCGTGCTCGCCCCGTTCCTCGGGATCGCCCACATGCTCGCGCACCCGTTCCTGCGGTATGCCTTCCTCGCCGGCACCGCCATCGCGCTTGCCTCCGGCCTGGCCGGGTACTTCGTGGTGCTGCGTGCCCAGGTGTTCACCGGCGACGCGCTCAGCCACGTGGCGTTCACCGGCGCCCTGGCCGCGCTGGTCGCCGGGACCAGCCTGCTGTTCGGCCTGTATGCAGCCTGTGTCGTGGTGGCCCTGGGGATGGCCGCCCTGGGCGCCCGCGGCCGGGCCGACGACACCGTCATCGGCAGCGTGTTCGCCTGGATCCTCGGCCTCGGCGCCCTGCTGTTGACCATCTACACCACCTCCGCGGCCGGCACCAACGCCACGTCGGGGGTGAACGTGCTGTTCGGCACCATCTTCGGCCTCTCAGCCAGCCAGGCGGCCACCGATACCCTCATCGCAGCCGGGGTGGCGGCCGCCGTCCTGGCCATCGCCCGGCCGCTGCTGTTCGCCAGCATCGACGAAGCGGTCGCCGCCGCCCGCGGCGTCCCGGCCGGGTTCCTGAGCTACGCATTCCTCGGCCTGGTCGGCGTGACCGCCGCCGCCGCGTCCCAGGCGGTCGGCGCGCTGCTGCTGCTCGGGCTGCTCGCCGGGCCGGCCGGCGCGGCACAGCGGCTCACCGCCCGGCCCTACCGGGCGCTGTGGCTGTCCGCGGGGATCGCGACCGGCTCGGTCTGGGCCGGGCTGTCCATCGCCTACGCCGCCCCCCAGATCCCGCCCAGCTTCGGCATCCTCGCCGTGACCACCAGCTGCTACCTCCTCGCCTACGCCGTCACCGCCGCCCACCGCTGGCTGGTACCAGATGGTGCCTCCCGGGAGGGCGCCTCTGGCGGGAACACAGCCACATCCCCGCACCACGCCGCCATCACCCTGTCAGCCCACAGCCCGGCCGCAGAAGGAGACACACGTTGTCCCTGAACGTACCGGCCGCCCTGCTCCAGCAAGCCGGGGCAGGCGACGTACCCGACCCCGATTTCCTCGGCTGTGCCCGCCAGTCGCTTCCCTACGCATGGGCCGTGATCAGCCAGGTCGCCGCAGAACTCAGGAGCGGAGACGCGGGATTCGCCGACCACACGATGCCCCCGCCCAGCGAAGCCGACCGCGGCCAGCTCCTGCGAGCGCTGGCCAGCGACGCAATCCGCGGCGGCCTGGAACGCCACTTCGGTGTCAAGCTAGCGTTCCAGAACTGCCACCGCGTCGCCGCGTTCCGCCCATCTGCTGTCGGCGGGCCGCAATACCAGGCGTTCATCTCACCCCGCGGCCAGCTGCTCAACCAGTCACCCCAGCTGCGTGACTGCTGATGAGCGCTCACATGCCCGCCTCGGGACTGTGATGATCCAGGGTCAACCGGGCTGCCCGGAAGGCGTCGGTATAGCGGGTGCTGGTCTGGGCGGCGAGGCCGAACATGGTCGCGAGGATGAGCGGGTCGCCGTCCGAGGCGATCGCCTCGTCAAGAAGGCGGGACTGGCGCAGCCGGGCGGGGCTGGAGATGCCTTTCAGCCAGCGTTTGACGGTGCCCGGGTCGGCAGGTGAGAGGCCGTTGCAGGTCAGGCGGGTGACGATCAGGTGCGGGTTGGTGGTGCGGGGCCACCGGCGGTGCCGGTAGCGCAGATAGCCAGCGATGGCCTGGGCGGTGAAGGTATCCAGTGGCCGGGCGTCCCCCCGCACCCGCAGCCGCCTTTCAGGCAGCGCGACATCCTGGAGCTGGACAGCGGTGATCTCGCTGTTGGTCAGGGCGTGGACCCCGGCGAGCGCCACGACCAGACAGGTTTCGGCGCTGCCGGCCGCGAGGGCGCCGATCTGCGCCTCGACGCCGGGCGGGAGCGGGACCGGTACCGGCAGGTGCCTGCGGGCGGGCGGAAGACCCCGCGTGGGATCGGCGAAGACCAGCCGCCGGGCCTTGAGGGTGCGGAACAGCGAGCCGGCGGCGCTGGCCCGCAGGTGCCGGGTGTTCGGGTCGCTGGTCACCCACGTCTCCAGGTCGGCGCTGGTCACCTGCCGCAAGGTCGTGTACCGGGCCGCGCATTCCACCAGGAACGGCCGCATCGTCCGCAGATACAACCGCAGCGTTCCCGCGGCGCGTGGGCGGGACCGCGGGCCGCCGTCGCGGAGCTGCCCGATCCAAGCCGCGGTCTCCTCGCGGATCTGATCGGGCAGGCCGTCGAGCTGTTTTTCAATCCAGGCGCGCTGCGGGTCGTCACGGTCGTCGTCTAGCAGGCCGAGGTCGGCGAGCGCGGCGCGGACCGGTTCTACTGGCAGCCGCCGTTCACCAAGCTGGGTAACGGTAGAGGCACGCACCGGCTCGTCACGGCCGTGGATGGCCACCAGCAGCAGCACTCCCGCCCGGACGCGTTCAAGTGTGGCTGCGGACCAGCCTCGCCGTGCCGCGAGGTCCTCGACATAGCCGCGGGCGTATTCGCTCAGTTCGGGATCTGCCGACGGGCGATCCGCTATCCGGGCCATGCGCACGTCGCGGGCGGTGTCCACGATCCGCAGCTGCACGGCGCGAACCGGCGCGGGCCACACCCTCGCCGGGCCCGGCCGCGGGGCACGGCCGTGCGGGACCGAAGGCACGGACGGGGGCAGCTGAGCTGAGCGTTGCATACCCGCGAAGAACAACTGCAGCCCGGACCGCGCCGCATCCCGGCGGTCATTGTCGTCGGGATTGCGGAACTCTCCGCGCGAGCGGGCATTCAGCATTGCCTGGTTCCTGCACAGGCGGCAGAATCCGCGATCTAGCGGTGCTTCCCGTTCGCATCCGGGGCAGATGGCCGTGCCGTACTTGCGCCGCAGCGCCGCGCAGCCAGGGCACATCCGCCCAGGGAACTCTCCGAAGGCCAGGCAGCCGAGGCAGGAGCGGGTGGCCCGGGTATGGGGATGGCAGGGGTAGCAGTACCCAGCGCAGTAGTACTCCGGCGAGCCGCAGACCCGGCACGGTGGCGGGATCTGCCCGCTGTGCAGGCACCGCCAGCACAGCCTGCTCCCGCGCTCAGCCGCCCTGCCCGGGCAGTGCGCGCACGAACGAACACGAAAGCCCGCCCGCTCGCCGGTGCCCACGGCACCGCTCATACTGGCGGGCGCGAACGGCCAGGGTGACGCCGCACAAGCCCCGGCACGTCACCCGCGGCCCTCGCCTGCGGCGCGGCCTGACCTCCTGGCCGCGCCACCCACGCTCGGCCAGGCTCACGGATAAGAAGGTCATTCGGGGTGCAGCCCAGCACCTCGCAGATGATCTCCAGGTCGTCCAGGCGGATCGTGACCGGCTGGCCAGCCCACAGGCCCGACATCTTCCCGGCACTGATCACCAGCCCGGCGTCAGCCAGCATCCGGTGCAGCTCGCTGGACTTCCAGATGTCGTGCTGCGCGGCCACCAGGCGCAGGTTCCATTTCACGGCGTCACGCTCTCAAACCGTGCCTCCGCGCGTTTCCCGGCGTTCATCCACGCCTGCTCAATGTGGCCACGCCTGACATGGACGTAAATCATCGTTGTTTGCAGCCAAGAATGGCCAAGCAGCTCCTGAACTGCGACGATATCCATTCCTGCGTTATACAACTCCGACGCCGCGAAGTGCCGCAGCAAATGCGGCGGCAGTTTCCCGGCCTGCGCGGGCAAATGCCGGATTACCATCTCCTTCAGCCCGCTGCGGAGGGCATCATCGCTGACGCGCCCGTTCGTCCCGTCACTGTGGCGGCGTTCGGATGGGAACACCGGCGCATCCGGAGCGTCCAGTCGGCCGCCAAAGTCCCACCGCGGACCGGTGACCCACCATTCCAGCAGCTCGCGGGACCCGTTGATAAGCGGTGCCAGCCGCTCCTTCTTCCCGCTGCGGCCCCGCGATGCTTTGCCCGTGAGCAGCAGTTTGCCGAACGGGCCGTGCTCCCACAGGATGTCGCTGAGATTCAGCAGGCACAGCTCGGAAATCCTCGGCCCGATCAGGCTCGCCAGCCGCATAGCCGCATAGTTCCGGGCCATCGGCCCGTATTTACGGGCCGACGTGAGTTCCTCTGCCCATCCGCCGAAGAGGATCTCGATCTCCCGCGCGGTGGGCGGGATCCGGACCCGGCGGTTGCTGGCTCCCTTGGGCCTGTTCATCTCATCAACCGGTGAGGACACCACATGCCCGGTGGCCGCGTGGATCTCGGCCGCATGCCGCAATTCCAGAAACTCGAAAAACACCGCCAGCGCGTGCGCCTTGTTGGCCTTCGTCCCAGGGTCCTTGCCGCGCTGCCCGTCGACGAGGAACCGGTCCATGTCCTGTGGCCGCATCTCCCACATCGGCCGCCCGAGCCACTCCCGTGTCTCGCTGATGACAGCCAGGTCGCGGCGGATGGTGGCGTCCGCGATGGTGGCGGCGGCACGAGCAAGCGCGTACTCCGACAGCAGGTCCAGCTCGAACGCGGCAACCTCGTCCGGATCGGACAGGCGCAGATGCGAGCGGAGATCCCGCACTGCGGCCAGGCCCATCGGCACCCTCATCCCTTCAATATTCACATGGATCACTCAGACAAGGCATGACACTCTCAGAAATCCTGACCCTTCGTCAAGCGATCTCCACGGCATGCCGCACCTGGCAAGCGCCAACGTCAGGGCGCCGCGCTGGTGGGCTCACGCCCGTGACAACGCAAGCGAACTCGCGGGGGGTGCTACATATTGCGCGGGGGTGATGCCGTAGCGGGCGGTCACCTCGGCGGGGCCGATCAGCCTGCTGCCGGGGCGCATCGCGGTGTTGAGGACCCGCACCGCACCCTGATCAGGCCCCGGGTCGCGCAGGAGCTGGTAATAGTCCTGGTCCATCGACGCGATCAGCACGTCCCGGCCAGGGGCAACAGCAGCGGCCAGGGTGGCGATCACGTCGTCGGCCTCGGCGTCATCGATCTCGATCCAGGCGATGCCGTGCCGATCCAGGCCGACTTTGACATCGGCCAGGGCGAGGATCGGCCGCAGGGCCTCGGGGCCTTCGGGCCGGGTGGCCTTGTAACCCTGGTCGGCATCCCTTCGGTGCGCGGCGCCATCTTGGCCGTCGAAGACGACCATGACCTCCGGCCAGCGGCCGAACTCGTCGTTGATCCCCTTGCGCAGCAGGGCGAAGAACATGAACTGGGTCGTGAGGTCCCGCTTGCCGGATGCGTCACGGCTCATGATCTGCGCCGGGGTGCCGAAGCAGGCGCGGAACAGCAGGTTGTGCCCGTCGACTAGGAGCAGCGAAACGTCGGCTATCACTACCGCACCGCCTTCAGGGAATCTGTGCAGGAGCATCGGCGGAGCGGCAGAGCGACCGGTGGCACACAGTCCGCACGCCTCGTAGAACCTACCGGCCGGCATCGACGGCCCGGCTGAGCCGCGCCGCACTTCCTCGGGGTGGAGCTTCTCGCGCGCTGGGACGTGTCTGTCCGCCAATGGGAATCTCCTACGGTCCAGCGCTGATGATGTCGCAGGCCGGCGGCTATTCGGGATGGGAACCATGTGATTCCCAGCGCGGGGAGTGACAGCTCAACTGCCGAGCGTCAGACTTTTGAGAGTTCATCGCCAGTTCCCCGCCGGGAATGGAGCCAGGCATGTCGGCCCGGACGCCAGCCCTGACTATGCATTCGGGTGCCGGACGAGGAGTGCCTGCGCAGGTAGGAGACGTGCATGGGTTCGCACATCGTCGGGAGGCGGTTCTCGTTTGACGCCGCTCACCACCTCGCGAGCCTGCCGGACGGCCATAAGTGCCGACGGACGCATGGGCACACCTACACCGTGGAGGTGTGCCTCGGAGCACCGTTGCTGAGCGGCCCCGGATTCGTCACCGATTTCGGTGACCTCGCCCCGTTCGGGGACTACATCAAGATGCAGCTGGATCATCGTGACCTTAATGAGGTCCTCGACTTCGAGCCGACATCGGAGCTTATCGCCGGACACCTGGCCACCTGGTTCATCGAGCATCTCCAGCCGTGCATTCCCGGCCAGCTGCGATGGCTGCGGGTGTCGGAGACCCCGTCGACGTGGGCGCAGTACACCGTTGATGGCGCGGAGGGGATGTGACTGGAGACGGCCGGCCCTTGCCGGTGACGCTGATCCTGGCTGAGCGATTCGGCCCGACTGTGCAGGGCGAGGGCCCGTCAGCCGGGCAGCTCGCGGTGTTCGTGCGGCTGTCGCGGTGCAACCTGTCGTGCAGCTGGTGCGACACTCCGTACACCTGGGACTGGCAGCATCACGACCCGCGCCTCGAATCTCGCCGGGTGCCTATCGGGGACGTGGTCAGCTGGGTGCTCAGCATCCCCGCTCCGCTGCTGGTGATCACAGGTGGCGAGCCGTTAATCCAGCAGCCAGCGGTGATCGCGCTCGCCGTGGCGGCACGGAATGACCGACGGCGCGTTGAGATAGAGACGAACGGCACGATCGCGCCGACGGCTGCGCTGATCGCGGCTGTGGATCAGTTCAACGTGTCGGCGAAGCTCGCCAACTCTGGTCAGCGCACCGCCGACCGCATCAATACCGACGCCCTCGCCGCGTTCGCGGCAACGGGCAAGGCGGTGTTCAAGTTTGTTGCCGCGAGCGTGGCCGACCTGGACGAGATCAGCGACCTGGTCCCGTTGCTCGGCGGGCTGCCGGTGTGGGTGATGCCGGAAGGCACGACCGAGGCGGCGGTCCTGAGCGGGCTCAGGGAGCTGGCAGGGCCGGTCATCGCGCGCGGCTGGAATCTGTCGTGCCGCCTGCATGTGCTGGCCTGGGGTGATCAGCGTGGCCGGTGAGCCCGTCGTCCTGGACTGGGAAACGCTAGTCGGTATCGCCGAACGGGTAGCGGAGTCGGCTCGCTCCGGAGGCGTACCTGATGTCGTGGTGGGGGTTGCGCGTAACGGGCTGGTCCCGGCGGTCGTGATCTGCCATGCGCTGGGCGTGCGGGACCTGCGCAGCGTGCATGTGACCCGCACGGTCGCCGATGGCGTGGACGCGGACAAGACGCCCGAGCCTGTGTGCCTCAATGTCTGCTCGCTGGGTGATCTGGCGGGCGCGGACGTGCTGGTCGTGGATGACATCGCGGGGAGCGGCGCCACCTTGCGTGACGTCGCCGGCCTGGTCCGCGCATGCGGGCCTGCCGCTGTCCGCACGGCCGCCTTGGTGGTCAACCGGGCCAACTGGCTCGATCACCGTGACCCTCACCAGGTGGTGACCTACATCGGCGCCACCGTGGACCGGTGGGTGATCTTTCCGTGGGAGAAACGATGAGCTCAGCGCGCCCCCGCGTCACCGCGACCCGGCCGGGCACCCCCATGATCGGCCCGTACTCGGTGAACCAGATGGATGACTTCTACGCCGCGCTCGCCAGCGGCGAGGTCAAGCCCAGCGGCGTGATGAACTGCGCCCAGCACCTGTATGTCGCTCAGCGCTGCCAGCCCGGGGACCGGGTCGTGGACGTGTGCTGCGGCGGCGGGCTGGCACTGCCGCTGCTGTTCCGCTATGCCCCGCATATTGCGAGCTACGTGGGGCTCGACATCTCAGCCGCGAACCTGGAACAGGCCGCCACCCGGGCAGGCCCCTGGCGGGACGAGGGGTTCCCGGTGAGCCTGATCGATTGCGACGTGGCAGCGCCGTGGCCGGCGGAGGCAGCCGGCGCGGAGGTGATCATCTACACCGCCGCGCTAGAGCACCTGCCGCGCGATCAAGGCGCCGCGAGCCTGGCACGGGCCGCGACAGCGCTGGCACCAGCCGGGACGCTCTACCTCTCGACGCCTATCACCCCCGGCGCCCACCCCAAGCTGCTGCAGTACGGCGTCCACGTCTACGAATGGGACGCTGCCGAGCTGCGGGGCGTACTCGCTGACTGCGGCCTGACCGTCACCGAAGAGATCGGGCTCCTGCCACCCGACAGCCCGGCCGTAACGGCCGGGCTGCGCGAGTCTTACGGCGACGCGGCAGCGCAGTGGTACGCCCGGCTCCGTGAGACCGTGCCAGCAGCGTTCCTGGACACCATCGCGGCAGCGGCGCTGCCACACCTGGCGGCAGAGGTGATGTTCGTGTGCCGGCGGCGGCCGTGACCCCATGGGTCAGCATCGAGGGACTCAACGGCGTTGGCAAGACGTACCTGATCCGGCACCTTGCCCGGCGTCTCGGCGGCCGATGCCTGGTCCTGGATGAGCTGACGAGCACCGGTGATGACACTGCTAAGGCCATCATCGGCGCGCTGGCTGACGGCGGCGGCACATTCTTGCGGACCGGGTACCCGGTCGCGGAGACATTCGCCCTGGCGGCGCTGAAGGTCCGTGAGTACGAGCGGGTCGCCGCCCTCACGCCCTCGCCGGGATGGGTGCTGGAAGACCGGGGCATGGATACCGTCGCGGTGTACCAGGCGGCCATCCTTGGCGGCGGGCACGCGCTCGCCGGCCAGATCGCCGCGATAGCGGCCCTGTGGCGGCCTGATCCGGACGTGACGGTCCTGCTCACCGACGACCTGGAGGCATGTATCGGCCGGTTTGCCGCCCGGACCGGCGCGCCCGTCACTGCTGCCGACCGGCAGCTGCTCGCGACGGTATCCGATCTGTATGAAGCGCGGGCCGCGGCCGCTCCCGGCCGGTGGCGAGTCTGCCCCCTCACTGGCCGCGCATCCGGCGACGTCCTGGACCAGATGGAAGCCTGGTGCGGCGAGGCCGACGTGGCGGCCCACGCCAGAGGCGGTACAGGATGAAGGCCGACGTGACCGTGCTGTGGGCGCTGCGCTCACCATGCAACCTGGGCTGCAGATACTGCTACTTCGGCACCCTGGAAGAACACCGCGCGGACCCGCCGAGCGCGCCGGGACAGCTCTCGCACCTCTCACGCGGCGACGTCACTCTCGCCGACATCGCCGCGTTCGCCGCTACCCTCCCCGGCTCCCCGGTGCAGCGGATCTTCATCGCCGGCGGCGAGCCGCTGATCTGGCCGCCGGTCCTGTCCGTGCTGGAGGCGATCAAGGCGGCCGGGGTGGAGGCGGTGGTCTGCACCAACGGGATCCCGCTGGCCCGGCCCGGCATCATCGATGGGCTGCTGCGGCTCGGAATCGACGCCGTGTCGGTCTCCCTGGACTCAGCCGCCCCCGAACACAACGACACCTGGCGGCCCGCTCACAACGGCACCGGCAGCTGGCATCAGGCCGTGTCCGGCATCCGCGCGCTGATCGCCGCGCGAGGCACCGCGACCAGTCCCGCGGTCGGGATCTACACCGTCGTGACCGCCCGGAACATCAGCGCCATCACCAGCGTGGCCACGCTCGCACGGGAACTGGGCTGTGACTACTACGTGCCCCAGCCACTGTCCCTGCCACCTGGGCACGCGCTGGACGCGCAGCTATCGCTGACCCCGGCCCACGTTCCGATGCTCGCGGCCCAGTTCACCGAACTGTACGACACCACCCGTCTGCGGCTGCCCGCCGCGGACTACCCAGACAGGGTCCTGCAGTCGGTCGCCCAGGCCAGGCCGGGCTTCGTAGCAGGGTGCTTCGGCGGCCACCACCTGTTCTTCATCGAGCCAGACGGCTCAGTCTGGCCCTGCCCATCCAGCTACAAGATCGCGTCGCTGGCCGGCAGCGCCATCGGCAGCATCCGCGGCGCGACCGCAGCGGGCCTGTTCAGAGGCGGGTCATGCACGGACTGCGCGCTGTTCACGCGCGACTGCGTGAACATGTGGCCCCTCACCCAGTTCACCCCCATGATCACCGGGCAGGGGTCGCGGCCATGACACCGGCTCCTGAGCCCGCCCTCCGCGCGCTTGCGGACCTGCTGGCGGCCATGCCGGACCCGGCCGCCACCGAGCAGTCCGTAGCATTCGAACAGGAGGTAGCCGCCGCCGCGGACGTCCGCCACGCGATAGCGGTGAGTTCCGGGACCGCCGCACTGCACGCGGCCCTCGTCGCGGCGGGCGTTGGCCCCGGCGATGAGGTCCTGGTCCCGGCGGTGTCGGTGGTGATGTCTGTCGCGCCGGTCCTGTACGCGGGAGCGCGGCCGGTGTTCGTCGACTGCACCGGTGACGGCGGCATCGACCTGGGCGACCTGGCGGCCAAGTGCGGGCCGCGGGCCAGGGCCGTGCTGCCGGTCTACCTGTGGGGCCGCGGTGGTGACCCGGCTGCGGTGACCGCGTTCGCGCGGGACCGGGGCCTGCGCGTGGTTGAAGACGCCTGCCAGGCGCACGCCACCATGATCGGCGGCCAGCCGCTGGGCACCTTCGGGGACCTGGGCTGCTTCTCGCTCAAAGACGGCAAGATCCTCTGGTCGGGCGAAGGCGGCTACATCCTGACCAGCGACGACGAGCTGGCCGCCACCTGCCGGGCCTACCGCAGCCACTGGACCACCCCGCCGCCCGGGCAGCCGCCGCTGGCGAGGCTGGGCCACAATTACCGGCTCGCCGAGCCGCTGGCCGTCATCGCCCGCTCGAACCTGGCACGCTTCGATGACCTCGCCCGGCAGCGGCACGCCCAGGCCACGCGCATGCTCGCCGAGGTCGCCGGCACACCGGGCCTGACCGAGGTAGCCCCGGGCCCCGGCGAGGCGTGGAACCACTACTCGCCGCTGTGGCGCATCAGCCTGCCCGACCCCCGCGGATTCTGCAGACGGCTGGCAAACTGCGGCGTCCCGAACAGCGTCGGCACCTTCGGGCTGGTCAGCTGCGACCAGCGGCCCATGTTCACCGCGCACAACCCGGCTCCATGCCCTGCCGCCGCGCATGTAGTCGATACCACTCTGGCTGTCGTGCTGACCGCGCATGATGACAACGCCCGCATCAGCGCACTCGCCCAGACCATCACCCGGGAGGCCCGCCGGTGGACCCGCGACCCCGCCTGACCAGCGACCCCGAGCTGGCCGCGACCACGTTCGCCGTGATCGACTTCGAGGCGACGACCCCGGCCGGGGCGCGCCCCGAGCCCATCGACGTCGCCGCCATCCAGCTGCGCCTGGACCACGGCCGGTGGGTGGAGGCTGGCCGGTTCAGCAAGCTGATGCGCCCCCCGCTGCACGCCCCCGTCACGCCCTTCGACACCGCGCAGACCGGCATCACGCCCCAGATGACCGCCGCCGCCCAGCCGGCCGCCGTGGTCCTCGCGGAGCTGGATGCCGCGTTCTCGGGCGACCAGCGCTGCCTGCTGGTGGCGCACCACGCCAGCACCGAGGCCGGGATGCTGCACGACTACCGCGACCACTGCCCGCGGCTGGCGCACACCGACCTGCTCGACACGGTCAGGCTCGCCCGCGTCCTGTACCCCGAGCTGCCCTCCCACAAGCTGGACACGCTGCTGGCGCACCTGGGCATCCCGCAGCCGCCAGGCCGGCACCGCGCCCTGCCTGACGTGCAGGCCACCGCGCAAGTGTTCTGCCAGATGCTCGCCTATGCCGACGCCTCGCGCACTTGGGCCAGCCTTCGTGACCTGCGCCGGGCGGGCCTCATTGTCGCCAGGGCCAACCGCCCGCACCAGGACGGCCTGTTCGACCTGGAGGCGCTCTCGTGACCATGACTGCGGCACCGTGCCGGCGTGGCCTGCTGATCTCCGTCGAGGGCCTTAACGGAGTCGGCAAGACCTACCTGACCGCCAGGCTCGCCCGGCAGCTTCCTGCCCCGCCGCTGGTGCTGGAGGAGTTCGCCGCCCGCAACGACAGGGGCGGCGACCTGGGCGCGCTCATCATCAGGACCCTATACAGCGCCGCCGCCGGCGACCCGTTCCTGCGCAGCGGCCATCCCGGCGGCGAGACCCTCGCGCTGCTCGCGGTGAAGATGTTCGACTTCGAGCGATGCCGTGCCAGCCTCGCCGCCGGCCAGCTCGTCCTGGAAGGCCGCAGCGTGCACTCCACCGCCGTGTACCAGTCGCTGATCTGCCACCCCGACGACGACAGCGCCGCGTACGAACAGGCTCGCGCGCTGCTCGACCTCGCCGCGGCGTGGCGGCCCGTGCCCGACCTGACCCTCCTGATCGCCGACGACACCGACACCGCGATCGGCCGTGCTCAGCGACGTGACGGCCGCACCTACAACGCCGAACAGCGCCGTATCCACGAGCGCGCCGCTTCTATGTACGCCCGGCTGGCGCTCGCCGACCCGGCGCGCATGCCGGTCCTGGATCGGCGCGCCCTCAGCACCAGCCAGCTCGTAGCCGAGATGGCGCGCCTGATAGCCGCCGCCCCAGTCAGCTGCCTGCCCGAGCCATGGAGTGGCGCAGGCGCCTGCATCGCTGGCTGCCGGCCTGCCGGGACTGTTCCGCGTGCGGCGTCATGACCGGCTCAGGCGTGCGACAACGCCGCTACCACCTCATTGATGCGCACCTCACCCGCCAGGCCGCCGACACAGCCGAACAGCGCCCGGGCAAGCAGCCGGGTGTCCTCGAACATCTCGATCTCAGAGAGCTGCGCCGCTGTAACCCATCCGAACCGATGCACCGGGTCGCTCACCGCCACTGTAGTGACGGCCAGCGCGACGTACTGATGGTCGATGTGCACGTGCTCGACAGGCGTGTGGTTATCGGCGGGCACATCCAGCTCGGTGACCCACCAGGGCGCGGCCACGGGCTCGTGCGGGTAGCCCGGCGGCAGCGGCAGCGCCGTCGGCGCCGGGAGCAGCCGCACCCGCAGGCCCGTCTCCTCCGCGACCTCCCGCAGCGCCGCCTGCGCGCAGTGCTCGTCGTCTTCGACATGACCACCGGGGATCATCAGCCGCCGCAGCCGGGGATGCTCGATGAGCCCCAGCTTCCACTCACCGCCGAGCTGCGCGAAAACGAACGCCCCCGCAGTGGCATGCTTGATCTTGCCCATCGAACGTCCTGCCCCTCGTGCGCCCGCCAGCCAGTCCTGCGGGCGACCCTGCCCAGACCCTGGCACAACTATCCCCGGCCCACACGGGCCTCGGCCACACGCCACGCCGCCGGTGAACGCTGATGAGCCGTGACCCGCTCTCTGGCGCTGCCGCCTTGCTCCTCGACTGGGACGGCACCCTGGCCGACACGACATCCAGCAACTACGCCAACCTCTGCGCGGTCCTCGCCGCCCACGGCGTCGGCGTCAACCGCGCCTGGTACCACCAGCACGCTGGCCTGGCCCTGGCGGATCTCCTCGACGCTCTGCGCGCCGCCCATCCTGCCCTGCCAGACACCGCCCAGCTGGTGGCGCAATGCCGCGTGCGCCGGCTGGCGGCCCGCAGCCCGGTGACGGCGATACCTGCCACCCTCGAGCTGCTGGGCCAGGCGCGCAGGCGCGGCTTGCCCTGCGCGATCGCGTCAGGCGCTGCCGCAGACATTGTCCGCGCCGGCATCACGGCCCTCGGGCTGCGAGGACACTTCAGCGCGGTGATCACCCGCTGCGACGTCGCGGCAGGCAAGCCGGCCCCGGACCTGTTCGCTGCGGCAGCCGCCCGCCTGGACGTCGCGCCGGGCTTGTGCGCAGCCGTCGACGACGCGCCAGACGGCATCGAGGCGGCCTATGCCGCCGGGATCGGCCGCGTCCTGACCCTCCGGGACGGCCTGATCGCTGAAGCGCCACGGCCATGACCGCCACACCTGCAGGCTGCCCAGCCGTTCCAGCTCTGCTCGACGCCTACCTGCACCGGCGGCTGCCCTACCCGCAGCACGCCATGCTCCGCGATCACCTCGACACCTGCCGGCCGTGCTGGGCGATCTGGAACCGGTACCGGTGGGACGCGGCGGCCGGGGATCCGCTGGTCGCCGAGCTGCGTGACTTCCTGGGAAGCGCCTACCGTCCCTATCTCGACTCCTCGCGGGCACTGCGCGAGGAATGGGTCGCCGCACGGCCCCGAACAGCCGCCGAGATCCGCCGCTTCTTCGAGAACAGCGAGACTTACCTGTACAACCTGGTGATCTGGCACGCCAGCGGCAACCGGCCCGGCTATGTCACTGCCGCCATCCCCTACCTGACTGGCGCACGCCTGATCCTCGACTTCGGCAGCGGCATCGGCCAGGACACCATCGACCTGCGAAATCTCGGCTACGCCGTCCTGCCCTGCGACCTGCCCTGCCCGTCAACCCGCTTCACGAAACACCGGCTGCGTCAGGCCGGTCACGACCATCACGTCGCCGACCCGCGCCACCTTGACCCGCCGCCGCCAGCCGACACGCTATGGATCATCGACACCCTCGACCATCTCCCTGACATCCCGGCCACACTCCGGCCGGTACTCCAGCGCGTCGACCGGGTCATCTGCGAAAACCTGCATACCACTCGCACACACGGCGGCCAGGGCTTCCACCAGCGACGATCCCACACCGAGATCAGCGACATGTTCGCCAGCTTCGACTTGCACGAACACCCGACCCCGCATGAGCTGCCAATCACCATCTTCATCCGCCGAATCGAAGCTCCCGCAGCCCGCCCAGCAACGATGTGACCATGAGCACGACCACCCGCCAGGCATACACGACGAAGATGTTCTCCGCGCTGTCGTATCGTCGGCCCGTGGCACGGCGGGGCCATGGCAGTGGTCGGGGCCATGATCGGGGCTCCGGCTTCGGCTTATTCCCAGATCCAAATCGCGATGAGCTGCAACAACACTCATGCGCGAGGGTAATTCGTTCCCGCCGAATTCGCGGCTCCTGCGCACGAGGAATTGTGCGGCTACCGTTGATCACGAGACCGAATGGCACCTTGCCCTCGTGCTCCCCGCCCGGAAAGCGAAACGGACATGCCGAATGCGAAGACCAGCCTGCGGGCGGAGCAGCGCGCTCTGCGAGGGAGGATGCGTGAGCTTGGGCTGAGCCACCGGCAGATCGCCGTCGAATTTGGCCGGCGCTACGGCTTGCGCCCCCGCGCGGCGTGGCGGCACGCCTACGGATGGTCGCTGAAGGACGCCGCCGAGCAGATCAACAGCCGCGCGGGCGAAACCGGCCTGGATCCGTCCGGGAACGCTGCTATGACCGGTCCGCATCTGTGCGAGTACGAAAACTGGCCGGGTCCCGGGGCGAAGCCGACGGGCCGCAGGCCGACCCCGCTCATCCTTGCCCTCCTAGCCACGACCTACGGCGCTCCGACCGTCCACGACCTACTTGACTTCGCTGACTACGAGCACATGCCTCCCGCCGACCGTCTCATCCTCGACACGAGCGCCCAGGCTGAAGAGCAGTCTGGCACCATGGCGAAGTCCAGGGCACAGGCCCCTGACCGGGAAAATGCTGCACGCGCTGACGAACTACAGCCCGGCGGACCGCTCACCGTATCGTCACCGCCGTCAGTTCTTCGGGCACCCGACAGATGGCAGCAGCCTGACCAGGAAACTACCGGGATTCCGCCCATCCTCGCGCCACTGGCCGATGCCCTGTTTTCTGTTCCCCGGCAACGCGCGGGCAGCCCGCAATCTCGCCTGGCTGACGAAGCGATCCGGATCTGGAAGCTCCGGCAGGCAGCTCACTATCAGAAACTCACTGCCGACCTTCCGCTGGCTCTGGCAAGAGCACGCGGCACGGAAAGCGATCCAGAAGCCCGGCGGCAGCCGGCCGGGCTCGCTGCCTTGACACACCTGTATAACGCCGCCTCCTCCCTGGCGAAGAGCTTCGGGGCTTTCGAGCTAGCAGGCGTAGCGGCCGACCGGGCAGTCCAGGCAGCCGACCACACCAGGGATCCGCTCCTCACGGGTGCGGCCGCTTACAGGATGGCCAACGTCTTGCTCTCGGCGGGCCACCTCCGCTCCGCGCGTCTGGTTGCCATCAGCGCCGCCGACCGGCTGCGCCCGGTCATGCCCGCGACCGCCTCCCACACGGCTATGTGGGGTGCGTTGCTCGCCACAGCCGCCCAGGCCGCCGCGCGGGAACATGCAGCCGCGGATGCGTGGGAAATGCTCGGCGCGTCCAAGGTCGCCGCCGACCTCCTCCCAGCCGAGCAGGCAGACCTCTTCTCAATCTTCGGCCCAGCGAGCTGGCTGATCCACGCCGTCAGTATCGCCGCCGACCTCGGTGATGGCACCGAGGCGATCCGCCGCGCGACGCAGATCCCGGCTGGGCAACTCCCGGCCTTCCTAAGGGAGCGACGAACCTTCCTTCTGCTCGGGAAGGCTCGCGGCCACGCCCTGTGCAACGATGCGACGTCCGCAACGGACACTCTGCTTGAGGCAGAGCAGGCGGCGCCCGAGGAGGTCCGTCACAACCCGGAAGCGCGATCGCTGGTGTCCCGCCTGATGTCAGCCGGCGCAGGACGCAACAAGCGGCTTCTTGAGCTGGTAACCAGGATGAGCGCAGAGATTGCCCTCACGGGATCGGGCGGGACACCACGGTGATCGCCAGGCAGCCTCCGGGCGTGCTATACATCATCGCCTGCGGAGGGCGGCCGGCCGGCGACCTTCCGCAATTCGTCCGGTTCGCCCAGGGCCGCGGATGGGATGTGTGCGTGATCGCCACGCCGTCGGCCATGAAATTCCTCGACAGCGATCACCTGGCGTCTCTCACTCGTCATCCGGTTCGATGCGACTACAAGCGTCCCGATGAGCCCGACGTCCTCCCGCCTCCGGAGGCCTTCGTGGTGGCGCCAGCGACCTTCAACACGATCAACAAGCTGGCTGCTGGCATTTCCGACACCCTGGCGCTGGGCCTGCTCAATGAAGCTGTCGGAACGGGCTTGCCTATCATCGCCGTGCCATTCCCCAACCAGATGCTCGCCCGCCACCCGGCATTCGTCACCAGCATCGCGACACTGCGATCATGGGGCGTCCGCCTGATCTTCAACCCAGAGCGACACCTGCTGCCGGTACCCAACCAGGGAGAATCCGGCAATGCCCTGTTCCCCTGGGCAGCGGTCCAGGGCGAACTCCTCGATGTGCAGGCGGGCCAGTCTGGCTAGAGGCCCTCCCCACGCGGGGACTTGTGATCCCCTCGAATATCAGGCTCTGACGCACACCGCCGGCCACGCCGGCGACGATCTTGAGGAAGAGCTTTGCCCACCCTGGCCAGGCGCCTTGGCAGTTTCTGGACCGTCATCCGGCATTCGGGGACCGCTACTGTTGATCGTGATGCCAGCACCAGACGCTCCTGCGTCAGCCGGGAAAGGCCCAATGGACATGCCGTACGCGAAGACCAGCCTGCGGGGCGAGCAGCGCGTCCTGCGGGAGAAAATGCGTGCGCTGGGGATGAGTCACCGGCAGATCGCCGTAGAGTTCGCCTGGCGCTACGGCCTGCGGCCTCGGGCTGCATGGCGGCATGCGCATGGCTGGTCTCAGACAGCGGCTGCGGAGCAGATCAGCACCTACGCTGCCCGTACCGGGCTTAACCCGGACGGGGCCACGGTCAGCATGACCGGTCCCCACCTAAGTGAATACGAGAACTGGCCCGGAGAAGGAACTGAGCCTACGGGCCGCAGGCCCACCCCGTACCTGCTGTCGCTGCTTGCTGGAGTGTACGGGTGCGCCGTGGACGACCTGCTGGATGTGGCCGACTACGAACATATGCCCTCCCCGGACCGACTCATTGTAGGTAAATGCGCCCCGGCCGATCGACGGCACGATGACGGCCTGCAGCCTGCCGCTACCCCGGAGGGTAGGGCAGTGCCGCAACCGCGACTTGCCGCCCCGCCGACGTTGCTTCCGCCCGCCTCGGGGCACCTGACATCCCGACCGGTATTCGCCCCTGGTTTGGAGCCCGGTATGGTCGACCGACCCTCTGATCTTGAATCGCTGATCTCGCTGCTGACTGATGCCGCTCAGGCATCCACATCTGCGAGGGTGGTCGCCGTCGTCGGGCCAGGCGGATTCGGGAAGACGACTCTGGCCACCCAGGCATGCCACGACCCGCAGATCACCGGCTTGTTCTCTGAGATCTTGTGGGTCGAAACCGGCGAGGAGTGCACCCCGGCACGCGTTGTCCAGCTGTTGTCGGACCTTTGCGTCCATCTGGATGGGGAACGGCCCACCTTCTCTGACGCGGAACAGGCGGGCTTTCATCTCGCCAGGGTTCTGGGAGATCGCCGGGTCCTGATCACCATCGACAACGTGTGGTCGGCAGCTGACCTGGCCCCGTTCCTGTGGGGCGGCCTGAACACTGTGCTCCTGGTGACGACTCGCAACGCGCGAGTATGCCCTGCGCACGCCCTCCAGTTCCGCCTCGGCCCGATGTCCGCAACCGAGGTCAGGGAGCTACTGAGCAAGACCGTTCCGGCGCTCCGCCGAGAAGAAACGGTGAGGCTCGCCGGGTTGTGCAATGGCTGGCCTCTGCTCGCCTCCGTGGTCAGCTCAGCCCTCGGCCAAGACGTTGGCGCGGGAGCGATCCCGGCGCGCGCAGTCTCCGAGGCGAGCCGCGTACTGAACCACATCGGGCCGCAGGCATTCGACGTCTGGGATTCAGACCAGCGAAAGAACGCTATTGGCCACGCGATCACGGCTAGTCTTCGCAGCCTGCAAGAACACGTCCAGATTACTGGCACCGAAGACCTGCGGAATCGCTATCTCTCGCTGGCGATATTCCCGGCGGCAACCCCTGTCCCGCTGTCAGTGCTCTCGCGATGGTGGGGACAGGCATATGGATGGGCACCCAGCGCCGTCCGCCAATTCTGCCGCGTGCTCGCCGACAGATCGCTGATCGATGCCTATCTCGCGGACCGGGACGCCGTTGTCCTGCACGATGTTTTTCGCCTGTACCTACGCCACCTCATCGGATCACAATGGGCCGAACTGCATCAGTCGCTGGTCGCTTCATACCGGCCGTCAGCGGGCAGCGCCTGGGCCGAGCTGGGATTCGAGCACGGCTACATGTGGCGTCACCTGGCTCACCACCTCCATGAGGCCGGGCTCTTTGACGAACTTGCTGAAGTGCTCGCATCTCCCGAATACGTGGTCAAGAAGGCCGCCCATCTGGGTAACGAGGCACTGGCGCTAGACAAGGACGCCGTTGACCGCGCTACGCGGCCGGGCACCGCGACCTGGCGCACAGCGCAGACCCTGACCAGCGCCGGATACCTTCTTCATGGCCTCACCGCCCCAGAGGACATCGCGGCTACCCTGCTGGCTGCTACAAGCCGGATCCGCGAAGATCCAGGAGTCCTCGGCAAGCTCCGCGACATAGCCGGCCACCGCGGGTTCGATATTCCCTGGGCCTCCACGGCGTCTGGGAGCCCTGACGCCCATGTCGGCGCGGTCGCCGGGATCGCCGCACACGGGAATCTCCTGGTATCTGGGGGCGAGGACGGAGTAGTGCGGATCTGGGACCTTGCGCAACGACGGCTGGCCCATCAGCGGCGCGGCCACACAGGCTGGATCTACGCGGTGGCGATCTCGCCTGATGGCCAGGTCCTTGCCTCGGCGGGTGACGATGCGACCATCCGGCTCTGGCAGCTGGACACCGGCCAGCCCGCCGGCGTCCTGTTTGGTCACGACCGGCGGATCCGCAGTCTGGCATTCGCAGCGGACGGCCGCCTGGTGTCCGGAGCGGAGGACGGCCTGGTCTGCCTGTGGGACATCAGTACCGCCAGCATGATCCGAACATTGCAAACGCCTGGAACCGCTGTCTGGGCTGTGGCCGCCGACGTGGCGGGCCGCCTGATAGCTGCGGCGGGCGAGGATGAATTCATACGACTGTATGACGGGGACAGCGGCGCGCTGATAGACGAGACAGCCGCGCATCGTGACTGGATCCGATCCCTGGCCGCTGCTGGAGACACGCTGGTAAGCGGATCGGGAGACAGCTCCGTACGCGTGTGGACGGTCTCCGGCCGGACGCTCATGCCCGTACGCACGATCGAAGCCGGCGCCCGTGTCCGCGCGGTGGCTGTATCACCGCAGGCTGACCTGATCGTGGCGGCAGGTGAGGATGCGACGTTGCGGGCCTTTACCGGCCACGGCGAAGCTGGCGAGCAGGCGATGCCGACCGGAGTCGACTGGATCCGCACCGCGATCTTGCGAACTGATGGTTCTGTCATCGCAGGATGCGAGGACGGCGGCATCCGCATCTGGGACGGCAGTGGCCTGGAAGCAGTCAGCCAGGGCTCGGACACCACGTGGTCGGCCGCTTTCACCGGAGACGTCGCGCTGCTGGGCCGGGCCAACGGGACCGTTGAGATCCGCGATAAGGCCAGATCCGAGCTGATCACGGTATCCAGCGCCGGCGAGGGACGAGTCTGGTCACTGACAGCAAGCGCAGATCGCGTGGCGGCGGCCTGCGGTGACGGGACTATTCGCGCATGGTCGCTGCGAGACGACTGGACGCTGGAACTGAACGAGGATGAAGAACGGACCTGGGCGGTCGCCCTTAACCGCGACGGCACCCGGCTGGCCGCCTCCAGCGCCGGAAACATCGTGCGGGTCTGGGACCTTCCCTCAGGCGAGACGCTGTGGGAATGCCACGCCCATGAGGGCAGAATCCGGTCGGTCGCCTTTGACGACAGCGGCGACCTGCTGCTAACCGGTGGCGGCGATGGCCTGGCCCGGCTCTGGCGGCTGCCAAGAGGAGACAAGGCCGCAGAGTTCGCACACAGCGGGATGTGGGTCCGGTCGGTCGCCCTCGACCGGTCCGGCACTCGAGCGGCCCTAGGATGCGGGCCAGGCGCAATATACGTCTGCGATCCCGCCGACGGTCAGGTCGTGGCCGAGTTGCATGGCCACAGCGGGCGCGTGCTGATGCTCGGGTTCTGCGCGGATCCCGATGTGCTCGTCTCGGCGGCGGCCGACGGCACGATCAGGCTATGGTCGCTGTCCGGGCAGAAACAGCTTGCCGAAGTGCGCGTCGACGCCTCGCTCCAGGCTGCCGGCCTGGACGCCAGCGGGAAGACCGTCCTTGCGGCAAGCGCGGCCGGGATAGTGGCTGTCAGTGTCCCCGCGAACGACGAGGAATAGCCCCGCATGGTTACCCCACAAGAGGATGCTCAGCGCGGATTGCCGCCGGAACTGCTGAACAACGATCCGGACGGATTCGCTTGGGGGGTGTGGCACGACCGGACACCCAAGCTGATCGCCCAGATCCGGGATGCGCACCCGTATGGACCTGCTCAGCGGCGTGCGCTAGATGAGCTGCTGGCGGAGGTTTCTTCCGGCGTGATGCAGCCACTCGGCCTCCACGCGCATGACAGGGAGATCTGGTCATCGTGGGGCGCCGGTTATTTCGGGAAGCCGTGGCTGGACGCGCCGTTCTTGTGGTCGGAGTCGTATTTCTACCGGCGACTGCTGGACGCGGTCGGGTTCTTCGGCCCTGGCCCGTGGCGCTGGGTTGACCCGTTCGAGGATCTCAAAGCGGCCGAGCTCACCGACCCCACCCTGGATTCTGACCTGGCAGCTCTCGATGACCTCCAGCGGCTTCCTGCCGCCGAGCAAGGTACGGCCAAGCTGCTCGCGTCGCTATGGGGCAATCGCGCAGACCTGGGCTTCCGGATCGGCCGGTCGCCGCAGTCGCGGGAGCAGGGAACAGCCCGGCTCGTGGCGGACGACAGCGCTGACTTGTGGTCAGTCCTGGGCTCCAGTGCCAGCGTCGTCATCGTCGCCGACAACGCGGGCCGGGAACTGCTCGCCGACCTCGTGCTCATCGACCACCTGCTCGTGCAGGGTCACGCCAGCACGGTCACGCTGCACATCAAGCCCTGGCCGTACTACGTCTCCGACGCCACGGCCTCCGACGTCGCGGCCTGCCTGCGCCGGCTCACCCGGAGGACGGGCAGCGCGGCGGCGGTTGCCCACCGACTTCACGCCGCCACGGCCGAGGGTCGGCTGGGCCTGGTCACCCATGAGTTCTACTGCGCGCCCTGGTCCTACCGGCACGCGCCCGCTGACCTGGCGAGCGAGTTCGGACGGGCATCGCTGACGATCTTCAAGGGCGACCTTAACTACCGCAGACTCGTCGGTGACCGGGACTGGCCCCCGACGACACCCTTCTCTGACGTGGCGTCATACTTCCCCGGCCCGGTCGCTGTGCTCCGCACGCTCAAGTCTGATGTCATCACCGGACTGACCCCGGCCACAGTCGCTGATCTTGACGCCACGGGACAGCCCTGGCGCACCGACGGCAGCCATGGGCTCCTCCAGGTCCTGCTACGCCGCAAGTCCCGAATGCTGGCTTGAGGTGACCCGGCTGCGGTTGTACCAGGTCTTGAGCGCAGCAGCCGATGAGTGCTCGGCCACTTGCCCGTTGGCGCGCCTCCCGTACCCAGGAGCACCGATCCGGTAGACCAGTTTGGTGCCGGCCCTCGTCCCACCGCAGCTCCCCCATGCCCCGGACGACGAGCAGGAGCTGGTCGCGCAGGTCAGCGCCTGGTTCGGGCTGGGCCATCCGTCCTCCGTCAAGCGGATAGCTCACGGCCTGATGAGCCGCAACTGGCAAGTGATCACCCCCGTTGGGCCTGTCGCAGTCAAGCTGGCCACCAGCGCGGACGCTGATGCCGTCCGCCTGCAGCACGCCGCCGTGACCTTGCTGGCTCAAGCCGGGCTTCCGGTGCCAGTTCCGATGGCCGGACCGGGTGGGCTGACGCTCATGGAACACCGAGCCGGGCTCTTGACGGTCGTGCCGTGGGCTGCTGGCACTCATCGGACAGGCCTGAGCCTCTGCCACACTGAATGCGAGCTGCTCGGCACAATGCTTGGCCGGCTGCACGCCGGGCTGGCTAACGCGCTGCCCCCGCCACAAGGTGAGCCAACGTTTCAAGTCACCCAGGAAGCGGAGGCCCGTAGAAGGATCGGCCGGTACGTGGACCTGGCGGGGAGCAGGCAGCCACCAGATGCCTTCGACCGGCTTGCGCTGCGGCGGCTGAACGAGCGGGCCAGATTGCTGCAGGACCTGGAGCATCTCCGGCCAAGTGACCAGGCACCAGCCGGCCCGGTCGGCTGGACCCACGGCGACTTCCATGAGCTGCAGGTGCTCTGGCACGACGGCCAGGTGTCGGCAGTACTGGACTGGGACCGGCTCGGAGTGCGCCCGCTGGCAGCTGAGATGGTCCGGTCTGCGACGCTGCTGTTCGGCTACGGCGACAACAGGGGCCTGGACATCGGCAGGGTAACGGCCTTCACGTGCGGCTATCGCGAGGTGATGCCGCTGGCCGATGCCGACCTGTCGGATGCGCTGCACCGCCTATGGTGGGAGCGGCTTTGTGATTTCTGGCACCTGGAATGGCACTATGAGCGCGATGACAGATCATGTGATCACCTGTTCATCTCGGCGTCGGCGCTGCTGGCCTGGTGGTGCGGGCATCGCAGCGAGGTCTCCGGGGCATTCACCAGCAGATGACCGCTGAGTGCCGAGGCAGGCAAGTCAGCCTGGCCACCATTTCGCTTACAAAGACAGGCGCCAACCTCCGAGGCGGCATGACGACTGGAGGGGTGATGCACAGGCTGCTGTTTCCGCGGTGCTCGCGCGCCTGCCCCCGCCGAGGCCGCGCACCGCGTCGGGTTCGGGCTGATCCGTTGGGCTGCGGCGGTGCCCGGTGTGTCGTGGCTGCTGCGCGTGTGGCTGACCCCCGCAGACCCGGTGCTGCGGGTCCAGGTATTCGGCCGCGATCTGCCTGGCCCGCTCGGGCTGGCGGCCGGGTTCGACAAGGACGCCCTGGGGCCTAATGCCCTGGGCATGCTGGGTTTCGCGTTTGGGAACTGAGGCAGGGCCGGGAACCACACTTTCCCAAGACCGGGAGTGACAGCCCGGAACCGATATGCCAGCCTCGTGGCCTGGCCGCACCAGGCGCACTGTCTGCGGAACCGGCCGCGGCTGAGCCGTCACAGCCCGAGGAGGAATCTGAATGATCATGCCGTGCCGCAGCGGCAGCATGCGGTCGCGGGGCCTGTCTGAACTGACGGCCTGTGAACGGCAGCGCGTGCATGCCAGCGCCACCGTCATCACGTGTGTCAGGTCACGTGCGCCGGGGACCTTAGGAATACCTGGTGGCCACGCGAGGAGGCCGCAGGTCCGGGCATACGTGCCGTCCTGAGCCCGGCAGAGTGCATGTGCCCATGGCAGGGGTCGCCCACGCGGTAATCGGGTGCGCCGGCGGGCCTGGAGTCATCATGCCGCCTGCGGTCAGGAGGCCGTGAGGTGCCCCGTGTTTTCCGGACAGGGATCCATTAGGATTCTTATCCGGAAAGGAACGGGATCAAGTGCCAAGAGGAAAAACCTACACTCCTGAGTTCAAAGAACAGGCCGCCAGAAGAGTGGTCG
>Ga0335078_10001718_pt1 | contig 33081 bp, 26 predicted proteins | sample Lox_Sample_32_FD_206711 | JGI IMG/M metagenome (GOLD analysis project Ga0335078, IMG submission 206711) | Soil microbial communities from Loxahatchee National Wildlife Refuge, Florida, United States - Lox_Sample_3.2 | ecosystem: Environmental > Terrestrial > Soil > Wetlands | place: USA...
GCGGCGTGAAGGGCGGCGGCGACTCGACCGGGATCCGATAAAAGGAAGTGAGCTCGACGAGCAGCCGGGCGTGGCGCATCTCCTCGAAACCCTGTAGCTCGATCGCCTTGCGCACCAGCGGGTCCGGCTCGAGCGCCGCGGCGGCGGCCACGGTGTGGGAGGTCACGTTCTCGGTAGAGACCGCCTCCTGCCAGAAGGGCAGGCTGCACAGCCGCCGCAGCTCCTCCTCACCCAGCGCCGGCCAGCTGATCTGCTCGGGCAGATAGTCGAGGTGCGTGTCGAGAAAGAATTGGCCGAGCAGGCGTCGATGCGCGAGCGATCCAACCGGGAGATTCTCCGACTCAATATTTGCCGGAACCACGGACATGTTGTAACTCTCTCCGTCCTTCGACCCAATACCAGGACAGCAGCGCGGGCACGCCGAAGAGGATCTCCCGCATCCGCTTGGCCAGCGACAGCGCCAGGGCCAGCTCGCCGTTGACGCCGAGCAGGGCGCCGAATCCGACCAGACTCGCCTCCTGCACGCCGAGTCCGGCGGGCACGAGGAAGGCGAAATTGCGCACCGTCATGGTGAGGCTCTCGAGCGCGACCGCCGCCCCGAAGGGAACGGGGTGTCCGAGCCAGCGCAGCGCAAACCAGGTCTCGAGCGAACCGGACACCATGCCCGTCACCTGCCAGGCCATCGCGGTGAGCACGCGGGGCCGGTCGGCGCAGAGCTCGCGGATCGCGGCGTCGAGCTGACCGAGTTGGCCGCCGAGGAAGCTCAGCGACTGTGCACCGAGGAGGCGGACGGCGAGCCGCTCGAGGCGCCCGAACACCGAGCCGTAACGCAGCAGCACCGCCAGCAGGACGACGACCGGCAGGCTCGCCGCGAGACCGATGAGCACGTCGTCGGCGAATTGTACCGTATTCGTGAGCCTGAGCAGGAAGACGACGCCGAGCGCGACGAACAGATACTGACTGATGACGGTCAGCACCACCTCCGTCGTGACGCTGGCTGCGGCGTAAACGCCATCGACGCCGCTCTCGGCGAGCAGACGGATGCCGATCAGCTCGCCGCCGATGTTGGCGGCAGGCAGCAGGCGGTTGATGCCTTCGCGGATGGAGGCGATCCAGAAGAGCGTCCCCTGCCGGCTCTCGCGCCAGCGCGCGATGAGCGCCCGCCAACCGAGCGAATCGAGAAATATGGGCAGGGCGTGCAGCGGCACGAGCCAGAGCAGCACGCGCCCGGCGCGGGCGAGCGGAATGAAGATGGCGCTGCCCTCGTGCAGGATGAGGGCGATCAGCAGGGCAACGCCGGCTGCGAGGGAGAGGCGGACTGCGAGCTTCATGCGACGCGCCGCTCCTCGCCGCGGGCCGTCGAGAGGTCGCGAAAGCCGCCCGTCGCGGCGCCCGTGGCCGCAACGGCCGCGCGCACTCTCGGGCTCGTCAGCGCCGCGAGCTCATCCGCGTGCCGATAGCCGCGCATGCTCGGCGCGATGGCGGCGCCCGACTCGACGGCCGGATGAAGATAGATCTCCGTCACACCGGGCGGCAGCCTGCCGAGAATCTCGAGCAGCCGCGCCTCATCCATCGAGCCGCTGTCGGAGACGCCGAACACGGTGTCGTTGTGAGCGATGCCCGCCGCCTTGAGGCGCCGGCGCATGAGGGCGAGCCACGGCGACAGCAGCCCCGCGACCGCGGGTCCGGCGATGCTCCCGCCGGTGCGCCGCGCCGCCCAGGCGGGCTCGCGGGGCAGCCTCACGGCCGTCAGGCCGAACTCCGTCCCGATCCGCAGCAGCATCTCGAGGAGCGTCGGATGGAGATGAAAGTGCTTGTGCGCGTTGAGGTGATCCAGCGGCAGTCCGGTAGCGGCGAACGCCTGAAACTGGGCGCGGATTTCCGCCTCGAGCTGACGGCGTATGGCCGGGAGCGCGAAGAACCGCACGCCATCCCGCACCATGTGGTTGCCGAAGCGCCCGCGGGCATCGACCAGCGAGGGAATCCTCGCCGGCGGCAACACCGACCAGCCGTCGGCGAGCACCAGGTGCAGTCCCACGGCGAGGTGCGGCAGCTCGCGGGCGCGACGCACGGCATCCGCCGCCGCCGGCGCGCCGACCATGAGGCTCGCTGCGCTCAGCACGCCCTCGCGGGTCGCGCGCTCGATGCCGAGATTGACCGAGTCGCTCAGCCCGAAGTCATCGGCAGTGACGATGAGGAACTTCAAAGAGTCGAACCGGTGGGCCGCTCATGCCTCGTGCGCATGCAGGAACCGGAAGAACTCCACGCCCTCGCGCAGCCGCCGCTTGGTCATTTCCCAGCTTCTGAGCATCTCGCCGGTGAGCTCGGCGATCTTGCGCGGCCGGAAGTAGAAGGTCTTATAGAAGGTCTCCACCGCGTGGTAGATCTCCTTGGCGGGCAAATGCGGATAGCTGATGGGCGAGAGCTGTACGCCGCGATCGTTGACGAGATTCAGATTGTCGTGGGCCGTGATCCAGCCGTTCTCCACCGCCTCCCGGTACAGCTGCGTGCCCGGATAGGGGGCGGCGAGCGATACCTGGATGGTGTGCGGATTGATGTCGACGGCGAACTGAATGGTCTCGCGGATGGTCTCGGCGGTTTCCCCCGGAAGACCCAGGATGAAGGTGCCGTGAATGACGACGCCGAGCTTGCGGCAGTCGCTGGTGAAGCGGCGTGCGATGTCGGTCCGCAGGCCCTTGCGGATGTTGTGCAGGATCTGATCGTTGCCGGATTCGTAGCCGACGAGGAGCAGCCGCAGCCCGTTGTCCTTCATCACCTTCAGGGTCTCGTAGGGCACGTTCGCCTTGGCATTGCAGGACCAGGTGACACCGAGACGGCCGAGGCCGCGCGCGATCTCCTCCGCCCGCGGACGAAAGTCGGTGAAGGTGTCATCGTCGAAGAAAATCTCCTTCACCTCGGGCATGTTCTCCTTGATCCAGCGGACCTCCTCGATGACGCTCGCGGCGCTGCGCACCCGGTAGCGGTGGCCGCCCACCGTCTGCGGCCACAGGCAGAACGTGCACTTCGAGCGGCAGCCGCGTCCGGTATAGAAGGAGACGTAGGGGTGCTGCAGATAGCCGATGAAATAATTCTCGAGCGTGAGATCGCGCTTGTAGACCGGCGTCACCCAGGGGAGCTCGTCCATGTTCTCGATCATCGGCCGGGTGGGATTGTGCTCGAGGGTGCCGTCGGCCCGGCGGAAGGAGAGCCCGGGGATGGTCGCGAGGTCGCGGCCCTCGGCGACTTCCTTGCAGGTGTAGTCGAACTCCTCGCGCGCCACGAAATCGATCGCGGGCGATGCGCCGAGGGAGCCCGCCGGGTCGACCGCGACCTTGGCGCCCACCATGCCGATCTTCAAGTGCGGATTTTCCTCCTTGAGCAACTCCGCGACCTTGGCGTCGGTCGGAAAGGAAGGGGAGCTCGTGTGCATCACGACCAGGTCGTATTGCTTGGCGAGCGGCAGCACCTCCGACATCGGGGTGCCGTCGGCGGGCGCATCGAGGAGCCGACTGCCGGGCACCAGGGCCGCGGGCTGTGCGAGCCAGGTGGGGTACCAGAACGAGCGGATCTCGCGCTTGGCCTGGTAGCGCGAGCCGGCGCCGCCGTCGAACCCATCGAATGAGGGAGGATGAAGAAACAGCGTTCTCATCATGACATCGGTCCTCGAATCTTTTCCATATAGCACATGAAGATCGGGTGACTCGCGCTCAGGAGGAAAGCGGCTGAACCGAGCCGTCGCGGGCGACCCGATAGCGGGCGTGCCGCCACTGCACCTGGCGCGTGGCGAAGCCGCCGCACCAGAGCGCAAACCCGAGCGCATCAGCGAGCGGCAGCGCCCAGAGAGGAGCTCGGTGCAAGGCGCTTGCCTGGACCTCGGAGTGCAGCATCAGCCGCAGGGCGGCGGTCGCGAGCAGCAAGGAGAGCGTAACGGGGCTCCCCCCGGCGAGCGCGCAACCGAGCACCGCTATGGGCAGGCTGAAGGTGAGCGCGGAGAAGACATACCCGAGCGGTCGCACCACGCGAATGGTGCGCAGCCACCGCAGCCCGTGCTGCCTCAGCTGCCGCAGCGTCGGCTCGTTGACGGAGGTCTCCACCACGATCTCCGACAGCACGGTGCGCAGGCCCCGGCCGCGTGTCAGCTCACCCAGCCGGTAGTCATCCGCGAGCTGATCGGCGATGGCGGGGAAACCGCCGATCGCATCGAGGGCGTCGCGTCTCAAGGCGATGCTGGCGCCGAAGGCGAAACCGCGCGAGCCGAAAAGCGCGGCCACCCGCACCGAGGGAATGAACCACTCGTTGATGAAGAGCGCTCCGAGCTGCGACCAGAGGCCCGGGCGCGGCACCCCGCGATAGGGACAGGTGACGATGCCGACGCCCGGGTCCGCGAGCGGTGCCGTGACGGCGGCGAGGTAGCCGCTCGGCACCCGTACGTCGCTGTCGGCCAGCACCAGCCAGTCATGTCGGGCGGCACGCATCATGTTGATGAGGTTGCTGACTTTCGCACTCGCGCCGTGTCGCGTCGAATCGACCACCACCGCGAGCTCGAGCCGCGGGTAGTCGCGCTTCAGTCCCTCGAGCACCGCAAGGGCGGGGTCGGCCGGGTGCTGCACGCCGAAGACGATCTGCCACTCACCCGCGTAGCTCTGCTCGCAGAAGGAGCGCAACGAATGGTCAAGGCCAGGCTCCATCCCGCAAAGCGGCTTCAAGACCGTGACCGGCCGCTGCGGCGCCGCAGAGCCGGCGCCATCGCGAGAGGCGCGAGCGCGACCACTGTTGCGGCAAAGCCGCACGGCCGCCCAAGCGACGCCCGCATAGCCGAGCGCGGCAGCGGCGAGCGCCGTGCCGAGCACGCCTATGACTGCCTGGGCAGTTACAGCGACCGTGGAGCCGGTTATCATGGGCGGACGAATGCCTACACCGCGGATTGCAATGAGCGAAGAAGTCGGACGGTTTCAAGTCCATGAATTGCGCACATGGTACACGTTTGCTCGCTGGGCGGGGGTGCCCGCATGACGGCTGCAAGCCCCTCGCAAGCGGAACTGTGGGCTGGCAGCGACAGTCCAATCGACACCGAGTCGCTCATCCTGGTGGACGAGGCGGACCGGGAGGTCGGCTACCTGAGCAAGGCACGCTGCCACGAGGGGCGGGGTGTCCTGCACCGGGCCTTCTCGCTGCTCATCTTCAACGAGAGCGGCGAGCTGCTGCTGCAGCGCCGGTCGGCCTCGAAGCGGCTGTGGCCGCACTACTGGTCGAACAGTTGCTGCAGCCATCCGCGCCGCTCCGAGAGCATGGAGTCGGCCATCCATCGGCGCTTGGACGAGGAGCTCGGACTGACCTGCCCGCTGCAATTCCTGTTCAAGTTCCAGTATCAGGCGCAGTTCGATGATGTCGGCGCGGAGCACGAGCTGTGCTCGGTGTTCATCGGTCGCAGCGCCGCTCCGGTGCGCATCGACCGGAACGAGATCTCGGACTGGCGTTGGGTCCCTCCGGAGGATATCGCGGCCGAGATGCGGGGCGCGGGAGCGCAACGATTCACCCCCTGGTTCACGATGGAGTGGGAACGGATTTGGCGGGATCACCGGACGGCGCTGCGTGCTTTGTCTCGTTGATGGACCTCATGCCGGCCGCTGAGTCGGCCGGAACATAGGAGCTGGCTTTTGGGTATTCCACTGATTCAAAAATACCGGGTCGCGAGCTACATCCTGAGCAGGAAGCTGCGGGGTGTGAAGCGCTATCCGCTGGTGCTCATGCTGGAGCCTCTGTTCCAGTGCAACCTCGCCTGCGCCGGTTGCGGCAAGATCGATTATCCGAAGGAGATCCTGCAGAAGCGGGTGTCGGTGGAGGATGCGCTGCGCGCCGTCGATGAGTGCGGTGCGCCGATGGTATCCATCCCCGGCGGCGAGCCGCTCATCCACAAGGAGATGCCGCAGATCGTCGCCGGCATCGTGGCCCGCAAGCGCTTCGTGTATCTGTGCACCAACGCCATCCTGCTTGCCAAGCACATCGACGAGTACGAGCCTTCGCCCTATCTCACCTTCTCCGTGCACCTCGACGGCAACCGCGAGCGGCACGACGAGTCGGTCTGTCAGGAGGGGGTGTTCGACAAGGCGGTCGCGGCCATCCAGCTCGCGCGCTCCAAGGGCTTTCGCTGCACCGTCAACTGCACGTTGTTCCAGAACGAGAATCCGGAGGAGGTGGCGGATTTCTTCGACATGGCCCAGGGGCTGGGGGTCGAGGGAATCACCGTCTCGCCGGGCTACAGCTATCAGCACGCCCCGCGCCAGGACGTGTTCCTGGGCCGCGGCGCGAGCAAGCAGCTCTTTCGCGAGATCTTCCAGCGCGGCCGCGAGCGTGGTGCGCGCTGGCCGTTCAACCAGTCATCGCTCTTCCTCGACTTCCTGGCCGGCAACCAGACCTACCAGTGCACGCCGTGGAGCAATCCCACCTACAACATCTTCGGCTGGCAGCGGCCGTGTTATCTGCTCACCGACGAAGGCCACGCCCCCTCCTTTCGCGCCCTCATGGAGGAGACCGAATGGGAGAAGTACGGCGTCGGCCGCAACCGCAAGTGCGACAACTGCATGGCCCATTGCGGCTTCGAAGGCACGGCCGTCGACGATACCTTCGCCCATCCGCTGAAGGCGCTCAAGGTGGCGCTGCGCGGGCCGCGGGTGAGCGGCCCGATGGCCCCGGAGCTGCCGTTCCTCTACGAGGATCAGCCGCCGCCGCCGGTGGCCGCGATCCCGCTCGCCGACATCAAGCGCTCGAGCCGCCACGAGGAAAGCCGGCGTGCCACCCGTGCCTGAGCCGTTCGCGACGCAGCTCGAGGCCTGGCGCGCGAGGATGGAGGGGGCGCTCGCGGCGCGCCTGCCGCGCACCGATCAGACCCCGGAGCGCCTGCACGCGGCGATGCGCTACAGCGTGCTCGGCGGCGGCAAGCGAGTGCGTCCGATCCTGCTGTTCGCCACCGCGCGCGCGCTCGGGCTCGAGGAGGGGCGGGTGGAGGCCGCCGCCTGCGCGCTCGAGCTCGTGCACGTCTATTCGCTGGTGCACGATGATCTGCCCTCGATGGATGACGATGACCTGCGTCGCGGGCGACCGACGTGCCACAAGGCCTATGACGAGGCGACAGCGCTGCTCGTGGGCGATGCGCTGCAGTCGCTCGCGTTCGAGCTGCTGGCTCACGATCCGGCGCTGCCGGCTGATTGCTCGATCCGCGTGCGGCTCATCGAGCTGCTGGCACGTGCGATCGGCAGCCTCGGCATGGCGGGCGGGCAGGCGATCGATCTCGAGGCCCAGGGCCGCAAGCTCGCCGTCGCTCAGCTCGAGGAGATGCATTCGCTGAAGACCGGCGCGTTGATTCGCGCCAGCGTCATGATGGGCGCGGCCTGCGCGCCGGCGCTCGAGCCGCATCTCGTGCAGGCGCTCGCGGGCTTCGCCGCCCCGATCGGGCTTGCCTTCCAGATCCAGGACGATCTGCTCGATGTGCTCTCGGACACCGCGACCCTCGGCAAGGCCGCGGGTGCCGATCGTGAGCGGGGCAAACCCACCTATCCCGCCGTGCTCGGCGTCCCGGCCTCCCAGGAGCAGGTCCGCCGGCTGCACGGACAGGCGATGGAATCCCTCAGCGCCTTCGGCGGGCGCGCGGATGCCCTTCGGGGCGTCACGGACTGGCTGCTGGCCAGGCGCCATTGAGCGGAGGCGCAAGCTCGTGGAACCTGACCGAATGTCCGACGAGGCTTACCAGGACGAGATCCTGCCGCATGTCTCGCGAACCTTCGCGCTGACGATCCCGCAGCTCCCCGTGGCGCTTCGCACCGCGGTCACGAGCGCATACCTGCTCTGCCGCATCGCCGATACGATCGAGGATGAGCCCGCGCTGCCGGCGAGCGACACCTACCATTTCCTCGAGCGCTTCACCGCCGTCGTGAAGGGAACGGAGGACCCGGCCGGACTCGCGCGCGATCTGCTGCCGCGGCTTTCGGAGCGGACGCTCCCGGCCGAGCGCGACCTCGTCGCCAACATGGAGCGGGTCCTGCGGGTGGTCGGCCGGCTCGATGAGCGCCAGCGGGCCGCGATCCGCCGCTGCATCGAGGTGATGAGCCGCGGCATGCATCAGTTCCAACGCACCGCGAGTCTCAAGGGCCTGGCGCGCTCGACCGACATGGATGCCTACTGTTATTACGTGGCCGGCATCGTCGGGGAGACATTGACCGAGCTTTTCTGCGCCTATTCGCCGGCGGTGATGCGTCACTACGCGGCGCTCTACGAGCTCGCGCCTTCCTTCGGTCAGGGTCTGCAGATGACCAACATCCTCAAGGACGTCTGGGAGGACCGCGGCCGGGGCGCCTGCTGGCTGCCGCAGGAAGTGTTCAGCCGCTACGGGGTGGATCTCGCCGAGCTCACCCCCGCGCGCAGCGACGCGCGCTTCCACGCCGGGATGCTCGAGCTCATCGGGGTCGCGCACCGGCACCTGCGCAATGCGCTCACCTTCACGCTCCTCATCCCGGGCGAGGAGACCGGCATCCGGCTCTTCTGCCTCTGGGCGCTTGGCCTCGCCGCGCTCACGTTGCGCAAGATCCAGACGACCCCCGGGTTCACGAGCGGCGCCCAGGTGAAGGTGTCACGGTCGGCAGTCATGATGACCCGCAGCCTCAGCACTCTCTCGGTGCGTAACGACCGGGTGCTGAGACGGCTCTTCGAGCGCGCCGCGCGCGGGCTGCCGCTCGCCGATGCGCCGATGCCGGTGAAGCCGGCGACGGTGCGCGCTCCCGCCACCGGCGTCGATGAGCGCAGCTCGGTGACCCGGCTCGGAGGGTCGCTGCAGTGAGTGAGGGACTGCAGGTGAGAGGCGCCACCGCCGAAGGGGTGCGGCTGCGGGAGCCCATCGTCCGTACCGACACCGACGCGGACGAGCTCGACAGCGGTCTCGAGAGCCGCGCGGATCTCGTGCCCGGCCGCTCGGTCCTCTCGCGCCTGAGTCAGGCGATCGCCGCCGCCCGCGATGCGCTCATCGGACTGCAGAAGGCCGACGGCCACTGGCTCTTCGAGCTCGAGGCCGACTGCACCATTCCGGCCGAATACATCCTGATGATGCACTATCTGGGCGAGATCGACCCGCAGCTCGAGCGCAAGCTCACGGTGTATCTGCGCGCGCGACAGGCCGCACACGGCGGCTGGCCGCTTTACTTCGGCGGCGAGCTCGACCTCAGTTGCACCGTCAAGGCGTACTACGCCTTGAAGCTCGCGGGAGACGACCCGGATGCGCCGCACATGCGCCGGGCACGCGAGGCGATTCTCGCGCGCGGCGGAGCCGCCCGCGTCAACGTCTTCACGCGGATCGCGCTCGCCCTGTTCGGCCAGATCCCCTGGCGGGCGGTGCCCTACATCCCCGTCGAGATCATGTTGATGCCGAGGTGGTTCCCGTTCCATATCGAGAAGGTCTCCTACTGGTCGCGCACGGTGATGGTGCCGCTCTTCGTGCTCTGTACCTTGAAGCCCGTGGCCCGCAATCCGCACCAGGTGCAGGTGCGGGAGCTCTTCACCCGCCCCCCGGAGCAGGAGCGTCACTACTTCCAATTGCCGCGGCGCAGAAGGCTTCTCGCCCGAGTGTTCTTCGCCGTGGACCGCCTGGCGCGCTGCATCGATCCGCTGATTCCCGGAGTCATGCGCAAAGCCGCCCTGCAGCGCGCCGAAGCCTGGGTGCTCGAGCGGCTGAACGGCGAGGACGGTCTGGGCGCGATCTTCCCGGCGATGGTGAACGCGCTCGAGATGATGGTGCTGCTCGGCTATCCGGCGGACGATCCGCGGCGGGTGACCGCGCGGCGAGCGATCGATAAGCTCCTGGTCATCGATGAGGAGAGCGCCTATTGCCAACCCTGCGTCTCACCGGTGTGGGATACGGCGCTCGCGGCTCTCGCCCTGCAGGAGACGGGTGACGGCGAGGCGACCCGGTCCGCACTCCGCGCGCTCAACTGGCTCCTGCCGAGACAGGTGCTGCAGGAGGTCGGGGACTGGAGGCCGGGCCGGCCGCACCTGGCGGCCGGCGGCTGGCCGTTCCAGTTTGGCAACGCGCACTATCCGGATCTCGATGACACGGCGGTGGTCGCCTGGGCGATGCATCAGGCGCGCCTGCCGGAGCGGTATGCGGACTCGATCGATCGCGCGCTCGACTGGCTGGTCGGCATGCAGAGCAAGAATGGCGGATTCGCGGCATTCGATGCCGACAACACGCATTACAACCTCAACTACATTCCCTTCGCCGATCACGGCGCGCTGCTCGACCCGCCGACAAGCGATGTGACCGCGCGGGTGATCGCGGTGCTTGCCCGCGCCTGCCGGCCCAAGGACCGCAGCGCGATCGAGCGCGCGATCGAATACCTGCGCCGCGAGCAGGAGGTCGACGGCTCCTGGTTCGGCCGCTGGGGCTCGAACTACATCTACGGCACCTGGTCGGTCCTCATGGCGCTCGAGCTCGCAGGCATTGCGGCCGATGATCCGGCGGTGCGCCGCGCCGTCGAGTGGCTCGCGTCCCGGCAGAATACCGATGGCGGCTGGGGCGAGAGCAACGACAGCTACGACCTCGAGCGATACCCGCATCGGCACTTCGACAGCACGCCCTATCAGACCTCGTGGGCGGTGCTGGGTCTCATCGCCGCCGGCGAGAGCGGCTCGATCGCCGTCAGGCGCGGGGTCGAGTATCTGCTGCGTACCCAGGAGAGCGGCGGGCTGTGGTCGCATCCGAGCTTCACCGCTCCGGGCTTTCCGCGGGTGTTCTATCTCAAGTACCACGGCTACTGTGCTTTCTTTCCGCTCTGGGCGCTCGCGGCTTATCGGCGTCGCACCGGGCTTCAACCGCCTTGAATCCCATCGGCATCGTCTCGGCGCTGGCGGCCGAGGCGCGCACTCTCGGGCCCGCGGATCGTCACGGGACCGAGCTCTGCCGGCTGGCCGATGGCGCCTGGGTTGCGGTCAGCGGCATCGGCCCGGCCGCCGCGGCCGCCGCCGCGCGCAGACTGGTTCTCGCCGGCGCGGGCGCGCTCGCGAGCTATGGCGTGGCGGGCGGTCTCGATCCAACATTGATCTGCGGCTCGGTGCTGTTGCCGGAAGAAATCACGGCCGTGGGTGCTGAGCGATCCGACACCCGGTGGCCCACCTCGCCTCGATGGCGGGATCGGCTGAGGCGCGCGCTGCCAGCCTCCTGCATCGTCTGCGGCGGCACACTGCTCACGAGCGAGCGGCCGCTCGCGCATCCGGACATCAAGGCCGCGGCATGGCGGCGCACGGGTGCCGCCGCCGTCGACATGGAGAGCGCTGCCGTCGCGCAGGTGGCTGCGCAGGCGGGGCTGCCCTTCCTCACGCTGCGGGTGATCGTCGACACCGCGGCGGACGAGCTGCCCCGGGCGGTGATTGCCGCGAGCGGCGGCGGGCGGTTGCGGATCGGGCCCCTCATCGGAAATCTCGCGCGGGCGCCGGGCGAAATCGCCGGTGTGATCGGCCTTTCGGCGCGCTACCGCATCGCGCGGCGCGTGCTTGCGGAGCTGGTGGCGGACGGGAGCGCGCCGCGGCGGGCGCTCCTCGGCGGGCCCGAGGGCGCGGCTGAGGCGTCGGCGGCGGGCTCATGAGAGCGCTGGTGACGGGAGCGACCGGCTTCGTCGGCGCCGCGGTGGCGAGGGCGCTCCTGGCCGAAGGCTGGGCAGTGCGCGCGCTGGTACGCACCGGCTCCGATCGCCGCAATGTCGCATCCCTCGCGCTCGAGCAGGTCGTGGGTGATCTGACGGACCCCGCCTCGCTCGAGCGCGCGCTCGAGGGATGCGAGGCCGTCTTTCACGTCGCCGCGGACTATCGGCTGTGGGTGCCGCAGCCGCAGCAGCTCTACCGGACCAACCTCGAGGGCACCGGCAATCTGCTCGATGCGGCCCGGCGCGCCCGCATCCGGCGGATCATCTACACGAGCAGTGTCGCGACCATCGGCTTGCCGCCGGATGGCCGTCCGGGCACCGAGGAGACGCCCGTTGGCCTCGAGGAGATGATCGGTCACTACAAGCGCTCGAAGTTCCTGGCGGAGGAGCGGGCCCGCCGGGCGGCAGCCGCCGGCGCGCCGGTGGTGATCGTGAATCCATCGACACCCATCGGGCCGGGCGATGTCAAGCCGACACCCACCGGCCAGATCGTGCTCGATGCCGCCCGCGGCCGGACACCCGCTTATGTCGACACCGGTCTCAACGTCGTGCACGTCGATGACGTCGCGGCGGGTCACCTCCTGGCATTTCACCGCGGCCGCATCGGTGAGCGTTATATTCTCGGCGGCGAGGATATGAGCCTGCGGCAGATCCTGACACTCATCGCGCAGCTCGCCGGCCGAAGTGCGCCGCGGATCCGGCTGCCGCACGCGGCCGTGCTGCCGGTGGCCCACGTGTCCGAGCTCTACGCGCGGCTTACCGGCCGTCCCACCCGCATCACGGTGGAAGGGGTCCGCATGGCGCGCAAACGCATGTTCTTCTCGAGCGAGAAAGCGGTGCGCGAGCTCGGCTACCGCTGGCGTGCGCCGGGCGAGGCCTTCGCCGATGCGCTGCGCTGGTTCAGGGAAAACGGCTACCTTTCCGGGTAGCCCATCCCAACAGCCAGTGACTGAGCGGCGCCGGGCCGCTCCCGGCGCCGCGGCAGCGATCGGCGTGAATGGGCGGGCCGCGCTAAGCGGCAGGGATGCCGCCTTTGCGCCGATTAAAACGGAAAGCTGATGCCCGTGAAGATCGCGAGGCCCTCGTGGCCCACCCCGAGATCGACGTAGCCCACGACCGAGGGAGGCGCGATTCCACGGAACCCCACTCCGAACACGTTGTGCAGGTGATGAATCGGAAAGGTGCTCGCGCTATGAAAGACCTGCCCGGTGTCGAAGAACGGAGCCACCTGCAGGTCGATGTGCGTGCCGAGCGCATCGATCGAGAGCACGTTCTCGCGCAGCTCGATGTTGGCGGAGAAGGAATCGCGGTCGTAGAAGCGCGAGGTGCCGTAGCCCCGCAGCGTTTGCGAGCCGCCGATGATGCTGGCATCGCCGCCGAGGCTGCTCAACGCCCAGAATGGCACGTGGTGGGCGGTCGGCTCGTACCGCAGGTCGACATGGGTGGCAACGACGAGCGAAGGGAACGGGGACCAGTAGAAGCGCCCATCGCCGCCCGCTTCGGTGAACAGCGAGTCATCCAGCGCCACGTTGCGGCTCGCGACCCCGCCGTAGAGCTCGACCCGCATGCCGCGAGTCGGAATGGTGATGTCGTCGCGGGTGTCGTAAATGAGGGCGACGCGGTCGAGCAGCTCGTGGGTGGTGCCGATGCCGATGATGTCCGCAAAGCGGGACGTGATCGGCGGCACCCCCTGGAGGTCTCCAGCGAGCACCTTGACCTTCTTGGCCGCAAAGGTGTAGGCGAGCTGCCAGGCGTGGGTGATGTTCCAGCCGAGCGTGGCGGCGACGCCGAGCTGCTGGTCCGTGTAGACGGTCTGATTGATCTTCACGGAGTTGTTGCCGATGCCATAGAAGCGCGGCGTGCCGCTGCGGTCGTAGAGTCCCTCGACCGTGAAGGAGTAGGGGTCCTCGCGCAGCAGCCCCGTCTGGAAGAGCGCATCGAAGGTGCTCTCGATGTGCTGCTCGCCGCCGCCCACGATCACCCACTGCGTGTCCTTCGAGGGGAAGGCGAGAATGCGGCCGTGCGCGCCCCAGCCGAAGTAGGGGTTGTGCATGATGTCCGGGGCGATGATGTCGATGATCTCGTCCCGGGAATTGGTCACCAGCAGGGTCGGGATGACCCCGAGGGTGGTGCCGCTGTTGGGGTCGACGGCGGTGAGCGGCACCGGCAACACCGGCCAGGTGGCGGGATTCAGCCAGTTGATCTTGCGGTGAGGCGTCACCGTCTTCAGTTTTTTTGGCGCGGGAATGGGTCCGGTGATTTCCGGCGCCTGAGGCGGGCTCGAGGTCGGGGGCGCGGCGCCGGCTCCCGGCGGCACGGCGGCGTGCGCCAGGGCGAGCGTCGCCGATGCGATCAGCCCGAGCGCTGCGCCGCCGATGCGGCTTCGGCTATGCTTGATCATCAGTGGGCCGCGCCTGGATTTCGAGGCAGTCGTTCTCTCTCCGCGGCGCTCGGCCGCGGCCTCTCTTGGATAAGGAATACAGCATGGCGAAGCAGGTGAGCGGGATTATATCGGCCTCGCGTGCCCGACCGCATGCCCGTCATGCCGTGCAGTCGTGGCGCAGGTGTCGGTTGATGCCGTGATCCTCGCGTACGCCGCCGCGGCGGTGCCCCTTCTCATCTGGTCGTATCTGCTGCTCGCGCGCGGCGGATTCTGGCGCGTTTCACGGTCCGTCGCCGCGGATCGCCGCGCACTCGCAGGCACCGCCGATGCCAGCGTGATCGCGGTCGTGCCCGCGCGCAACGAAGCCGCCGCTATCGGCAGGGCCGTGAGCTCTCTGCTCTCGCAAAAATGCACCGCGCCGCTTCAGGTGATCGTGGTCGATGACGGCAGCACGGATCAGACCGCCGAGCAGGCGCGCCGGGCGGCCGAGGCGCTGAACGCGGGCGCGCGCCTGACCGTGCTGCGCGGCGCGCCGCCCGCCCCGGGATGGACGGGCAAGCTCTGGGCCCTGTCCCAGGGGGTTGCGATGGCGATCGAGCGGCATCCGGATTTCCTGCTGCTCACCGACGCCGACATCGAGTACGTCCCGGATCAGCTGGCGAGGCTCCTGCGCATCGCCGCCGCGGAGCAACTCGATCTCGTCTCGCTGATGGTGCGCCTCTCGACCCGCACCTTCGCGGAGCGCTGTCTGATTCCGGCTTTCGTGTTCTTCTTCCTCAAGCTCTACCCACCGGCCTGGATCGCCTCGCCACGATCTTCCGTCGCCGGCGCCGCGGGCGGTTGCATGCTCCTGCGTCCAGCGGCGCTCGCGCGCGCCGGCGGCTTGGCGGCCATCCGCAGCTGCATCATCGACGACTGCGCGCTCGCGCGCGCGATCAAAACGAGCGGTGGACGCATTCGCCTCGGGTTGGCGCAGGAGACGCGAAGCCTGCGCGTGTACGGCTCCTTCGCCGAGATCGGCGCCATGATCTCGCGCACCGCCTTCAGCCAATTGCATCACTCCTACCTGCTCCTGGCCGGGACTCTGCTCGGACTCCTCGCCACCTATCTCGCCCCGCCGCTGCTTTTGCTGACGCGTGTGGCCTGGGTGATGGGCCTCGGTGCGGCGGCCTGGTTGCTGATGTTCGTCGGTTATCTGCCGATGGTGCGGTTCTATCGGCTCTCAGCCGGTTATGCCCTGCTGCTGCCGGCCGTCGCGCTCTTCTACGCGGGTGCGACCGTGCATTCCGCCGTGCAATACGCCGCGGGACGAGGTGGCCGATGGAAGGGAAGGGCCCAGGATGTCCGCCCGGCGCGCGACAACGGGCCGTAGTCCATGGAGCTCAGCGCCGACCGCGGCAGGATCGATCTCTGGTGCGCGTACGTGAGCGAGATCGGGGATGCCGCACTCTGGTCCCGCTACGATGCGCTGCTCAGCGCCGCGGAGCGCACCCAGCAGGCGCGCTTGCGCTTCGCGAAGGATCAGCGGCGCTATCTACTGACGCGGGCGCTCGTGCGGACCGTACTCTCGCGCTATCAGGCGGTGCGGCCGCAGGACTGGGTGTTCTCGGCCGGTCCCCGGGGACGGCCGCGGATCTCGACTCCGCGGCTCGAGCCTGCGCTCGAATTCAACATCGCCCATTCGGCCGATCTCGTGCTGCTCGGGGTGACTTCGGGCCGCACGCTCGGAGTCGATGCCGAGAGCCTCACCATGCGCGATGTCGATATCGCGGGGCTCGACCGCTATTTCGCGGCCGAGGAGAGCGCGGCGTTGCTCTCGTTACCGGCACCCGCGCGCCGGCGCCGGTTCTTCGAGCTGTGGACGCTCAAGGAGTCTTACATCAAGGCGAGAGGGATGGGTCTTGCGATCGCGCTCGATGCCTTTCGCTTCGAGTTCCCGGGCGAGCACGGACTGACTCTCCACATGAGCGCAAAGCTCGACGACGCGCCGCAGCGCTGGCGATTGTGGGAGCTGGCGCCGCGGCCGGATTATCTGGCGGCCGTCTGCGCTGCGCGAGCGGACGCTGCGCCACCGCGGATCAGCCTGCGCGAGATCGTCCCACTCGCATCGGAGAGGATTCGCGAGCCCATCCTCCTGCGCAGCACGGACTGAGCGGGCCGGATCAGGGCGGCGCCGCGCGCGGCTCGCCCCGGCGCGTGCCGGGCTGTGAACCGCTCCTTCTCATCATCGCATCGCGCTGGGCGCGAAACGCGCTGTCGGCGTACCAGTCCGGCCACTCAGCGCTCTCGGCGAGCTTGCGGCCGAGGAGATAGAGCGTCTGGATGTCCTCCAGCGTGCCGCTCAAGTCCCAATTGGGATCGAACACATCGTTGGGCGTGTGATAGCGGTGCGCGGTGTAATCGGCGGCTCCGGCGAGACCGGCCGTGCGGCCGCCGTCGATCAGATCGAGCCCCGGACCCACGCTGAGCGAGGGCACGCCGGCCTTCGCGAAGCTGAAGTGGTCGGAGCGGAAATAAAGTCCGTACTGCGGCGTCGCCTCCGGAGTCAGCTCCCGACCCTGGAGCGAGAGCACCTGCTTCAGCTCGTCCTCGAGCTGCGACTGCCCGGCGCCGATGACGGTCATGTCGCGGGCGCGGCCGAGGATCGGCCAGGCGTCGATGTTGAGATCCGCGACCGTCTTGTCCAGAGGAAACACCGGATGGCTCACGTAGAACTGCGATCCGAGCATGACCGCCTCCTCCAGCGTCGGCATGAGGAAAAGCACGCTGCGCTCGGGCGGGGTCTTCTGGTGCGCGAAGGCATCGGCGATCTCGAGCAGCGCCGAAAGGCCGCTGCCGTTGTCGATCGCGCCGTGAAAGATCGCACGCGTCCTGTGCGGGCCGATCTTCGTGCCGAGATGATCCCAGTGGGCGCTGTAGATCACCACCTGGTCCGGATGCTTGCTGCCTTTGACCAGGCCGAGCACGTTGTAGGAGCGGCCATGGCCGATGGCGCTGTGCAGGAGGATGGAGGCGCTCGCCTTGAGCGGCACCGGGGTGAAGCCCCGCCGCGTCGCCTGCGCGGCCAGGGCATCGAAATCGAGACCGGCCGAGTGGAAGAGTCGCGCCGCGGCATCGTGCGTCAGCCAACCCGCGACCGCGAGCCGTGGACCCGGCACGACGCTCGCGGGCAGACTCTCGAGCGTACCCTCGTTGCTGTTCCTGACGACCGTCCACGAGTAGCCAGCCGCATCGTCGCTCGTATGAACGATGAAACAGGCCGCGGCTCCCCTGTGCGCCGCCTCCTCGAACTTGTAGACCCAGCGCCCGTACCAGGTCATCGCCTTGCCATTGAAAAGCTTCGGATCGCCGGTGACATAGCCCGGATCGTTGACGAGCACGATCACTGTCTTGCCCTTCACGTTCACGTCCTGGTAGTCGTTCCACTGCCACTCGGGCGCATCGATTCCGTATCCCATGAATACGATCGGTGAGTTGCGCAGGGCGATGAGGGGTCGCGCCTCCTGGGTGAAGGCCACCAGGTCGCTGCCGTACGGAAAACTCTGCACACCGCCGCCGCCGCGGACCTCGAGCCTCGTGCCGGTGTTGAGGAGCGTGGTCGTGACCACCGGTACGGTCTGCAGCCAGTAGCCGTGGTTGCCGGGGATGAGGTGCATGCGCCGGAACTCATCGACCAGGTAGCGGATGGTGAGCACCTCTCCACGCGTGCCGGGCTTGCGTCCGCCGAAGGCGTCGGACGAGAGAGTTTTGTCAAATTGTAAGAAGTCGCCGTCGTTGATCTGCGGTGCGATCGCCACCGCCATGGGAGGCGGGGTCGCCGAGGTCGCGATGGCGTCCGGCGCACTGATCACGCGCGCGGCGGCCGGAGCGGACGAGTCTTCGCCCGAGTGGCAGGCACAGAGTGCGAGCGCGATGAGGCTGAGGAACAGGGCGCGGCGGCGCATGCGTCGTGGCGGTTACCCGGGGGATGCCTGGGGGCGTATCGTCGCGCGAAGGCGGGACTTAGGAGAGAGCGATGATATCGCCGCTCTCAGCCGAGGTCGATGGTCAGCGTATTTGCGGTCTTCTGCAGGCGCTCGAGCACCGAGCTCATGGGTATCCGGACCGCCCCGTCACGGTGTGGATTGGCCTCGCGCGCGAGCTGCTGCAGCGGCAGATGGCGCCCGTTGAGCACGACATCCTTCACCCCGCAACCCGCCGGACCCACCCGGTAGGCCACCTGAAGCGGATGATCCCGCAGCGACAGCCCGACCCGTAATCCGTCGAGGACCCTCGGGATCACCGGATCGATGCGAAGGGCCGCGGCCTCGCAAGTCAAGCCGAGGAAGCGCCGGATGATGAGTGCGAGGGCGATGCCGGCCCCGCTCGAATAGACGCGCCAGCCGCCATCGAGCGCAATGCTGCCGTCGCGGACGCGGCCGTATTGCGCGCGCGCCTGATAGCGATCGGCGAACGCGGCGTCGGAGCTCGAGTAGTAGCAGTTGGCCTGGCGCAGCGTCGCGGCGGGAACCAGCGAGCGGATGCCGATGGGGTTGGCCTGACAGAGGGCGCGGAAGAACTCGTCCGCCCGTCCCAGGTGGGCGAGCGCCTGTGCGTAGCGCAGGTGCGCGTGCATGTACATGAGACCGATCTCGCGGCCGAAGAAGGTGGCGGTCTCGGCGCGCTGGAAGATGCGCTGCGGGCCGCCGTGGTAGGGCATCGGAAGGTCGAAGAGGCGCACGCCGTCCGGTCCCGTGAGGTGTCGCTGGATGAGCGCGAGGTGATCGCGGATCTGCGCCGGAGTCAGCATGTCCTCGAGAATGGCGTGGATCATGGCCAGGGAGCTGTAGCGGATTGCGGTCGTCGAATCCCGTGGATGCAGGAGATAACGGATGTCGGCGGCGCCCTGGAAGATGGCGTAGCCTGCGAGCACGCCATCCGGAAGCAGCAGGCGCTGGAAGTCGCGGTGCACGGCGCTCGCTTGGCTCTCGAGCGGCTGCGCCTGCGCGTCGCGCCCGAGGCTGCGCAGCGCCCGCGCCAGAGTCGTGAGCGCCTGAAAGTGCAGCGTCACCGTCCAGGCGCTGCACATGTGATCGCGCAACGCCGGATCCGCCGGCTGCAGGGAATCGTTCCAATCGCCGTGACCATACGCGGCGAGCGCGGTGCCCGCGATGCGCCGCCGGTCGATGAGACCGAGGGCGCGCTCGAGGTGTTGCCAGACGGTGGCCCGCTCTGCGCTCTCGGGCCCTTTGGGATCGAAGAAGGGCACACTCGCCTCGAGGATGTCGGCATCGCCCGAGGCAATGAGGTACTGACCCAATGCCACCAGCGGCCAGAAGACGATGTCGCCGTGCGAATCGCCCGCCCGGATGCCGCGCTCGCGCTCGAAGAACATGAACCACTGCGGCCAGTCCCCGTCCGGGTTCTGGGTGGCCATGACCCGAAGCAACACGTCCCGCAGCGGCTCGGTGCGCCCCATCGCGAGCAGCATCTCGACCGGTCCCTGACAGACATCGCGAGTGCCCCAGCCGCCGCCCGAGTACTGCTCGAGCCCGCGCGGGGAGAGGTAGTGAACGAGCGCGTTCTGCGCATACCAGGGCGCCATGTCCGCGAGGCCGGTTGCCGCCGCGCCGGCGGGCTCGCCGGCGCCAGCGGCCGGCTCGATCACGAGCCTGGGCAGCAGCGGCTCGCCGCGCCTGAGGCGCCAGGGTTTCTGAGTTTCCTCCGCGAGCAGCGCGCCGCGGATGGCGAGGCCGACCCGGCGGGTGCTCGCCGTGCGCACGCAGAGATAGGGCTCCGCTCGCGAGCGGCCGTCGAGGAAGAGCAGCTCATCGCCGCCGATGCGCTCGAGGGGCGTGGCTTCCTCGAGGACGATGCGAAAATCACCGTGCGGGAACCGGCGTCCGACGTCCGAGTCCGGCGCGGGTGTCACGATGAGCGTGGCGCCCTCGCATCGCCAGGCGAGCGGTCCGGGAGCGCTGCCGTCATCGCCGCTCAGAGCGACGTGATGGCTGAGGAGGAAGCGCGTGGCAGGTCCCGCGGTCACCTCGATCTCGAGTGTCATGGCGTGCGGCTCGCTCGCGGCCGCGGCACGCACCTGAATCTCGCCGTGCGCATGCCGGTAGATCCAGCGACAGCGCTCCGGCGCCATCTCGAAGGCGGAAGGCACGCCGAGGCGCCACCATGCGTCTTCGATGCGGGTAAAGATACTCAGCCCGTGGGAGTGGAAGAGTCCGAGGTAGGTGTGACACGCCGAAAGGAAGCGGTTGATGCTGACATGACCCTGCGTCAACATCGAATGGAAGGCACCGCCCATCCAGACGGTCGAGGTCAGAGCACTCTCATCCGGGGTCAGATGCCGACCCGTGCGCAGCAGTTGCCCATGGGGGCGCAACACGCGCAGCTCCTTCGTCCGCAGCACCACGTGACGATCGTCGCCGTGAAAGAACGACAGACGCTCGCCGCGCGCTGCCGACTCCTCGTGCCGCCAGGGGGGCGGGAAGAGCTGCTCGAGCGCCGGCGCATCGAGATCGACCACCGGCAGCGGCCGGGTCGATGAGAAGAGCGTGTGCGGGGCCGCGGCCTCGGGCCTGGCGCTCGCCGCAGCCGTGGGCGCGGCCGTTTCGGGATCGAGCGCAGCCTCGGGCAACGCGAGCATGCCCTCGAGACGCGACAGATCGGAGTCGGTCGTGGCCTCGGGATGATCGGCGACGATGCCGCCGAAGAAGCCCGCGAGTGCGCTCTGTCCGGGACCGAGCTGCAGTGCCGCATCGCGCAGCACCGCCATCGAGTGCTCGTGCTGCCGCCGCCGGCCGGGAAGCTCGCCGAGCAGGCCCTCGGGCGCTTCGCCCGCGCGCGCCGCGAGGCCGTAGAAATCGAGCGCGTCGGTGGCGAAGGAGGTGGCGTTGCGCAGCGATCCGATGAGAGACCAGGGGTTGCGTCCCTCGGCCGCCTGGTTCTGCCGGGAGGCGATCAGGAAGCCGCGCTCGGGATGAGAGAGCGGCGTGTGGTCGATGTATTGACTGACGTAGTACTCGTTCATGCGCACCGCCCCATAGGGGGCGAGCGCGAGATCCTGGGCGTAAGTGAGATCGAGCGTCTGCGCTTCGGCCGCGGCATTCCTCAGCCGCAGGTGCCAGAACCAAACGGGCGCATCCTGCGCGAGCGCGATGCTGATGTCATAGTCGATGCCCTGCCAGGCGCCCCTTCCGCGCAGCTGCGCGCCGCCATCCGGCATCGCCCATCGCGTGGGACTCGAGCCGCCGAGGAGCGGCGTCCAGGCCGCCGTCCCGGAGCGGCGCCGCAGATAAAGATTCGCGAGGCCGCCCTCGACCTCGTTGCCGATGAAGAGGCTGAGCGTGGTCGGCCCGCAGTCGAGGCGGCGCAGCGACCCGCTCTCGCTGAACTCGGCCCGAAGGCCCGAGCGGCTGGTCAGAGTTCTTCCCGGGCGACTCATGTCCGCTATCGTAGCCCGAGGCGCCCCGAAGACGGCAGGCATTGCAGGACTGCCCGCAGGGGGGCGGGGGCGTGCCGCCCGATGCACGGCGCGCGCTCAGGGCTTACACTGACCGGCATGAACAGCATCCCGAAAGCTTCGCAAGAGCCGCGCCCGGCATTTGGAACCGTGCTCGCGCCCACCATGACCCTGGCCCGCTTTCAAAAGGGCCAATGGGGACGTTTCGAGGCCCAGCCGTGCAAGCCCATCGAGCTGCACCCGGCCGCTCACGTGCTGCACTACGCCAGCACCTGCTTCGAGGGCTTCAAAGCCTATCGCTGGGCCGACGGCAGCATCAACGTCTTTCGCATGGATCGGCACATCGAGCGCATGCGCCAGAGCGCTCGCGCGCTCGTGTTGCCGGAGCCCGACGCGCAGCAGCTCGAGGAGATGATCCGCCTCACGATCGACCGCAATCGCGAGGTGGTTCCCGAGGCGCCCGGCTCGCTCTACCTGCGGCCCATTCTTTTCGGCACCACTGCCAACATCGGCGCCGCCGGGGCGGCGGCCACCGAGGCGACTCTCATCGTGCTCGCGAGCCCGGTGTGGGATTACTTCGCCGGCGGGATGAAGCCGCTGCGCATCTACATCGAGGACGTCAACGCGCGCACCGCCACCCAGACCGGAATGGTGAAGACCGGCGGCAACTATGCCGCGGCGTTGGGTCCGACGCTCGAGGCGCGCCGCAAATACAACGTCGATCAGGTGTTGTTCTGTCCGGGCGGCTCGGTGCAGGAGACCGGCGCGTCCAATTTCCTGCTGCTGCGCGACGGGCGGCTGCTCACCCGCAGCCTGGATTCGACCTTCCTCCACGGGGTCACTCGCGACTCGGTGCTGACCCTGGCGCGCGAGGAGGGCTACCGGGTCGAGGAGCGCATCTTCGAGGTCGGCGAAATGCTCGAGTGGGTGCGCGATGGCGAGGCGGCGCTCTCCGGCACGGCGGCCGTGCTCGCGGGTGTCGGGACGCTGGTGCACCACGGCAAGGAGCATCGCGTGGGAAGCGGCGATGTCGGACCCCACACCCGCAAGCTGCGCGAGCGGCTCGTCTCGATCCAACGCGGTGAGGCTCGCGACACGCACGGCTGGACCCGGCGCGTGTGACCGGCACCGGCTGCGCAGGGACGATACCCTTCTACGGTCCACAGGAGGTGCGGGCCGGGCTCGATTACGATGGCTGCATCACGGCGGTCCGTACCGCCATGGCCGAGTTCACCGCCGACGGCAAGCCGCAGCCGCTGCGCAGCATTGTCGAGATCGCCCCCGCGAAATTCTTCGGTCTCATGCCGGGCGCACTCGCCGCCCCGCACGGCTTCGGCGCCAAGGTGCTCTCGGTATTCGCCGATCCGGCGCAACCGGGCCGCGCCGCTCATCGCGGCATCGTGGTGCTGTTCGATCGCGGGAGCGGCGAGGTGTGCTGCATCGCCGATGCGGGGGCGGTGACCGAGATCCGCACGGCAGCCGCCTCCGCGGTCGCCACCGATGCGCTCGCGCGCCAGGATGCGCGCACCCTCGGGATCTATGGCTGCGGTGCGCAGGCCGCTTCGCACATCCATGCCCTCACCCGTGTGCGCCGGCTCGAGGAGATACTCGTCTGGGGACGCTCGCGCGAGCGCGCGGCCCGATTCGCCGAGCGCATGGGGCGCGAAGTCGGCGTCCCGGTCAGAGCGGTCGCCGAGGGACGTGAGCTCGCGGCTGCCGCCGATATCCTCTGCACGGTGACCGGCTCGGATACGCCGGTGCTGCAGGGCGCCTGGGTGCGTCCCGGCACGCACGTGAATGCGGTCGGCTCGAGTCGCGCAGGGCCGGTCGAGATCGATCACGAGTTGGTGCGGGCGAGCCGCTACATCGTCGACAGCCGTCGCTCGGCACTCGCGGCGGCCGCGGAGTTCCTGCTCGCCAAGGAGGCGGGCCTCATCGATGACAGCCACATCGTGGCGGAGATCGGCGAGGTGCTGCTCGGCCGTGTTCCCGGCCGCAGTTCCGCGGCGCAGATCACCGTCTACAAATCGCTCGGGCACATCGTGCAGGACCTTGCGGCCGTGAGCTACCTGCACTCGCGAGCGACGGCGGTCGGGCTGCGCTGAGTGTCCCGGCCGCTGTATGGCGCGATCGAGGCGGGGGGCACGAAGTTCGTGTGCGCCGCCGGCTACGGACCCACGGAGCTCCTCGAGAGCTTCCGCACCGAGATTCCCACATCGACTCCCGCGGTGACGCTGGCCGCGGTCGCCGCCTTCTTCGAGCGGGTGCGCCGCGAAGGCGGCCCTCTCGCCGGCATCGGTATCGCCGCCTTCGGGCCGGTGGATCTCGATCGACGCTCGCGCAGCTGGGGGCGGATGCTCGCGACACCGAAGCCGGGTTGGTCGGGGGTGAATCTGATCGAGCCGCTCGAGCGTCTCGATTGTCCCCTCGCGCTCGAGACCGATGTCAACGCGGCCGCGCTCGCGGAAGCCTCGGTGGCAGGTGCCGGCGCCGGCTCACTCGCCTATGTCACGGTCGGCACCGGTATCGGTGGCGGGGTGGTGATCGATGGGCGATCGGTGACGGGCTTGCTGCACCCGGAGATGGGCCACATCCTGGTGAGGCGGGATGCGCGCGATGCGGGCTTCCGCGGCATCTGCCCGTTTCACGCCGACTGCCTCGAAGGGCTCGCCAGCGGCCCGGCGCTCGTGGCCCGCTGGAAAACTCCGGTCGAGTCCTGGCCGGATGAGCATCCGGGGCTCGAGATCGCGGGCGGCTATCTCGGGCAGCTTGCCGCGACCCTTGCGCTCATGCTTTCCTGCGAGCGCATCGTGTTTGGCGGGGGCGTCATGAGCGACGGTCGCCTGTTTCCCTTTATCCGAGGGGCGGCGGCGCGGCAGCTCAACGGTTATCTACCCATCGAGGCGCGGGCGGGCGGATTCGGGCGCTACATCGTGCCGGCCGCGCTCGGCAAGCTCGCCGGGCTGACCGGGGCGCTGTTGATCGCCCGCACCGTCGCGAGCGCGTCCGCGGTCGCATGAGGGTGTAGCGCGAGCGCGACCTGCCGGTCTATCTCTGTGTGCGCGCGCTCTCGCGCATCGCGGTGCTCGTGCAGTCGGTCTCCCTCGGATGGCAGGTGTACGATCTGACCCGCAGCCATTTTCCTTTACGGGACGGCGCGCGGCTTCTCGCGGCCGGGGAACCAGTCGCTGCTGCCGGTGTATGCGCATCTGGATGCGGGCGTTCCCGCCGCTGCGAATGGTCGACCGCATGCACGAGGTCATGCCGGCCGGTGGCGCGCTCACTGCGGAAGCGGGATGAACTCCTGATCGTCCCCGGGCACCCGGGGGAAGCGCCCCTCGCGCCAGTCGCGCTTGGCCTGCTCGATTCTCGCGCGCGAGCTCGACACGAAGTTCCAGAAAATGTGCCGCTCGCCATCGATCGGGGCGCCGCCGATGAGCGCGACGCGCGCATCGCTCAAGGCGCGCAGGCTCGCCCGGGCACCGGCCGTCAACACCAACATGCGGCCGCGCGCCGCATGCTCACCGCCGCACTCGATGGTGCCGCTGACGACGTAGGCGGCGCGTTCCTCGTACTCCTGCGGCAAGGCGAGCTCGCCTCCCGCCGGTATGGCCGCATCGGCATAGAAGAGGGGTGAGAAGGTCCTGACGGGCGATCGCGCGCCGAAGGCGCTGCCGGCAAGCACACGCAGGCGCGTGCCCGCGAGGTCGAGAGCCGGCAGCTCACGGGCCGGGTGGTGATGGAATTCGGGCTCGGTTTCCTCGTGCTCGAGCGGCAGCGCCACCCAGAGCTGCAGCCCATCGAGACGCGAGCCGCTCTGTCGCGGCTGCGCGCCGGTGCGCTCGGAATGCACGATGCCGCGGCCGGCGGTCATCCAGTTGACATCTCCCGGCCGGATGGGCTGGTGCGAACCGAGACTGTCACGGTGGACGATCTCGCCCGCGAAGAGATAAGTGACGGTCGCGAGCCCGATGTGCGGATGAGGGCGCACGTCGATGCCCCGGCCGGGCGGAAAATCGGCCGGTCCCATGTGATCGAAGAAGATGAAGGGCCCGATCATCTGACGCGCGGGCGCGGGCAGCACCCGCCCGACGGTGAAGCCGCCGAGGTCGCGCGCGCGCGCATCGATCACGGAGGCGAGCTGCGCAATCCCGGAGCAGGGCGCGCAGGCGGGGTCGATGTCGGGCAACACGCTCATCCGCGCATCCTACGCCGCCAGCCGCTCGCAGGACTAGAATCCCAGGCTGGCAAAGCAGAGGCGGTAGCATGCAAAGAACTTCAGCGATGACCCGGCGAGCTTTCCTCGGTGGCTTGGCGGCAGCGAGCGGCGCAGCGGCGGCGGCGTGCCTGGCCGGCGAGAACCGGGAGCGTCCTTTTTTCGCGAGCCGCGGGCTGCCGCTCGGCCTGCAGCTCTACACGCTCGGGGAGGCGCCTTACCGGGATCTCGAGGGGACGCTGCAGGCGGTGGCGCGGATCGGCTATCGCACCGTGGAAACCGTTGGCTTGATGAAGCGCTCCGCGGCCGAGCTTCGGGCGGCCCTCGATCGGGCCGGACTCTCGTGCCCGAGCGCGCACGTGCCCATTGCCCCGGGGGGCCCGGACCCGACGCTGTCCGGGGATCTCGGCAAGCTGGCCGCGGACATGCACCGGATCGGCGCCCGGTACGTGGTCGTGCCGATCCTGCCCGTACCGCCGCGCTTCAGAGCGCAGGAGGCAAAGGATGGGATCGGGTTCCTGAGCCGTGTCGCCCGCGAGATGACCGCCGATGACTGGCGGCGGACGGCGGAGCTGCTCGATGAGAGGGGTGCCGCCCTGAAACGCGAGGGATTGAGGCTCGCTTACCACAACCACAACATCGAGTTCGTCGAGGTGGGGTCCAAGAGCGGCTATGAGCTGCTGCTCGAGAACACGCAACCGGACACCGTGTGGTTCGAGATGGATGTCGGCTGGGTCGCCGCCGCGGGGGTGGACCCCATTCCGCTGCTGCGCGCCCACCGCGGCCGCTTCCGGCTGATGCACATCAAGGACCTCAAGGCGAGCACGGTGGCGAACCATGCCTTCAGGATGGATCCGGCGGATATCGGAGCGGGGAGCCTCGATTGGAAGGCCATCCTGCCGGTCGGCTACCGCGCCGGGGTGAGGGATTTCTACGTGGAGCAGGAGCCGCCCTTTCAGGGCTCGCGCCTCGCGGCGGCGCGCGCCGACTTCCAGTACCTCGAGGGGCTCGCCCTGCCGGCGCGAGCATCGACAGTCGGCGCGTAAAGGAGGAATATTCCGCCCGATCCTTCAAGCGGCGATGTCCAACTCCAAGATGTCCTACTCCAACAGGGGAGGCAGCCGACATGTTCCTTGCCAGCCGAGCCCGGGTGATCCTCAGCGCGAGCTTTTCCGCGGCCGTCATGCTCGCGGTGGGGCCGAAAGCCGCCCATGCCGATGTGACGGTCGGTCAGAAGACCTCGATGACGGTCGCCGGCATCGACATCGATATCCAGTCGGTGGCGCATACGAGCGGCGACAAGCAGCGCACCGACACGAGCACTCACTGTCACGGCCTCTTCTCGCTCTTCTGCCGTGATGTCGAGTCAGGACGGATCGTGCGTCTCGACAAGCGGCTCGAATGGCAGCTCGATCCGAAGAAGCAGCTCTACACGGAGCGGCCGTTTCCAACTCCCGAGCAGCGTGCCCTGGCGCAGAAGGAGCTCGACGAGGCCCTGGAGGAGATGAAGAAGTGCCCGATGCCGCAGGCGCAGAACCCCGCGCAGTCGACGCCCGAAACCTCGCATTGCCAGCTGAGCGCGCCCGCGCTCACCGTCGAGGCGACCAACGAGCACGCCACCATCATCGGTCACGATGCCCGCAAGACGAACGTGCTGCTGTCGCAGACCTGCACGGACACCCAGACCGGGGATGTGTGCGAGATCGACTACGGCTTCGAGACCTGGCTCACCACCGATCAGATCCCGGGAGCCGGCGAGCGCGCCGCCTTCGCCAGGCAGTATCTCGCGGCCGAGGGGCTCGATCCCAACAGCCCGCAGCTGCAGCGCAGTGTGCAGCAGCTCATGGCGCCCTACGCGGGTGAGCTCAAGCAGCTCGCGGGCAAGGCGTCGGAGCTCGAGGGCACTCCGCTGCGCACGACGTTCTACATGGCTTTCGGCGGCCCGCATTGCGGCAAGGCCAAGCAGGCCGCGGATCAACAGCAGGCGAGGAGCGACAACTCCTTCAGCATGCACAACCTCGCCTCCAATGCGCTCGCGAGCGGCTTCTCGAGCCTCTTCCATCGCGGCGCCGCCGCGATCCACGCGGATTCGGTGGGCGGAGCGGCGGCGGCCGGCGCAGCCAACAGTGCGGCGGATCCTGCGGCCAATGCCGCCGCGAGCTCGATGACCGGCGGCTCCTCGGCGACGGCGGCCGCGCCCTCTGCCGCGCAACCCTCCGCCGCGGCGCTCGTGCGGGTCGTCTCGCTCATCACCGAGACCACCTCGATCGATACCTCGAGCATCCCCGCGGAGGAGTTCGAGATTCCGGCCGGCTGGCAGCTTCAGCCGCAGAAAGAGCAGGCCGGTCCGAGCAAGCGCTTCCAATGCCCCACCACGGGCCAGAGCGCCGCCCCGTGAGGTAACGCTCAGCGCGCCGGCTTCACGAACCTGAGGGTCATCCGGTCGGACTCACCGATCGCGCGCATCTTCGCGTGCTCGCTCGCCGGTCCGGCCAGATCGGGCGGCAGGCGATGGACGTTGACCGTCTCGTCGTCCTGCGGGTTGGCGTTGATCTCCGAGACGCCGGTCAGCTGAAAGCCGCTCTTCAGCCCGAGCTCGATCACGTAGTCCTCCGGGATGCGGTGCAGATCGCGCGAGGCCTCGATCGCGTTCTCGTAGGGCCGCGCGCGGTGCCCGGTGACCCCGAACACTCCGCCCGGCTTCAACACCCGGTAGGCGGCCTGGAAGACGGCGGCGAGGGTGGCGGGGCTGTGATTGAGCCAATCGTGCATGTTGCGAAAGGTCACGACCATGTCGGCCGAGTCCGGCGGCCCGAGATTCACCTGCTCCGGCGCCGCGAACGGGACGAGCTTGACGCGGCCGTATACGGCCGGATCGGATTGGAGCTTGCTCTGGAAAGCCGCCGCCATGCGGTGCATGAACGGACTGCTCGCATCGAGCGGTGTCGAGGCCTCCACGAGCTGACCCTGATCATGCAACACCGGCGCCAAAATTTCCGTGTACCAGCCGCCGCCCGGCTCGATCTCGATCACGGTCATGTCGGGCCGCAGACCGAAGAACTCGAGCGTCGCGGCCGGATGCCGATAGCGGTCCCGCGCCCTGTTGGCCGGCGAGCGCCAGGAGCCCGCGAGGGCATGTTGCAGGAGCGGGTGGATTGCAGCGGCGGGGGCGCCCAGAGCGGGCCCGGCACCGATGGCGATGATGGCGAGGAGGAGCCAGGGCCTCAGTATTCTCATGGTTAGCGCCGTCTGATTACGGGCGGATCCCCGGTCGCCTATGATCCGCTCCCCTAACCGGCGCTGCAAGCGCCGCGGTGCCGGCGCGCGAGCGGGCGCGGCCGAACCCCGCCCGATGGCGGGCAGGGTCCGGCCGCTCGAGTGCAGTCCTTCAGCCCGGGACTTTGATCCTGTTGTGCACCTCGCGGACGCCGTCGATCCTCATGGCGTCCCGCTCCGCGCGGTCCTTTTCCGCCATCGAGCGGACAACGCCGCGCAGCGTCACGACACCATTGACGGTGGTGACATGGATGTCGAACGCGTTGGTGTCGTGATCGGCCGCGAGCTCCGCTTTTACCTTGCTGGTGATGTAGGAATCCTTGATCGGGTGATGGCTCCCATTGTCAGCCATGGCAACGCCGCTGGTCAGCGTCAAGGCTGCAAGTGCCACGAGATACTTGCGCATACGTACTCCTCAAGTGGAAGGCTCAGCTCGAAGGAGCAACGCCCGTGCCCGGGCTCGCTCGCCTGGAGCCAGGCTACGCCTCAGCTGACGGCCGTCAGCCCGCTCGAGCGGGCGAGGTTGGATTCAACCGCGCAGGGCGCGCGTCACCTGGCGAAGAGCCGGGTGATGTCGGCGAAGGCCTTGATCTCGATCGCATTCCCCGACGGGTCGAGGAAGAACATCGTCGCCTGCTCGCCGGGCTGGCCCTCGAAGCGGATGTAAGGATCGATGAGGAAACGCACGCCTCTTGAGCGCAGGCGCTCGGCGAGCGCCTGCCAGTCGCTCATCGGCAGCACGAGGCCGAAGTGGCGCACCGGAACGCCGTGGCCATCCACCGTATTGCGCGTTGCCGGGGCGGTCTCCTGCGGCGCGAGATGGGCGACGATCTGGTGCCCGTAGAAATTGAAATCAACCCACTCCTGCGAGCTGCGGCCTTCGTCGCATCCGAGAACATCGCCGTAGAACGCCCGCGCCAGCGCGAGATCGTGCACCGGGAAGGCGAGATGAAAAGGGGAGAGGAAGCCGGGATTCGTCGTCAGGGCGCGCATCGGGAAACTCCTGCAGCCATTTAACCGGCAATCCGCCGGGCGGGTCAAGGCGGGTGCGACGCGTGTTAACATCGATCGATGAGACTCCATCTTGTCATTCTGCTCTCGGGCGCCGCGCTCGCATTCGCGGGCGCCGCCAGGACCGCTCGGGCCGCCACTGCGGCCGCTGCCGGATCCGGCGGCGAAGAGGCGGCGCGCATCGCGAAGATCCTGCAGAGCCTGCGCGAGGTGCGGCGCTTCGATGCCGTCTCGGTCGCGCCCGACGGCGTGAGCATCGCGTGGACGGTCGATCGCACGGACGCGAAGGCCAAGGCCGGCGAGCCGGGTCAGATGCTGCAGATGGCGCAGATCGACGGGACGCGGATGCGAACGGTGAGCATCGCCGGGTCGGTGAAGTCCTGCCGATACAGCGATCTGCGATGGTCGCCCGACAGCCGCACGCTGGCGTTCCTTTCCAACTGCAATCACGGACCGAAGGCGGTAGATCAGTTCGATATCTATCGGGTCGCCGCCGGTGCGAGCGATGCGCGGCGCAGCACGCACCTCGATGGATTCGTGCACGAGCTCGCCTGGACGCCGGATGGCTCGCAGTTGAGCTTCCTCTACGTCGCTGGCGATCGGCACCCCATCGCCGCCGTCTCGGCCACCGGACCGCGCGTCGGTGTGATCGGCCCCACCGGTGTCGAGCATCAGAGGATCGCGGTGACCGCGCCGGGCGGGGGTCAGGTGCGCGAGCTCACCCCGGACTCGATATTCGTCTACGAGTACGACTGGGCTCCGACGGGCAAGCGCCTGGCCTACATCGGAGCGCCGCCGCCCGGGAGAGACAACTGGTGGACGGCCAAGCTGTATACGCAGGCTCTGGGTTCGGCGCCCGAGGTCGTGCTGGATCCTCCCTCGGTGCCGGGACCCTTGCACGACCTGCAGATCGCGCTCCCCCGGTGGTCGCCCGATGGCACGCGGATCGCCTTGATCGGTGGGCTGATGAGCGATCAGGGCTCAACGGGAGGGGATATTTATCTCGTGCCCGCCGCAGGCGGTGCGCCGGTGGACGTCACACCCGGGATCAACTTCACCCCTTCCTGGCTCACCTGGACCGGAGATCGGACGCTCCTCGTCTCCTCCGTCGCCGGCGGCTCCACCCGGTTGTCGGCGTTCGAGCTGCAGGGCGATCAACCGGCGAGCCATCACCCGCTGCTCACCGTGGCCGCCGGTGTCGGCGACGGAACCTTCGCATCGGCCGTCTCGCTGTCGGCCCGGCGCAACGTGCTCGCGTTCATCGACAGCACCTTCGACCGGCCGCCCGAGATCGACTCGGCGGTGCTCGCAACCGACGCCGCGGGCGAGCCGACGGGTGTCATCCAACCGCCGCACGCCATCACGCACTTCAATGCCCACGTACGGCCGATGTGGGGCCCGGCCGTCTCGGTGCATTGGAGCAACGAGGGCTTCGAGGTACAGGGCTGGCTGCTCTTGCCGCCGCAGTTCGATCCGCGCCGGCACTACCCGATGATCGTGTTCGTGCACGGTGGACCCAGCGCCGCGGTGCGGCCGCTCTGGCCGCGCGATGGCTATGGGCCGGCGCCGCTTGCGGCCATGGGCTACTTCGTGCTGATGCCGAATCCGCGCGGCAGCTTCGGTGAGGGCGAGCGCTTCGTGCAGGCAGTGCGCCTGAACATGGGATACGGTGATCTGCGCGACATCCTCGCCGGAGTCAACACCGTGGAGGCGAAATATCCGATCGACGACAGCCGGCTCGGGATCTCCGGCTGGAGTTACGGCGGATTCATGTCGATGTTCGCGCCGACGCAGACTCATCGCTTCAAGGCGGCCGTCGTCGGCGCGGGTCTCTCGGACTGGAAGAGCTACTACGGGGAGAACTCCATCGACGAGTGGATGATCCCGTTCTTCGGCGCCTCGGTGTATCAGGACCCGGCCGCGTACGCCCGCAGCTCCGCCATCGACTTCATCGAGCACGACAAGACCCCTTCGCTCATCGTGGTGGGCGAGTACGATGGGGAATGTCCGGCGCCGCAGTCATTCGAGTACTGGCACGCGCTGCGCGCGATGGGAGTTCCGGCCCAGCTCGTCGTCTACGCGGGCGAGGGTCATGGATTCCACAAGACCCAGGACGAGCGCGACGTGCTCGAGCGAGCGCTGCGCTGGTTCGGCAGGTATCTCACCGAAGCCGCCACCCGAAGCGGATGAGCCCTGGCGCTGCGCCCTCGCACCCCGCGGTCCGATCGGCGCTCCGATTTCGCATCTGATCGTACTGGAGAGTTCCGTCATGCCATCGTGGAGATCCGCTGCAGCCTTCCCGTCTCTGGTGCTCGCCCTGTGGGCGGGCACGGCGATTTCCGCGACCAGCGCCACTTCGGCTGCGCCCCCGCACGCGCACCCGCCGCTCGCGCCATCCGGCATCAGGATCACACCGGTCGCGGCGGCGGGCGCGGATTTCTCGCGGCTCAATCCCCATCTGCGTGATTTTCCCGGATATCTCGCCGGCCAGGCGGTCACCACCGCCACGAGTCCTGACGGCAAGACGCTGCTCATCCTGACGAGCGGCTACAACCGGCTGTACGACCGGACGGGCACGCGCATCCCGGCCGACTCCGAAGAATACGTGTTCGTCTACGACATCGGCCGCGACCGGCCCGAGCGCCGTCAGGTTCTGCGGGTGCCCAATACCTACATGGGGATCGCTTTCGCGCCGGATGACCGGCACTTCTATGTCTCCGGTGGCGTGGACGACGACATCCATGTGTTCGTGCGCCGGCGGGGCATGTGGTCCGAAGACACCGCCGCCCTCGTGCGGCTCGGGCACCACGCCGGCCGGGGCATCGCGGCCCGGCCGGAGGTGGCGGGACTCGCGGTCTCCGCCGACGGCACGCGGCTCGCAGCGGCGAACTTCTACAACGACTCCCTCTCGATCGTGCCCCTCGCCGGCGGCTTGCCCGCCGGCGCCCCGCGGGAGTTATCGCTACAGCCGGGCGGCGGCCGCGCCGGCGGCACCTATCCCTACTGGATCGCGATCAATGGCGATCGCATCGCCTACGTCTCGAGCATGCGCGACCGGCAG
>Ga0335078_10001719_pt1 | contig 33075 bp, 32 predicted proteins | sample Lox_Sample_32_FD_206711 | JGI IMG/M metagenome (GOLD analysis project Ga0335078, IMG submission 206711) | Soil microbial communities from Loxahatchee National Wildlife Refuge, Florida, United States - Lox_Sample_3.2 | ecosystem: Environmental > Terrestrial > Soil > Wetlands | place: USA...
GCGGCTCCCGCACGGAGCACTTCGCGGTGGCGTCGCAATTGCCATGGTTCGTCACGCACGAAGTAATCAGCACCGGACCGTCAATCGCCGTAATCACATCCAGGGCGCTGATCTTGTCCGGGTCCTTCGCCAGTTGATAGCCCCCGCTCGATCCATGCTTGGCCGCCACGAGATTCTGCCGGGCCAATTTCTGCAGCACCTTGGCCATCAGGGTTACGGAAATTCCGTAAGCCTCGGCTATCTCATTCGCGCTGCAAGCATGTGGATCTAGCCGGTACACCGCCAAATGCTTTACGGCGATCAGCCCGTAATCCGCCTTCTTCGACAGCTTGAACATCCGCTCTTTTATTCCCCAGGCCGCCCTAATTGCGACTGAAACAGTCGCAAATTAAGTATATTGCCTGCGGACCAAACTGTCAACCAAAAGACCTGGCCTGAACAACCAGCAAACCTTCTATTTCCTATAACTTATAATACGACTAGAAAAGTCCTATATCAAGCGAAATTCATTGAATGGACATTTTCTGCAGTGAACAGTCAAATACGGGCTTTGAACGGCAGATTTCTCGGCGCGATTCCTCGAAGATTCCGTGCCCAATGGCCAGGTATTGCCCGAAGATGGCGGCTTCCTGAATCAGGAAAAGCGCCAGTTCATCCTATTGTTTGGCCGAGGTTGCTTTCGGAACAGCGCACACGCCACCTTCAGACACGGCTTCGATCAGGACTTGCATTGACGGAAGCGGCATGAGCAGGAGCTGCGCTTTGGGTTTCATCGCCTCTTGAATGAAGGCTACCTGTTGAGCCTTCCAATCCGCTGAGGCGGGGGAACCACTCGCCAAGACTCCCAGCGCTTCGATCCCTATGGTGCCAAGCGCCGACAAATCCTGCGATCTCGCGGCGCCCTCGTCAGCGAGGATCGAGCGCTGAGCCAACGGCGCGTAGCTGGCATAGTTACTTCTCCACTGCTCGAACTGGATCCTCAATTGCTGTTCGAGCATGGGAGCTCCGCAGGATTCCCCGATGAAGCGCTCAACCAGATCATGGAAATGGCGCGCGGCATCGCTCTCAAGCGATACAGCATCCACGATGCGATTCAGGGGCGTCAGGCTTGTGGGCTCGACCGTCGCGGTTTCCTCGCGCGTGTAATTCTTTACAGGTTCCACGACGTCTGCCAGAGCCTTGAGCGCAGCGAATTCTTCTGGAGTTGCAGGACCAGCGATTCTCTGCAGCATTTTCCTGTAGTAGGTGCGATGCGTCAGCCCGGTCCACTCCAGTTTTTCGCTGACGTCGTCCATCCGCGCGTACATGGAATCCGGATCGGTCACCGTTTCCGGAGACCAGAGCCGCTCCGCGATCGCAGCCATGCGTGGCCAGATTCTCGAGTCAATATTTTCCGCGTCCACATATTCCGACCACATGCAGGCTTCTCCGCCTAGAATCCGCTTTTTCTCTTCCGGCGTCAGGTTAGCGGCCGCGCCGCTCATCGGATCCACTGCATAGTGCCGCGCGGCGCTCCATCCCAGGTCAAGGTAATATCCGTTCGACAGAATTCCCCTGTAGCCCTCCTTTGCCGCCTGCGCCAAAGATTCCTGCCCGCGCCAGGATTGGATCGCGATCCCCTTTGGCGCTCCGGGCACAAGCACTTCGTCCCAGCCGATGACCGCCTTGCCGTGTTTTTCGACGAGTTTCTGCACGCGCGTGCTGAAGTAGCCTTGCAGCTCTTGGTTGTTCTTTAGGCCATGGGCCTTCATGAATTCCTGTATCTTGACATTAGCGTCCCACTGCTTTCCGTTCACTTCGTCTCCGCCGATGTGGAAATACTGATCGGGGAAGAGCTTGGCCATCTCTCCAATGAGTTCGTCCAGAAACTTGTAAGTCTCTTCGTTGGCAGGATTCATCGCCGGATCAAAGATTCCCCACTTGCGCTCGATCTGGTAGGGTCCCGGAGCGCTGGCCAATTCGGGGTAACCCACAAACCAGGCCGTGCTGTGTCCCGGCATATCGAATTCCGGGACAACGCGAATTCCGCGGTCGCGGGCGTACGCGATCAGGTCGCGCACTTCGTCCTGTGTGTAGTACATTCCGTCGGAGCCCATCTCCTGCAGCTTCGGAAACTTCTTGCTCTCCACGCGGAATCCCTGGTTGTCCGACAGATGCCAGTGAAACACGTTCAGCTTGACCTCTTCCATGCCATCCAGATTTCGCTTAAGCACATCCATCGGAGTGAAATGCCGCGCCGAATCAATCATCAACCCGCGCCAGGGGAATCTTGGCGTGTCCTGAATCGTCACGGCCGGCGCAGCAAACCCTTCCGGAGTCACGTCCACCAATTGCAGCAGAGTTTGCAACCCGCGCAAAATCCCGAGCGGATTCGCGGCGGATAGCTTCGCACCTGAGGAAGTAACTTCGAGGGAATACGATTCGTCCTCGCCAAGTTCCTGGATCTCCTTGCTGGCGCGGTCGGTGTGAATGACCAACGTAGCTTTGCCCGCGTCGCCGGCTTTTGTAGCGATCGCCAACGCGGTTTGCCGTTGCAGCCTCGTCAAAAATCTTGCGACCCCTCGCTCCAGCCGAGGCTCCGTGTAGCCGTTCAATCCCGCCGTGAATGTGGAATCAATCTTAAGGTACCCCCTGCCCATCTCGATCTTCGAAGGCCAGGGCATCAAATTCGGGCCGGAGGTCTTTTGCGCCTCTCCCGCTCCCGCAGACGCCAACACGAAACCCGCAAGCATTGCGATCCTCTTCAGCCAGTGATGTTTGCCCATGATTCGACGCATCCTCTCCGGAGGAGACTTCCACGCCCCGCCTCTGCTATGTAGCAGCAGGCCGTAGGATAGTGGCACAATCATTGCGTCAAGCGCAGTAAGTTTTTCCTGGCCCGGCCAAATTGTCCCCGTCATTAAACAGAGATGCCGCAAGAATGGGCAGCGGCCATTTCTCGGCTAGGTTAAAATGCTGGTTGCGGCAGAGCGGCCATGAAAACCTCCATCGCCATCTATCCGGGCTCCTTTGATCCCGTGACCAACGGCCACCTCGACCTCATCGAGCGGGGCGAGAAAATGTTTGATCTCTTAATTGTCGGCGTCCTGCAGAACACGGAGAAACAGCCACTTTTTTCCGTAAACGAACGCGTGGAAATGCTCCGCGAAGTCACCACGCAGTGGAAAGACGTTGAAGTGGATGTGTTCGGCGGGCTTCTGGTCGATTATGCGCGCAAGCGCGGCGCAGGGGTAATCTTGCGCGGCATCCGCGCCGTCAGCGATTACGAATACGAATTGCAAATGGCGATGATGAATCGCAAGCTCGAGCCGCGCCTCGAAACTGTTTTCATGCTTCCTGGCGTCACTTACAGCTATCTCAGCTCGAAGCTGGTGCGGGAAATTGCGCGCCTCGGCGCTCCGCTCAAAGGGCTTGTGCCGGATATCGTCGAGCAGCGCCTGCGCGCCAAGGTTTCATGAAGCAAGCCGGCATTTGATTTTCGCCAGGCTGCTATCGGAATTCGGTACTCTTTTGCCAAGGAGAAGCTGTGCGACTTACTGACCGCATCAATCGCATCCAAATCTCGCCCACAGCCGCCGTGATCGCCGCCGCGGATCAGCTTAAAGCCAAGGGTGTGGACATCGCCGACTTCGGCCCCGGCGAACCTGATTTCCCTACGCCCGATCACATCAAGAAGGCCGCCATTGCCGCGATTGAAGCCAACAAAACCAAATACACGCCCACGGGCGGCATCATGCCGTTGCGCGAAGCAATCTGCGCCTGGCACAAGCGCGAGCTGGGTTCGGCGTATGAGCCCAAGGAATGCGTCGTCAGCGTGGGCGGCAAGCACGCTATTTTCAACATCGTCAGCGCGCTCGTGCAATCCGGCGACGAAGTCATCATTCCCACGCCCTATTGGGTCAGCTACCCGGACATCGTGAAGTACGCCGGAGGAACTCCAGTTTATGTCGAAACGCTTCCAGAAGACGGCTTCAGTGTCACGGCGGCGCAGATCAGAAAGGCCATTACTCCCCACACGCGTCTCCTTATCCTCAATTCGCCGAGCAATCCCACAGGCGGCGTCGTTCCGCCCGACGAATACGAACGCATCCTCGCCGTGTGCCGCGAACACGATGTTTGGCTGATGGGTGACGAGTGCTATTCGCATTTCGTTTACGAACCGCACAGACCCTTTTCCATTGCCAGCTTGCCCGGCGCCAGAGACCACGTCATTATCGCGGGCTCCGTTTCGAAAACGTTTGCTATGACCGGCTGGCGCATCGGCTACACGCTGGGTCCTGCCGAGCTGGTTCAGGCGGTCACTAAAGTCCAGAGCCAGTCCACTTCAAATCCAACCTCAATCGCGCAATACGCCGCGCTTGCCGCGATGACCGGTCCGATGGATTCTGTCCCGCTCATGCTCGCCGAATACGCCCGCCGCCGCCACCGCATCGTCGGGGGCCTGCGCGCCATTTCCGGAGTGACCTGCGAATGGCCTGGCGGCGCCTTCTACGCCTTTCCCAATGTGCAGGCGCATCTCGCAGCCGGTTCGCGCGACCCAATTGCGAACAATTGCACGGAACTCACACGGCTCTTGCTTGAAAAAGCGCACGTCGCCGTTGTTCCCGGCGAGGCTTTTGGCGCGCCGGGGTACCTGCGCCTTTCTTACGCCACCTCCATCGAGCGCATCGAAGAAGGCTTGCGGCGCATGGAAAAGCTTCTGGCGCGCGCCGAAGCCGCAGCCTGATTTGTGAAGCCCGAACTCTTTCGCATTGAGCCGACGTTCAGCCCGCGCATTTGGGGCGCGCGCTCTCTCGCGCCGCTTTTCCCCGAAAAAACGCATCTGCAGGAGCCGATCGGAGAAGCCTGGCTCACCGATGTGCATTGCCGCATCGCGGACGGTCCCTTTGCCGGCAAGAGTCTCGGCGAAGCCTGGAGCGAAATGCCGCCAGATTGGCGCGGTTCACGGCTCGCCACCACTCGCGATTTTCCGCTTCTGGTCAAATTTCTTTTTCCCACGGACAAGCTTTCCATCCAGGTTCATCCTGACGATGCTTACGCCGCCGCCCATGAATCCGCTGCGGGAGGCCGCGGCAAAACCGAAATGTGGTACGTCATCTCCGCGGAGCCCGGCGCCGACGTTCTTCTAGGCATGAAACCGGGCACGACGAAGGAAGATTTCCTGGCGTCGCTCCAGTCCGGCACCATTGAAGCTCTCTTTAACGAAATCCACGTTTTTGCCGGCGACACCATCTTCGTTCCTGCGCGCACCGGCCACGGCATCGGTCCGGGCATGATCCTCTGCGAGGTTCAGGAGTATTCCGACCTCACCTATCGCGTGTACGACTACAATCGTCTCGATGCTCACGGCAAGCCCCGCGAACTCCATATCCAAAAGGCACTCGAAGTCATCAATTTTGGCCACTCGACGGGAGGCAAGATATCCCCGTTGCAACTCCCCACCGAATCCGGAAAGAGAAATCTCCTGGCCGCTTGCTCCTATTTCGCCACGGAACGTTGGGACTTGCAGACCACGGTGCAAGCGCAATCATGCGCGGAGAACTTCAAACTTCTGATTATTTTGGATGGAATCGGCCAGATCCAATCGCAGGGTTCTCCGCGGGAATACCGGCGCGGCGAGTGCTGGCTAATCCCCGCATCGCTCGGCAGGTTCTGCTTGCAGCCTGAACAACACACCGGCGCAATCGTGACTTACGTTCCTGATCTCGCCGGTCTCGGACAAGATTTGCTAAGGATCGGGATCTCCGAATCCCGGCTCTCGGCGACTCTCTTCGGCTAGACAGCCTTTTCTGCGCGCCTCGGCGTGCTCCGCGCCCCTGCGTTGTCCTTTTCTCTCTTTTCCGCTCGCTCCACGCTGCTCTCTGCGAACTCTGTGATATGTTTTCTCTTCTCTTTCTGGCCAGGCCATTAAGAAAAAAGCAATGCCCAGCGAACGTTTGCCAATTCATGCCGTGATCCTTGCCGGAGGCCGGGGCACGCGCTTCTGGCCGCGCAGCCGCACCAAAACTCCCAAGCAACTCCTCAATATTTTCGGCAAGAAAACCATGATCGAGCAGACCGTTGCACGCCTCCGTCCGCTCATTTCTCCCGGTCACCTCTGGAGCGTAACCAACACTGAGCAGTCCTCCGCACTCAGGGAGCAACTTCCCGCCGCGGCGCGCAAGCATGTCCTTACCGAACCCATCGGCCGCAATACCGCCGCCGCCATCGCTCTTGCCGCGTTTCACATTCGCCGTGCTTCTAAGGGCGACGCCCTCATGGCTGTGCTCCCTGCCGACCACTACATCGCCCAAGCCGAAAAATACCGGCAGATCGTTGCCGCCGCCCTGGACGTGGCCCGCACGCCGGGCCACATGGTCGTCCTTGGCATCCCTCCGACGCATCCGGAAACTGGCTTCGGTTATATCGAGCAGATGGGTGATGCTTTTGATTCTCGCGGCTTCCCCGTTTATGCCGTCCGCCGCTTCGCGGAAAAGCCTTCGCTGGAAGTCGCCAAGCTCTACGTTTCGTATGGGAATTTTCGCTGGAATGCGGGCATGTTTTTCTGGCGCGTGCAGACCTTCCTCGAGAATCTCAAGCGGCATTTGCCCGTGACCTATGGCGAACTGGAAAAAGTCGCCGCGTTCATCGGCACGCAGCACTATGGAAAGAAACTTCGCTCGGTTTACCCCAGGCTCGAAAACATCTCTGTGGATTACGCCATCCTGGAACGAGCGACTCAGCACGAAGGCGCTCCGGAGGTCTATGTGATCCCCGCCGAAATCGGCTGGAGCGACATCGGCTCATGGGGCGCCGTGTACGATCTTAACGTTCATGCTGGCTCTGCAGATCCTGGAACTGGTAATGTCTTCCTTTCCCCGGGCTACGTGCTCGACAGCCAGGGCAATCTCATTTCCTGTCCGGGAAAATTCACAGCCCTCATCGGCACAAACAATCTCGTCGTTGTCGAAACTCCCGACGCACTTTTGATTTGTCCTCGCGACCGAACCCAGGACGTGGCCAAGCTCGTCAAATGGCTGGAGGAGCGAAAGCGCAAAGATCTCCTATAGCTATCTCCGTTTTTCCCGGCTGCACCTGAGAATTTCTCTCCTGGGCTCTATCGGAGTACAGGCCAATCCGGCTGTTTCCCTCGCGGCCGCTTCGCTTATACTCACCTCGTGATGTCCTCGATCAAATTCGGCACCGACGGTTGGCGTGGCATCATCGCCGAAGATTTCACCTTTGCGAATGCGCGCATCGTGGCGCAGGCAATCGCACGTTATGTCGTCCGCGGCGAAGACGCGCGCAAGGGCGTTATTGTCGGTTACGATCACCGCTACGCCTCCGACCGCGTCGCCGCCGCCGTGGCCGACGTTCTCACTTCCACCGGCACGCCGGTCTGGCTCTGCGACAAGCCTTGCCCCACCCCGGCAGTCTCGCTTCTGGTCCGCCAGCGCAATGCCGCGGGCGGCATCGTCGTCACCGCCAGCCACAATCCCTATCGCTGGAACGGCATCAAGTACAAAGCCAGCTACGGCAGCAGCGCCCTTCCTTCCATCGTCGCGCAGATTGAAAAGGAGCTGGAAGGCGTCCTCTCTAACGGCGCCAACCCTCTGCCGCCGCGAAAGGATTTGCTGCACTCCCTCGAACCACGCGCGACATATCTCGACACGATTGAAAAGCTCGTGGACTGGGGCCGCCTGCGCAAAGCGAAGTTCCGTTTCGTTTTCGACGCCATGCATGGCTCCGCGGCTGGCCTGCTTCCCGAGCTTTTCCGCCGCAATGGCGTTTCCTGCGATGAAATCCGAGGCACGCGGGATCCCCGTTTCGGCGGGATTCATCCAGAGCCCATCGAACCGCACATCTCCGCGCTCCGTGAATCCGTTCTTGCCGGGAGATATGACGCAGGCTTCGCCGCCGATGGCGATGGCGACCGCATTGGCGCGATAGATCGCGCGGGAGCGTTCGTCAATCCGCACCAGATCTTCGCGCTTCTCGTCTGGCACCTCGCCGGCATGCGCAATCTTCCCGGCGATATCGCCAAAACTTTCTCCGTAACCAAACTGATTGACAAGCTCGCCGCCAAACTCGGCCGCAAGCTCCACGAAGTTCCCATCGGCTTCAAATACATTTGCGAACTCATGCTCGAGCAGAACATTCTAATCGGCGGCGAAGAAAGCGGCGGCATTGGCACCAGCCTTTATCTTCCGGAACGCGATGCAACTGTCTCCGCTCTTTTCCTAGCTGAACTCATGGCTTGGCATGGCCAGACTCTCGGGGAGCTTCTCGCCGGGCTGCACGCCGAATTCGGCGAGCACCATTACGGCCGGATTGATCTCGACGTCAAACCTTCACAGAAGGAAAAGGCCATCGAACATTTTTCCGATGCGAAGTTGAAGGCATTTTCCGGCTGGCCGGTCTCTCGCCGCGAAACCCTGGATGGTATCAAGCTTTATCTCGGGGATATCGGCTGGGTCATGGTTCGCGCTTCCGGCACGGAAAATCTGTTGCGGATTTATTCGGAAACCTCGAATGCGGAAACCACGCGCCGGGTCCTCGAATCTGTCGCGGCTCAAGTCGGGGAATTGTAGGTGTTTCATGCATACGATCAATGTTGCTCAAAAATTCGCGCAGTTTTCGGAAACCTGGTCGCCGAAGATTCTTGGCCAAGTCAACGACTGTCTTGTGAAGGCCGTGAGGCTGAAAGGCGAGTTCGTCTGGCACCACCACGAACACGAAGACGAACTCTTCCTCGTCGTTAAAGGCACCCTGACAATGAAATTCCGCGACCGGCGTGAGACCATCCGCGAAGGTGAGTTTATAATCGTTCCACGCGGCGTCGAGCATATGCCGGTCGCCGACGAAGAGGTGCAGGTGCTCCTCTTCGAGCCGAAATCCACGCTCAACACGGGAAATGTCACCAACGAAAGGACCGTCGCCCAGCTCGAACGCATCTGAGGTTGTCCCCTTCAGACGGAGAATACGCATCTATGAATCATCGCTACTACACTCTGGACGTTTTCACCACAACGCGCTTTGAGGGCAATCCCCTCGCGGTCTTCACCGATGGCGACGGTCTCTCCGAAGACCTCATGCAGGCCATCGCGCGCGAAATGAACATCTCGGAAACCGTCTTCGTCCAGAAGCCCACCGATGACCGCGCCCTCGCGCGCCTGCGCATCTTCACCCCGCAGTCCGAACTCAAGCTCGCAGGTCATCCCGTCGTCGGCACCTGGTTTCTTCTCGCCGAACTCGGCGTCGTTCCCGCCCAGGAGGGCGGCGTCCACATCCTTCAGCAAACTGGCGCCGGCGTTCTCCCCGTCGAGATTCGCTTCAAGGATGGCCGTGCGCAGCGCGTCACCATGACGCAGGTCGAAGCCCGGTTCAAAACGGCGAAAATTCGCAAACAGGCTCTCGCGAAAGCCCTCGGCCTGGCACCCCGTGACCTCGATCCGCATCTCGATCCCGAATTCGTCTCCACCGGGATTTTCAATCTCATGGTTCCGCTCAAGAATCGCGCCGCCCTCGCAAAAATCGAAATGAACATGAGCGCATTGCGCAAGCTCCTCGGCAACAACGGCACCATGGCGTATTGTTTCGTGCTCGGCGCCAATGGTCACGTACACTCGCGAGGCATGCTTCCCTGGGAACTCTATGAAGATCCCGCTACCGGATCCGCAGCTGGTTCCCTGGGTGCTTATCTCGTCAAGCGCGCGAGGCTCGGCACCGGACATATGCTGCGCATTCTGCAAGGCGAAGATATGGGCCGCCCAAGCCACATCGAGGTGGAAGTCTCGCAAACCGGCAAGAAGCTGGTCCCACGCGTGAGCGGCGCCGCTGTTCGCGTCTTTGAAGGTTCCGTACAGAGCTGATTCGTGGCCGCGCTTGGAAAACGCGAAAAATCGACTCCTTTTTTCAAGCGGCTTTTCCTCGCAAGAATTTTCAGGCTTTTTGACTGGCCAGTTCTTTGTGGATCGCGTCCAGCACGCCGTTCACGAATCCGCTGGACTCTTCGGAGGAAAACTTTTTCGCCAGCTCGACGGCTTCGTTCAGCACGACTTTCGGCGGCGTCGCGTTTCCTCGCAATTCGTATATCGCCAGCCGCAGAATCGCCCGGTCAATCGCCGCCAGCCGTTCGAACCGCCAATTCTCGCAATACTTGACGATCAGCTCATCGAGTGGCGTTGTTTCTTTCGCCGCTCCTTCGAACAGCGCATTTGCAAATTCGCGCGTGCGGTCCGCCGCTTTCGCGCCGCGCCAGAATTTCACTTCCAGTTTCGCCGGCTCTTGCGGGCTCATCTCCCACTGAAAAAGCATCTGCATGGCGAATTCGCGTGCTTTGGACCGGAGCGACACGTTACCTGCCCCGCGCCTTGCGCGAGGATGCACTTGAGGGCCTGTCCGCTCGCGCTCCGGTTCTCAGCTTGTGCGATAACTGCGCCATCTCGATCGCCGCCAGGCCCGCTTCAAATCCCTTGTTCCCGCCTTTCAATCCCGCGCGGTCAATCGCCTGCTCCAGCGTGTCGCAGGTCAGCACGCAAAAAATCACCGGCACGCCCGTGTCCATCTGCGCGAGCTGCAATCCCCTTGAAGTTTCCGAGCAAACATAATCGTAATGCGCCGTCTCACCGCGCAAAATGCATCCGATCGCGACCAGCGCATCGTACTTCCCTGTGTGCGCCAATTTCTTCGCGGCCAGCGGCAGTTCGAACGATCCCGGCACGTGAATTACATCCACATCTTGGTTCTCTGCACCCGCGCGCTCTAAAGCATCCAGCGCCGCCGCCAGCAATCTCTCGGTGATAAAACTGTTGAACCGGCTCACCGCAATTGCAAAGCGGAATCCTTTCGCCGTCAGCTCGCCTGCTATTTTTCGGGGTTGGAGCTTTTCCGCCATGCCTGATTTTTGCTGCTCTGTCTTCACTTTCCGCGAAATTCCGGCTTTCGCTTTTCCAAAAACGCTTTCGTTCCCTCTCGCATATCCTCGGTCGCACAAGCCAAACCAAAAAGAGTCGCCTCGAGAAACAGGCCTTCTTCCTGCGGCATTTCGACTCCCCGCTCGATTGCTTCCATCGCGTACTTCACCGCAAGCGGCGCATTGGCAATAATTTTCTTCGCCATCGCCTCCGCCGCCGGCAGCAGTTCCGCCGGTTCGTACACATGATCTACCAATCCGATGCGCATCGCCTCTTCCGCCGAGATCATTTCTCCGGTAAGGCACAGTTCGTGCGCAATACCTTTCCCGCAGAGCCGCGCCAATCTTTGTGAACCGCCATATCCGGGAATAATTCCCAACTTCACCTCCGGCTGGCCGAGTCTCGCGGCCCTGCTGGCAATCCGCATCGAACAGGCAAGCGCCAGCTCACAACCACCCCCGAGCGCGAATCCGTTGATCGCGCAGATGGACGGCTTCCCCATCGTTTCGAGCAAATGCAACACTCCCTGCCCGAACAGCGAAAATTCCTTGCCATTCACAGGCGTCTGTTGCGCCAACTCGCCGATGTCCGCCCCGGCAACGAACGCCTTTTCTCCCGCACCCGTCAGGATCAGAACGCGCACGGACGCATCGTCTCGCGCATCCACAAGCGCGTCGCGCAACTCCTCGACCGTTTTCCGGTTCAGCGCATTCAGCACTTTCGGACGGTTGAACGTGATCGTCGCAATTCCGTCCTTCTTCTCGTAAATCAGGTTCTCGTATCCCATCTTAGACTCTCAAAACTTCATCGCCTTCGGATTCGCCTGATCCGAGTAATCGTAAAATCCCTTCCCAGCTTTTCTGCCGTTCCATCCGGCCAGAACCATGCGCTTCAATAGCGGCGGCGAAGCGAATCGCCTCTCTTTGAACTCGTCGAACATAATTTGCGAAATGTAATAAGTCGTGTCCAGCCCCACAAAATCCAGCAGGGTCAGCGGCCCCATGGGGTGTCCGCATCCGAGCTTCATCGAGCTGTCAATGTCCTCGATGGACCCGACTCCTTCTTCCAACGCTCGAATCGCATCGAGCAAGTACGGCACCAGCAACCGGTTTACGATGAATCCCGTGGAATCATGCGCCCGAACCGCCGTCTTCCCCAAGTTCGCGCCAAACGTCACCACCTCTTCGTACACCGCCGGATCCGTCGCGATCGTACGTACCACCTCCACCAGCTTCATCACTGGCACGGGATTAAAAAAATGTAGTCCCACGAACCGCTGCGGCCGCTTCGTCGCCGTGGCAATTTCCGTAATCGTCAGCGATGAAGTGTTGCTCGCAAAAATCGCCTCCGCCGGGCACAATCCGTCCAGCGCCGCAAATAATTCCCGTTTCGCCGGCAGTTGTTCGATGATGGCCTCGATAACCAGGTTGCAATCTTTCAGATCCTCGATCGCCGTTGTGCCCTTCAACCGTCCGCGAATCTCGTTTTTCGCCGCTTCTGTAAGCGTCCCCTTTTCCGCGAGCCGCGCGAGATTTTTCTCGATACTCTTCAATCCCTTTTCCACGAGTTGCGCGTTCACCTCGCGCACCACCGTCGGAAATCCCGCCTGCGCGCATACCTGTGCAATCCCCGAGCCCATTAGCCCACACCCCACGACACCTACTCTTTGAATCGTCATACTTTTCCTCGCTGAAAGCGCGGACCAACCCCCGTCGTCCGCAACCTCGGAAGTTTACCAGAATCGCTCGTCGGAAGAAGTCCGCTGGGTCACCTAATTCCTGATCGCTTCCACAATCATCGCAATTCCTTGCCCGCCGCCGATGCATGCCGTCGCCAATCCGTAGCGCAAGCCATGTCTCCGCAATTCGTTCAGCAGGGTAATCACCAGCCGCGCTCCAGTCGCGCCTAGCGGATGCCCCAGCGCGATCGCGCCTCCGTTCACATTGGTTTTATCGCGATTCAGCCCCAGCGCCTTCTCCACCGCCAGATATTGCGCCGAAAAGGCCTCATTCACTTCGATCCGGTCCATTTGCTCCAGCGTCATTCCCGCGGCCTTCAGCGCTTTTTGCGTGGATGGCACCGGCCCAATTCCCATTATGTTCGGATCCACCCCCGCCGCTGCCCAGGCCACGATTCGTCCCAACGGCTTCAGCCCGCGTTCCTTCGCGGTTTTCTCCCGCGTCACGACCACGGCCGCGGCGCCATCTACAATTCCGCTGGCGTTTCCAGCCGTCACGATTCCATCCTTCTTGAACGATGGCGGCAGCTTTTCCAGAATCTCCATTGTCGTCTCCGGCCGCCGGTGATCGTCTTCACTCATCACCATTGTCTTTTTCCCCTGCTTCACTTCCACGGGAGTCAGTTCCTCTTTCATCCTGCAAGTCTTGTACGCCGCTTCCGCCGCCTGTTGGCTGCGCAGCGCATAAGCATCCGCGTCTTTCCGTGTGATCCCGTACTGTTCGGCCAATTTTTCCGCCGTCAGCGCCATCGGCAACCCACAATAGGTGTCCGTCAAACCCGCCATCAGCGAATCTTCCAGCGCCCCTCCGCCCAATCGCAGACCATTGCGCAATCCGCGTATCACGAACGGCGCCTGCGTCATATTCTCCATTCCACCCGCGAGCACCATGTTCGCTTCGTCCAGCAGCAGTCTCTGCGCCGCCTGCGCAATCGCTTCGATTCCTGAACCGCACAATCGGTTCACCGTCACCGCCGGCGTCTCGACTCTCAATCCCGCTTTCAGTCCAACGTGCCGGGCGCCGTACAAAGCGTCCGCGCTCGTCTGTATCACGTTTCCAAAAATCGCGTGATCGAATTCTCCCGGATCAACTCCCGACCTTCGGATAGCTTCCTTGGACGCCACCGCCGCCAGCTCAATGGCCGATATATCCGAGAACGCTCCTGTATACCGCGCCATGGGCGTCCGCGCACCCGCCACAATCACTACATCCGTCGGAAACATTCTCTTCTCCTCGATGCGCGCGGCCACGGCGGCGCGCCGCGGGTGATTCCGCTCCGTGCCCCGTGCATGCTCGCAATCTGTGTCGTAGATCCTGACTCTTGGCTGTACGCTGTCAGCTGTGAGCTGTCAACTCCCCCTCAAATCTTCGGGCTTTCAAGCGTGACGATCGTATCTCCGCCCTTTTTCCTGGCCTCTTCCATGGAAAACTCCGCGCGATTGATCAAGTCTGTCACGATATCTTCGCTTTCGTAATCCGGCTTGGCCATTGCTTCGACGATTCCTGCGCTCAGCGTGATTGCCGTTGAATCCCACGGCGGCCTCAGCCCTGACGCCGCCTTTCTCAATTTATCCGCCAGATTCTGCGCCCCCGCCAGAGTCGTATCCGGCAGAATGAACGCCAGCGACCATGACGTGTACTTCACGGCCACGTCGTTCTGCCGCACGATTGGCTGAAGCGATCTCGCCAGTTGCTCGAGAAAACGTTCCAGCGGCCCTTCCCCCTGTTGCCGCAGCAATTCCGTTCCCCGGTCAATCTGCAGAATCGTCAACGCCAGCGGCGTTCCTTGCGCTTTTGCGCGGTCCGCTTCATTCAGCAGGCAGCTCAGATACGAACTCCGGCTGAGCAATCCCGTCCGCTCGTCGGAGACCCCCATTCGCCTCACCAGAGACCTCAATCTGGTGTGGCTCACGCTCATCAACATCTGGTCGCCAATCGCCTGCAAAAAATAAGTCTCATTCGGCTTCCACTTGTGAGGTTCCGCGTGCGCCGCAATCATCATTCCCGCAGGCTGCTGCGTTTCCTTGTCCGTGATCACCACTCCCATCGCGGTCGCGAGGCCCAGTTCCGTCAAGATGGATCCCGGCGCGGCGTCCACCACCAATCCGCCCAATTCATCCGGCTCGGCCTTTTCCACTTGCGCGAGCAAGAACACAACTTGCGCTCCCGGCGCGGGCCGGATTCCCGGCGCACAGTATTCCGCGGCCAGTTCAGGCGGTCGTCCCTGCGCGCCAACCACGGCCAAAGCGCGCGCCACCCTCAGGTATCCGCCCACTTCGTTCACGGCGGTGTTCAGCATCGCTCTCGGCGTTTGCTGCCGGAAAATCTTTTGATTGATCTCGGAAATTTTCGACAGGTCGCGCAACGTTTCCGCCGAATAGACTCCAGTCTTCGGCCCGCTCGCGGTCGCGGCAACTTCCGGCACTTCCGCGGGGGGAGCCGGCTTCGGTTGCGTTTTCGTCCGCGTCGCTCCTTGCGGCCACCAGTTCGCGGTTTCGTACAGGTTCCGCAGCCGGGCATTGCGCTCTTCTTCTCCCGGAAATGTGGCGGCGATCTTCTGCAGCCGCTCGAGCGCCTTCGATTGCAGTGAATACTGCAGAAAAATCTCCGTTTGCACGATCAGATCTTCCAGCGCTTGCGGCTGCTTCCCTTCCTCGCCTGCAGTGGCGGGCGCCTCGCCGCTCCGCGCCTCTTGTCCTTGTGGCCGCGGCGTGGCGCCCGGCTTCAGCGTCCCGGTTTTGGCCACGCGTCCCCCGATTCGCCCCAGAAAACCCTCGTCCACCCGCCCCCGGAGCAATTCCATACGTTCCTGGTTGCGGTGGTCGTAGGCGTCAATATCCACCAGCCGTTCCAGCGCGTCGGCGGCCTTCTGAACCTTATCAGCTTTCAAATAAACGTCGAACAGCTTGATGAGAATTTCAAAATACTGCGACTCGCGGTTCTGTTCGTTGGAAACGGAAGCCCAGTATTCCAGCATTGCTTGCGACTGCGCGTGCTTGGCAGCCACCACTTCGAGCTGCGCCGCGAAATCATTATGTTTCTTGTCCGCGTACATGCGCTTCTTCAGCGTCTGCAGGACTTCCACGGCCTTGCCTTCCTGCCCCGCCGCCGCGTAGTGATCCGCCAGTTCGAAGAGCCGCGCGAGCCCCGCATTTTTCTCGCGTAACAGCTTCTCCAGAATCTCTCGTGCGCGGTCCAGTTGACCGGATTGGATCAGCGCTTCGCTGAAAGTCTCATGGAACGGCGCGTCATTTTCCGTGGCCGCAAACGGGTCGAGCAGCGCCGCGGCATCCTTCGGCTCGCCCGCGCCAAGCTTGGCCTGCGCATAGAGCAGCGCCACGCTTCGTTCTTGCGGCGCCAGGCTGTGCGCCCGGCCTAAATGCGTCAGCGCATCCTTCGGTGAACCGCCAACGGCCGCCAACTGCCCCGCCCGGAGAAATGTCCGAGCCGCCAGCGCATTCTTCCCAATCTTTTCCGCGGCTTCCGCCAGGCGCAATTGTCTCGAGAGATTCTCCGGATCGAGCTGCGCGATGCGCTCCCAGCAGAACAGTGCGTCCTCACCTCGGTTGGCCTCTGTGAAGAGCTCTGCTGCTCTCGTGTATTGGTCAATCGCTTCGTCCGCGCGGTTTTGCCTCTGTTGCAAAAATGCGTAGCGCGCGATGCGCTCGGGCGGCTGCTGCACGGGGGAATTGCGCAGAAAGCGGTTGTAGATCGCCAGCGCCTTGGTTTCGTCCTTCGGTTCCACCAGGAGATCGAAAAACAGTCCGTAGTACACCGCTGCGCGGTCCGGCTGGTCCAAGCGCGCATAGAGGTCTCCCAGAGCTTGCGTGGCTTCCTGGTGAGCCGGAGCTTCATCCAGGACGGCGAGATAAGCTTCGATCGCATCCTCGACGCGGTTTTTTTCCAGGAACCGCTTCGCGCGATCCAGATGTTTGCTGACGTCTGCGGCCATCCGAACGGTTTGCCTTTGTGGTGGTCCTGCCGCTGGCGCGCTTACCGGAGCGCGCCGCGCTTCTCCACTATATACCGTGCGCGGGAGGCGGGCAAAAGCACCCGTCAAAAGGATGCGGAATGAATCATCAACCGCGTCGCCGCCCTCCGGATTCTCCGCCTGTCCCTTCGCGCAAGGTCCCCGTCCCTTCGTACAGTTAATTCGCTCGCCTACAGCTTGAATGGCAACAGTGCATTACGCACAGCCGGGCTGTGGCCTTCTCTTCCTCGCTAAACTGAATCTAGCTTTCCCTCGGAGGTTTGCCCCGGTGGTTTTGCGCCGCATCCTCATCGGCGTCCTCATCGTTGCGCTCACTGCGGCGGAACTCCCCGCGCGTCCCGCCGGAACCGCCGTCTTTGGCGTCGTCACTCAGTCTTCCGATGCGCACATCGGCGCAGCGACGCTTACTCTCGGTTCCACAATCTTCGATGGCGACTCTCTCGCAACTGGCAAATTAGGCGCCGTAGGGATTCGCGGTTCGGCCTCCCGTCTCTATGTTCCCGCGCAAAGCAGGGTGATGTTGTATTCTGCCGCACCGGCCGCAATCGCAAATCTTAACGCCGGAACACTTGTCTTTTCCGCGACAAAAGCTTCGGCGATTCAAATCTTCGCTCTCGACGCGCAGATTTGCCCCGCCGCAGACGGTCCCACAGTCGGGCAAATTTCCATCGCCGGTCCTAAACTCCTGGAAATTTTTGCGCGTCGGGGCGCTCTCCTGTTTTCCTATCACGGCGAATCAAGACCCATTTCCGAAGGCTCCTCCATCCGCGTCGTCCTCGACCCTCCCGAAGACAATTCCGCTAACTCTACTCGTCCGCGGAAAACACCTAAGCTGCCTGACGGAAAGCCAAGGGGTTTCCTGTTCCTGATCATCGGCGGCACCGCCGCACTGACGGCCGTTGCGATTCACGAAGCTCTCGAATCTCCCGACCGACCTTAGTCATTCCCGCTGACGGCTGCTCCGGTTTGTGGCACACTGATAATTCACTCGGTGCGGTTTGCGCTGCCCGCGAGTGCATCGCGAAAGGCTTCGCCGCTCGAACGCGTCGGCGCCGCGGGGCACTCGTCAGCTCCTGCCGGATAAAAGAGACGAGAAAATAGAAACGCATGGACCCGAAGTTCGAACGCAACTTCTGCATCATCGCGCACATTGACCACGGCAAGTCCACGCTGGCTGACCGCCTCTTGGAAATGACTGGTGCGCTGACCGAGCGCGAAATGCACGAACAATTTCTCGATTCGATGGACCTCGAGCGCGAGCGCGGCATCACCATCAAGGCGAAAAGCATTCGCCTCCATTACAAAGCAAAAGATGGAAATACCTACCGTCTAAATTTGATTGACACGCCCGGCCACGTGGATTTTTCCTACGAAGTCTCGCGCGCGCTTTCCGCGTGCGAAGGCGCCCTCCTCGTCGTGGATGCCTCCCAGGGCGTCGAAGCGCAAACCGTTGCGAACGCTTTTCTCGCCGCCGGACACAACCTCACGATTCTTCCGGTGATTAACAAAATTGATCTCCCCGCCGCACAGCCCGAATACGTGATGGAACAGATCGAAAATGTTCTGGCCATTCCCGCACACGATGCGCTCCTGATCAGTGCGAAGAGCGGCCTCGGCGTCGAGGAAGTTCTCGAAGCGGTCGTGCATCGTATTCCCGCGCCCAAAGGCAACGCGGAAAGTCCGCTTCAGGCGCTGATTTTCGATTCCTGGTTCGACGCTTACCGCGGAGCCGTGGTGCTCGTGCGCGTGATGGAAGGCCGCATCGCCAACCATCTGAAAATCCGCCTTTGCGCGGGCGAAGAAATTTACGAAGTCGAGCAACTCGGCGCTCTCACGCCGAAACCCATCGCGCTCGAGGAACTCGAAGCAGGGGACGTGGGCTTTGTCGTTGCAAATATCAAGCGCGTGGCCGACGCTCGCATGGGCGACACCATCATCGAAGCGGCGCGGCCCGCGCCAGCGCTTCCCGGATTCGAGGCCACTAAGCCGATGGTCTTCGCGGGACTTTTTCCCGTGCTCGCCGATGAATACGAGCCGCTGCGCGACGCGCTCGGAAAATTGCAGCTCAACGACGCTTCATTCTTCTACGAACCTGAAAATTCCGTCGCGCTCGGCTTCGGTTTCCGCTGCGGCTTTCTCGGCCTGCTGCACATGGAAATCGTCCAGGAGCGTCTGGAGCGCGAATTCGGCCTGAACCTGATCACCACGGCTCCCAGCGTGCGCTATCGCATCACGCGCGTGAGTGGCGAAGTGACCGAAGTGGACAGCCCGGCAAGATTTCCGAATCCCAGCGACATCGAAAAAATCGAGGAGCCGATCATCAAGGCGATGATCATTACCGATGACCAGTCCGTGGGCGGAATTCTGCAACTCTGCCAGGAAAAACGCGGCGTGCAGAAAAACTTCGAATATCTCTCTCCCACCCGCGTCATGATCACTTACGAACTTCCGCTGAACGAAATCGTGCTCGATTTTTACGATCGCCTGAAATCTGTTTCACGCGGCTACGCCTCGCTCGACTACCACCTGGCCGGGTACAAGGAATCCGACTTGGTGAAACTGGACGTGCTCGTCGGCGGCGAGCCGGTGGATGCCCTGGCGATGATTTGCCACCGGGACATGGCCTACGAGCGCGGGCGCGAACTGGTTTCGCGGCTGCGAAAACTGATTCCTCGGCAGATGTTCGAGGTGCCCATCCAGGCGGCGATTGGAAGCCGCGTCATCGCGCGAGAAACGGTCGCGGCGATGCGTAAAAACGTTCTGGCCAAGTGTTACGGCGGCGATATCACGCGCAAACGCAAGCTGCTCGAAAAACAGAAAGAGGGCAAGCGCCGCATGAAGCGCGTCGGTCAGGTAGACATTCCGCAGGAAGCCTTCCTCGCCGTCCTGAAAGTTTCCTCCGCCGCCGACGAAGACTAAACGCAGCGGATCTGAAAGCCTCTATTCCTCCTTTTTCTTTACTTCCGTTCCCAATCGGCCGCGGAGGAGCTGGATGGCGACGGAGTCGCCGACAGCGACCTGGGCGGCATCGCGGAGGACGTTTCCAGCAGCATCGGTGGCGATGGCATAGCCGCGCTCAAGAATTTTCAAGGGGCTGCGCTCTTCGAGCTGAAGACTGAGACGCGCGAGGCGTTCGCGTTTTGTGCGCAGAAATCGTTCGGCGCGGACGCTGAAATCAGCACCACGCTTTTCTAGGCGCAGGCGGAGCGTTGCGATCTTCATCCGAAAATCAAAGGAAACAATACGCAGATGCGCGGCGGTGAACCGTTTGCGCGACTGTTCAAGGCGTGCCCGCAAGCCGAGGGCGAGGCGCGAAGTGAGTTCATCGGCGCGCTGGCGCTGCTGGCGAAGCAAATCGAGCGGGCGGCGGAAACCGCGGCGGCCGGCGAGTTCGTGAACACGGCGGCTGAGCACGAGAATGCGGTAGCGCATCTGCTCGGCGAGAGCGCCGTGAAGATCGGCGATGTGCTTATCGAATTCGCGGCGCGTCTGGACGACAAGTTCGGCGGCGGCGGAAGGCGTGGAAGCGCGCACGTCGGCGGCAAAATCAGCGATGGTGAAATCCGTTTCGTGGCCAACGCCGGAGATGACGGGAATCTGCGAATCGAAAATGGCGCGCGCGACAATTTCCTCGTTGAAGGCCCAGAGATCTTCGATCGAGCCGCCACCACGAGCAACGATCAAAACATCCACTAGTTTTTGTTCGTTGAAAAATTTCAGTGCTTTGACGATTTCTTTGGGAGCTTCTTCTCCCTGGACGCGAACAGGGTAAAGCGTGAGATGAACATTGGGGAAGCGGCGGCGAAGGATGCGGACGACGTCGCGCACGGCAGCGCCTTTTGGCGAAGTGATCAGGCCGATGCGGCTCGGGAGAAGCGGTAGCGGCTTCTTGTGTCCGGGATCGAAAAGGCCTTCCGCTTCGAGGCGTCTCTTGAGCTGTTCGAAAGCAAGCTGGAGAGCGCCAAGGCCGAGGGGCTCCATGGACTCGACGTAAATCTGATATTCGCCACGTGCTTCATAGACGCTGATGCTGCCGCGCACGGTGACTTTGAGGCCGTCCTCGGGGCGAAACTTGACGCGGAGGCGCTGCTGCTTGAACCAGACGCAGCGAATCTGCGAGCGGTCATCTTTCAACGTGAAATAAAGATGGCCGGACTGAGCTTCGCGGAAATTGGAGATTTCCCCTTCGACGAGGATGCCCGTGAAGTTTTTGGCGAGGAGATCACGGATGCGAGCGGTCAGTTCGGAAACCGTGTAGGTTTTGCGGTCCGGCATCAGATTGAAGGTAAGTTGACCCATAGAATATGCCCCGAAGTTAACAGATTTGGCCCCCCATCCGCTGTTTTTCGGATATGCGGCAGGCATTGGACTTACGCGGTCGGAGAGGTCCTTCGACTCGCCCGCTAAGGAGGACAAGCAGCGCTCGCTCACCATGAAGGTGCCCGGCGCAGTCAGAATTCGTATTGGTTCAGCTGGGCCCACCACAGGCCTTCGCCGGATTCTCAGCGTGAGACACAGTGAGTGTCGCCACGGGGGCCGAGAGTGAAGAATTTTTGTTGCAACGACCAACACTACCGAAGGAATCGCGGCGTGGCGCGCGGAGGAGCGAGCAAGCAGTCGTGTGAGGGCGGAGTGAGGCGACGCGTGGTGCGCCTTGAACCGGAGCACGATCTGGTGCTCAGTTGGGAACAGCCCAGCGGCACGTATCGAACCACTTGGGCTTTCGTGCTGGAGGAACCCAAGCTGGGAGAGACCCGGCTGATCGTGCGGGGGCGCGTTGCAGACGGCTATCGTCCCTTTGGGTTGCCGCAATGGCTGGCCATCCCCACTGGCTATCTGGCGCACTTGATCATGGAACGGAAACAGCTTTTAGGAATCAAGAGCCGCGCCGAGGGCTGAAGGCGTTCACTCACCTCAGAACGCAACTTGCAATGGTTTGCATCGGTCGAAGGACATTCATTGCGAACGTTGCAGCTCGAGAAAGAATTGAACGTAGACATGCTCGGGGGGCCGGTTGACTTGGGGGCGTGGGGGTTCTAACCTTTGCGTCAACAGACGTCAAGGGAGGTGTCCGATGGCGGTTCCTGCTCTGATTCGAGATGAAAAGGCGCGCCTGGATGCCCTGGAAAAGTACGCGATCCTGGACAGCGAGCCGGAACAGTACTTCGATGACCTGGTTCTGCTCGCTTCGCACATCTCGAAGACTCCGATCGCGTTGATTTCGTTGATTGACGAAGACCGGCAATGGTTCAAATCGAAGATCGGAGTGTCGGTTTCGGAAACTCCGCGCGAAATCGCCTTTTGTTCGAGAGCGATCGAGCAATCTTCGGTTTTTGTCGTGCCGGATGCGACGAAAGACGAGAGGTTCCAAAACAATCCGCTGGTTACGGCGGAGCCGCATATCCGGTTTTACGCGGGCGCACCTTTGATCAGCGAGGACGGCTATGCGCTGGGAACGCTGTGCGTGATTGACTTGAAGCCGCGGGAGTTCACGCCGGAACAAACGGACGCTTTGATGGCGCTGAGCCGGCTGGCGATGGCACAACTGGAGTTCCGGCGAAACCTAAAACTGCTGAAGGAAGCGCTGAATGACCGGAGCAAGGAAGAACACGAGCGGGAAGCGGAATTGCAACGCGTGCAAGGGCAGCTCGTGCGGGTGATCGGCCTGAGAATCTGAAGTCCTGCAGTGGAATCCCTTTTCGAGAGATTTCTCGCCAGCGCGTGCGACATTTCGATGAATTCCATCGTTGAAGAGGCTCAGAACGGCTAAGCGCAAATCTGTGGCCACATCGAGCTGACGGTACTCGCCCGCCGCCGGTGGAATCTTATTCGTGGAAGATGCTTTCGGGGGAGAGGGAGCGGCGAATGAGAGGACGAAAGGGAGCGTAGGCCGAGAAACGCATGACGAGGTCGCGAATGAAGAGACCATCACTGGACGAGGGGACAAACCTACGCGCGAGCTTGCGCGCGGCACGCTGTTTTTTTTCAATTGGCGGGCGAAGGCGATTTTCATAGAAGGCAGCTGCCGACGAGATGTCGCTAGCAGCAGAGTGGAGCTTCTGAGCGAGGAGGTAAGCGCCAGCCATGGCGAGCGAGGCACCCTGTCCGGCGATGAGGGAGACGCAATAGCAGGCATCGCCGAGAAGGAAGACCCTGCCTTTGCTCCATTGCGGCAGCTCGATTTGGGCGACCTGGTCGAAATAGAAACTGCCGGGTTCAATGTGTTCGAAGAGGGTGGGGAGGATCCAGCCCACATCGGAAAAGGCGGAACGCAGCTCCTCGATGGCGGCTTCGCCGCGCAGATGCTTTGGCGGATTTTCCGCGCGATAGACGAAGTAGGTGGCGAGTTTGCCGCCGCGGACCGGATAAAGACCGAACTGCCGGCCGGGGACAGTCAGCGTGGAGAATGCATCCGGAGAGATCGGCACGCGAACGCTGGGCAATAAGAAGGCTGCGGTGTTGTAGCCAAGAAAACGGGAGAAGCGCGACTCTTCGCCAAAGACGATCTCGCGAACGCGGGAATGAAAGCCGTCGGCTCCGACCAGGAGATCCGCGTCAATGCGGGAGCCATCGGAGAGTGTGGCGGAGACGCTCGAGGCATCCTGCTCGACAGATTCGATGGTTGTAGAGAAGCGAAACTGGGCGTGTTCGCGGACTTTGGAGTACAGGAGGTTTTCGAGATCGCCGCGGAGGAAATTGAAGTGACGATCGTAGAAAATCTTGCGAACGGCGGGATAGGAAAGAGAATACTTTTCGCGGCCGCGCGAATTGAAGAAAACGAGGCGGTCAATGGGGTAATGGATTTGCTGCAGGTCCGGGAGCAGGCCGAGACGCTCCGCAACATCGTAGCCGGTGCCGAAAAAATCAATCATGTAGCCTTCGGGGCGCTTGGCGCCGGCCTTTTCGACGAGCGTGCAGGAGTGCCCTCCGCGCTGGGCGCAGTAGGCGAGAGTAAGGCCAGCGATTCCTGACCCGGAGATAAGGATGTGCAACGGGGACTCCTAGATATTCCGTCGATTATCTCGTGAAACGATAGATCGGAAAAGCCAAACCTTCACGATGGGAAGTCGAGATGCAATTCAGGGACTGGCAAAGATTACTTACGAAAATGAGAGAGAAGCCAGAAAAGGAAAGAAAGTGCGAGACTGAGGACAAGACAAGTGACGATCGGGAAATAAATCGTGGAGTGTTCGCCGCGATAGGTGATGTCGCCGGGAAGTCTTCCGAGGCGGAACGGGAGCTTGGCGCCAAAATAGAAGAAAGCCCCGACTAGAATGAGCAAGCCGCCGAAGATGAGCAGAGTGCGGCCAAGTTCGCGTAGCGGGTCCATGATCGAAGTTTAGCAAGAGCAGGGACAGGGGAGGGCAAGTACCGGACAATAAAGGAGGCACTGGAAGGGAGGAGGCAGAGAAAGTGCGCACCGCAAGCCAGGGGCTTCGCATATAATTGGGAGTTTGGCAGCAACACCAGCACGCCGCAATGAGTGTGAGCGGCGCGACGGAGAGCGCGGATGATCATGGACGTGACAGAAATACAGAAGATTCTGCCGCACCGGTATCCGTTCCTGATGGTGGACGCGATTCTGGAGATGGAGCGGCTGAAGCGGATCGTGGGGATCAAGAACGTAACGATCAACGAACACTATTTTCAGGGTCATTTTCCGGGAAAGCCGGTGATGCCGGGAGTGCTGATCATTGAGGCCATGGCGCAGACGGGGGGATTGCTGCTGCTGACCGAAGTGCCCGACCGCGAGAACAAATTGCTGTTCTTTGCGGCGGTGGACGGTGCTCGCTTCCGCCGCCCGGTGGTGCCTGGGGACCAATTGCTGATCGAGGTAAACGTGCTGAATTGGCGCGGGGACTTCTGCAAGCTGGAGGGGAACGCCAAGGTGAACGGCAAGCTCGCCGCGGAGGCGACGCTGATGTGCAAGATGATTGACCGCGAAGCCGGAACAGCAAAGGAATAGAGACGCCGCGAAATGGAGAAGCCGGAGATTCACCAGAAGGCGGAAGTGGCGGCGGGCGCGAAACTGGGCGCAGGCGTGAAGGTAGGAGCTTTTGCGGTGGTCGGGGAAGAAGTGACACTTGGTGATGGTTGTGAGGTGATGGCGCATGCCGTGGTTCAGGGGCCGTCGCGATTCGGGAAGAGAAATGTTTTTCACCCCTTTTGCGTGATCGGTGGCGACCCGCAGGACTACACGTTTCGGGGCGAACGAACGGAGCTGATCGCTGGAGACGGGAATATTTTCCGGGAATACGTGACCGTAAGCCGCGGGACGACGAAGGGCGGCGGAGTCACACGGATCGGGAGCAACAATCTCATTCTGGCGTACTCGCACATCGGGCATGACTGCCAGATCGGGAGCAATATTTTGTTTGTGAATGCGGCCACGCTGGCAGGACACGTAACCATCGAGGATTTTGCGACGATCGGGGCGCTTTCTCCTGTGCATCAGTTTTGCCGGGTGGGACGATATGCGTACATCGGCGCATCCACCGTGATTACGCAAGATGTGCCGCCGTTCTCGCACGTGGTGACGGAACGGGAGACGCGAAGCTTCGGCGTCAATGCCATCGGGCTAGAGCGCAAGGGATTTTCAGAGGAGCGGCGCAAAACTCTGCAGAAAGCGTTTCGGTTGCTGAACCGCTCGAAGCTGAACACTTCGCAAGCGGTCGCCGAGATGCGCAAATCGCTGCGCGGCTCCGAAGACGTGCAAGAACTGATCCGGTTTATCGAGGCGGCCGAGCGGGGCATCGTGAAGTAGTGCCGGCCTAACACTCTTCATGAACGCAATGATGGAAAACGTGAACGGATGGGGACTCATCGCCGGGAACGGGCGATTTCCTTTTCTAGTGTTGGAGGGCGCGCGCAGCCAGGGGATAGATATGGCGGTGATTGCATTAAAGGAGGAAGCTTCGCCAGAATTGGCGGAGCATGCAAAGCGGCTGCACTGGGTCAGTCTGGGAGAACTGAGCAAGACGATCGAACTGATGCACAAAGAGGGAGTCACGCAGGCCGTGATGGCCGGGCAAGTGAAGCACAACAAAATCTTCAGTTCGATCCGGCCGGACTGGAAACTGGCGAAGCTGCTTTTTTCGCTTCCGCGGAAGAACACGGACGCGCTGATTGGGGCGGTGGCACGAGTACTGGAGGACGAAGGTATTCAACTCGTTGACTCGACTTTATTTCTGAAGCCTCTGGTGCCCGAGGCGGGATTGCTCACGCAGCGCGCGCCGGATGCGCGCGAGGCAGAAGACATCGCATACGGATTCAACGTGGCCCGTCTGATCGCGGCAATGGACATCGGGCAAACGGTGGTCATTTCGGACAAGGCTTGCGTGGCCGTGGAAGCGATGGAAGGAACGGATGAAACCATCGAGCGGGCGGCGCGCCTGGCGGGCGGAAAGCCGCTGGTGGTGATCAAGGTGAGCAAGCCGAAGCAGGACATGCGCTTCGACGTACCCGTGATCGGCTTGCCCACCATCCAACAGATGAAGAGGGCCGGGGCGACGGTATTGGCAGTGGACGCTGGCCGGACGCTGTTTTTTGACCGGGAAGAAGTGATCCAACAGGCGAACGACGCGGGCATCGCCATTCAGACGTTTCCCGTCAGCGATCCCGCGGAACCTAATAGGAACCCCAGGGGAATGAATAAGGAATGAGCGCGGCGAGCGAAGCAAAGAGGATCCGTGTCGCCGTAGTGGGCTGCGGGGAATTCGGACGGAATCACGCGCGCGTTTACCGGGAAATTTCCGGGGCCGAGCTTGCCGGGGTGGTTGATCTGGACCAGAAGCGGGCAGACAAGACTGCGGCGGAATTTGGCACGCGGAATCTGGGCTCTCTTGAAGAGCTGGATGGAAAAGTAGATGCGGTCAGCGTCGCGGTGCCGACCATCTCGCACGCCGAAGTGGGCTGCAAGCTGATGGGGATGGGGCTCGATGTCCTGGTGGAGAAGCCGATTGCGAAAGGCCTCGCGGAGGCGGACGCACTCGTAGCGGAAGCGCGACGCAAGGGGCGAATTCTTCAAATCGGGCATGTGGAACGATTCAATCCCGCAGTGCTTGCCGTGGAGCCGATTCTTAAACGGCCGCTTTTCTTTGAGGTGCACAGGCTTGGAGTGTTCACACAGCGAAGCCTGGATGTGGACGTGATCTACGACTTGATGATCCACGATCTGGACATCTTGCTGGCGCTGATGGGAGAGGAAGTAAGAGAAGTCAAAGCGGTAGGCATTCCTGTGCTGACAGATAAGGTGGACATTGCGCATGCGCGGCTGGAATTCGATGACGGCGCGGTGGCGAATATTACGGCGAGCCGCGTTTCCATCGAGCGCGTACGCAAGATGCGTTTTTTTCAGCAACACGAATATATTTCTCTGGATTATGCGAGGAGGGACGCTTTGCGCGTCCGGGTGAAGCAGCCGGGGCCCACGCCCGAATTCGATTTTGAGAAGTTACCTGCGCCGCAGGAGGAACCGCTGCGCGCCGAACTGGAAGCGTTCGTCGACGCCGTCCGAACGCGGCGCGAGCCGCGGACGAGTGGCGTGGCTGGCCGGGCCGCGCTGGAGCTGGCAGTACGCGTGATGACAAGCATCCAGAAACATGGAGAGCGCGTCCAACTAGGAGCCTTTGCTTCGCCTCGAAGCGCGGAAAAATGATTCCCCGAACCCTCGTTCCTTACGGTTCACGGCCGCCTGAGGACGCGTCCTCAGCGCGGCGCCGTCCCACGACGCTGGATGAGCGCGCGCTCGTTCCTTCGACCATGCCGGTCGTGGCGCTGGAAACGAAGTCCAACATTCCGGCAAACCTTCCGCTCGACTCGATCGCGGCGCGTGTGGTGGTACCCCGCGACATCAGCCAGGAAGCCTACGGCCCCCGCGAAGAATCGAGCCTGCCACCCCAGCCAACGGAACTTGACGAACGTGTGACCATTCCGCAAGGAGCGCTGCCGCCTTTGGTGATCGCGCGGCCAGAAAATGTTCCTCTCGATCTCGTGGAACCAGACGTCTTCCTGACAGGCGAGGTCAATTTTCTCGCGCCCGAAACAAAGGACGACAAAAAGGCAAAAGCCCAGCTTTACACGCGCATCTCTTCGTTCGTATTTCACGCCTTGCTCATCATTTTGATTATCTGGCAACCAAACCTGTTCCGCCGCCACATGCCATCCGCGGAAGAGCAGGAAATCGCGCGCAAGCAAATGGTTCTGTTGGTGCCCCCGGGGGCGTTTGGAACTTCCCGGCCCGCGCCGCGGGTGATTGTTCCACCAGCGCCAAGGATCAAGGTAGATCCGCGGATATTGCGCGAACTGGCCCCGCCAACGCCGGCGCCTCCACCAGAGCCAAAACCCAAACCCGAAGAACTCCCTAGTGCTCCCGCACCACAGCCGAACGCGGCACCACCTCCTAAACCTGCCGCGCCGGCTCCCAAGCAAGAGATTGCATCCAATATTCAGCCGAGGCTGGAATCGCCGGATTCGCCGCAACCCCACCCCAACCTAATTCTTCCAAAGAGCACCGGGAACACCTTGCAAGATGCACTGCGAGACATGCAGCGCAATCCGATTGCCGGTGGCCGAAGCGGCGGGGTCTCAGGCCCTATGCCGAAACAGCCTGGCACGCCGGGGGTGGATATACCGGGCGCAGGAGGCGGTGGCGGATCCTTCGGCAACGGCTATCAAATCCTGACCCCGACTGAGGGTGTGGATTTCAGTGATTATATGGCGCGCGTTCTGGCCAGCGTGCGTCGAAATTGGTATGCGGTGATGCCGCAATCGGCGATGCTAGGCGACCGGGGGCGCGTCATTTTGGAGTTTACGATCCGGAAGGATGGCAGCGTGCCCGGCGATGAACCGGTACCGATCATGGGATCAGGCAAGGAGCCGCTCGACCGCGCCGCAATCTCCGCAATCCGCTCCTCCAATCCTTTTGAACCGCTGCCGCCAGCGTTCTCCGGGCCGGAAATTCGTTTGCGCTTTATCTTCTTGTACAATCTGCCTCTCGACGCAGCTTATAAGTGAAACTCGAACGCAAACAGGTCCTTGGATCGTTGCTGCTTGCGCTGATTGTCCTCGCCATCCTGCTCCTCCGCGCGCGACACTTGTTGTTCCGATGAACTCCTCCGGCCACACCAGACCTCTGGTCGCCATTTTGGGACCCACTGCATCCGGAAAATCCGCGCTCGGCGTTTGGATCGCGGAACGGTTCTGCGGAGAAGTGGTGGCTTGCGATTCGACCCAGCTTTATAGGGGTTTTGACATCGGCACGGCGAAGCCCGCAACCCAGGAGAGGCGCGCCGTTGCTCATCACATGCTGGACGTGCTCGAGTCTGGCCAGGAATCTTCCGCGGGAGGATATCGGGAACTTGCTTTGGCGGCGCTGAATGATTTGCGCGCGAGGCAGAAGTTGCCTGTGCTCACTGTAGGAACAGGTTTGTATCTGCGGGCTTTGCTCGAAGGACTGGCCGAGCTTCCGCGGCGTTCAGAAGAATTGAGGGAGCGATTGCGAGATGAGGCAGCCGAGCATGGACGCGGATACTTGCATGGCATGTTGCAAAACCTCGATCCGGCGGCAGCGAAACGGATTGCGGCGGGAGATGAACAGAAACTGATTCGAGCCATCGAAGTGTGTCTTCTGGCCAGTAAACCGCTCACGGAGCTGCACCAAAGTGGAAAGATACCGCTGGAAGGCTGGAACGTTCTGAAGATTGGTTTGGAGCCGGCGCGCAAGAAACTTTATGAGCGGATCGAGGCGCGCACGGAGGCGATGCTTGCCGCGGGCTGGTTGGAAGAAGTCCGGGATCTGCTTGAGCGCAGCCAAAGCGCTCAAGCAAAGCCCTTCGATTTCCTTGGCTACGCGGAGCTGCGGCGCGTCTGCACAGGCCAAATGACGATGCAGGAAGCCCGAGAGGCCATCCAACAGGCCACCCGAAGGTACGCGAAAAGGCAGATCACGTGGTTTCGCAGTGAGTCGCAGGTGCACTGGCTCGATGGATTCGGAGACGAATCAAGCGTTCAGAGTGCAGCTCTCGACTGGCTCCGCAAGCAGGGACTTGAGGCGTCTCGCGATGCGGGACCCACGGGAGTATACTAACAGCTGTGAAGAAAGCGCCGCTCCCTCCGCTTGCCTCGATGAAGGTTCCCGTTTGATCGAAGATGAAAAGTCCTCAGCAAACTGAATTGTCGGAACGCGCGCTGCTTGTAGGTGTTGGCTGGAAGCGCGCTTCGCGGATTCCCGGAATTCCCGCGGGCGAGGCGGAGCGCGAATCGCTGGCGGAACTGGTCGAGCTAGCGCGAAGCGCTGGGGCAACCATTGCCGGCAGGATATTTCAGATGCGTGATGCCGCCAACCCCGCGACGCTGGTAGGACGCGGCAAGCTCGAGGAGATTCGCGCTGAGGCCACAGCGCACAGCGCGCCGCTCATCATTTTCGATAGCAATCTTTCGCCGGTGCAGCAGCGCAATATCGAAGCGGCCACGGAGCGCCGTGTGATTGACCGCACCCAATTGATCCTGGACATCTTCGCGAGGCACGCGCGAAGCCGGGAAGGACAACTTCAAGTCGAGCTGGCGCAACTGAATTACATGCTTCCCCGTCTGACCGGCCGAGGAACGGCCATGTCCCGGCTGGGCGGCAAGAGCGGAGGGGGGGGTGCGGGTGGCGCTGGAGGAGGAGCTGGACGCATCGGTGTACGCGGACCCGGAGAAAAGAAACTTGAAACGGACCGTAGGAGAATCCGCGAACGCGTGAGCAGGATTCAGGCGAGCATCGAAGAAGTGAGGAATCAAAGGGCCCTGCGAAGGGAAGCTCGGAACGCCGTGCCGCTGGGTACGGTCGCTATTGTCGGTTACACGAACGCCGGAAAGTCCACGCTGTTCAACGCCCTGAGCCACGCAGATGTCCTGGTCAGCTCGCGGATGTTCGCGACGCTCGATCCGACGATTCGCGCGCTGCGATTGCCGTCGGGCCGTCGCGTGCTTGTCTCAGACACAGTGGGCTTTATCCGCGATCTTCCGAAAGGCCTGCTGACGGCATTTCGCGCCACCCTCGAGGAAGTGCAAGAGGCCGCGCTCATTCTGCAAGTCAGCGACGTATCGAGCCTGCACCACGAGGAACTGGATCAAGAAGTAAGTAAGATTCTCGCGGAGCTGGGAGTGGCAGAGCGGCCTACGCTCCAAGTGCTCAACAAAATTGACCGGTTGGCCCCGGAGCAGCGCGAAGAAATTGAGGTGTCGCTGAAACATTCACGGGGAAGAAATTCGAGGCCCGTGCTTGCCTCGGCTTTGACGGGAGAGGGACTGCAAGAACTCTTGAGGCGAATGGACGAAGCGCTTCCCGTTGACCCCCTCGTGACCCTCACGCTGCACTTGCCGCTCGCGGAGGGCCGGACTTTAGCTCTTATTCATGCCCTCGGCCGCGTACTGCACTCCGAAGTAGAAGATTCTCAGATGCGGGTGGATGCGGAGGTGCCAGCATCCGTTGCGCGGCGGCTCCGGCTGAACGATTTTGCAAGCAAGGGAACATCGCAACTCGCTACAACGTAATAGACTAGGAGGGAGGTTGCCATGGCTGCGTTCCTTCTGTGGTGCATACTCTTGGTGATTTGCTGGCCACTCGCCATTCTGGCGCTGATCTTGTATCCGATCGTGTGGTTGCTGACGCTCCCTTTCCGGTTGATGGGCATCGCCGTCCGCGGGGTCTTTGATCTCCTGGGTGCGATCCTGTACCTCCCGGTAAGGCTTTTGCGGGGTCCAAGGTTCATCTAAAATTGTAGAAGCAGGTAACTTGACAGTAAAGGGGCTGAAACAGACCGTTTTCTTGGGGCTTTTCTGCGCCTGGATTTCAATGCTCCCTCAATCGAAGCCTCCAAAACCCTGTGGAAAACTCTGTGGAAACGTGGAATGCCCCTCGGAGCCGCGGACTCCAAAGCCGGCTTTGCACTTGGCCTCGGGCTGGCTGTTAATCTAGCTATCTTATTGAATTTCCAGTTCTTATTCCTCGTATCCGCCTTGTGTTCAGGAGTCCCGGGCCCAATCCCTCTCTCTCTTTCAAACATTACATTTGCACAGGTTTGCAGCAGTTCGATTACGAATGAGTATAGTCTCATGATGCCGAAGGGCTTCTCCGGCGTTAATCGGGAAGTACCTGCCAACCTGCATATTCCGGGCACCTCGCGACGTTGACGCCCCGCTTCGCGGGAGTCTATAGTGACATTCGGCTATGGACCGGGCTCCAGCCAGCGGCTCTATCGGACACGCATGAATCTTCCCAACACATTGACCCTTCTCCGCATCTTCTTCGTACCCCTGCTGATCGTGGTGTTGCTGACGAAGAGTCCGAACATCGAACCCTGGGGATTTCCCATTCACTTCGAGGTCTGGGGCGTGCTGATCCTCCTGGCTGCCGCGGCAACCGATTGGGCAGACGGTTATGTTGCCCGGCGCAGGCAACAGATCACCACGCTGGGAATTTTGCTCGACCCGATCGCCGACAAACTATTGATCTCGGCGGCATTCATTTCTCTGGTGGATATGCATCTTGTGCCGGCATGGATGGTGGTGATCATTATCGGGCGGGAATTTACGGTGTTGGGCCTGCGGAATATAGCGTCGGCCGAAGGATTCACCATCGCGGCATCGGCTCTTGGAAAAACAAAGATGGTCCTGCAAGTCTGCGCTGTTGCCGTTCTGATTTGGGGTGCGCGCCATCCCTCTCTGCACGGCTTTGCACTGATTCTGCTCTGGCTGGTGGTGATCAGCGCGCTGGTATCGGCGGCGCAGTATTTCCTGAAGTTCTGGAGCCAACTGGACGACCGCATCAAAGCGAGGCGGAAATTGCGGCTCACGGAAAGCCGAAAGAAGTCCGAGGATGTCGTCACGCCCTGAGCAAGTGGCGAGCGACGGCCAAGCCATGCTGGATTTAGCGCGGCTCGCCGTTACGGAAGCTGTGGTCCATAAGCGTGTCCCCAATCATATTCCGAATGCGGGAGTTTTCGCCCGGCACAGGGGCGTTTTTGTCACATTGTTCGTTAAGGAGAAGTTGCGCGGCTGCATCGGCGTGGTCGAGGGTCACGGACCGTTGGGAGAGAACATCGTGCAGTCGGCGGTGAGCGCGGCGATGCACGATCCACGGTTTGCTCCTCTTCGCGCGGACGAACTCGGTGATCTGCAGATTGAGATCTCGATACTCTCGCCGCTCGTTCCTTTGAGACCGGATGAAATTCAGATTGGAACGCATGGATTGCTCATCGTCTGCGGACAACGACGTGGACTCTTGCTCCCCCAAGTGGCCACTGAGCATGGCCTGAGCCGTGAACAATTTCTGGACGAGACCTGTCGGAAGGCCGGCCTGCCTTTCGGTGCCTGGAAAGACGCCGCGGCGGCGATCTTCGGGTTTACCTGCGAAATCCACTCGGAACTTCATGGGCACAAAGGCGGCAGTTGACTGCCTTCAGGA
>Ga0335078_10001720_pt1 | contig 33072 bp, 27 predicted proteins | sample Lox_Sample_32_FD_206711 | JGI IMG/M metagenome (GOLD analysis project Ga0335078, IMG submission 206711) | Soil microbial communities from Loxahatchee National Wildlife Refuge, Florida, United States - Lox_Sample_3.2 | ecosystem: Environmental > Terrestrial > Soil > Wetlands | place: USA...
CTGTCCGGCGGGGAACAGCAGCGGGTCGCGATCGCCCGGGCGATGGCCTGCCAGCCGCCGGTCCTGCTCGGCGACGAGCCGACAGGCAACCTGGACACCGCGCTTGCCAGGGACATGTTCAATCTTCTTCAGACTCTGAACGGCGGTGGTACCACCGTCGTGTACGTGACTCACGACGAGGGGCTCGCCGGACTGGCGTCCCGGGTCATCTCGGTCCGTGACGGCGTGATCGTCGCCGACTCCGGAGCGCGGTCATGAACACGCTGGCGCGCAAGGCGTGGGGCGACCTGACCCGGCGCCGGACCCGGACGCTGCTGGCCGCGTTCACGCTCAGCATCGCGATCACCAGCCTCGGCTTCCTCGCCGTCCCGGGCCTGCTGACCGCCGCGATGAACCGGCAGGTCGCCGGCAGCCACCTGTTCGACGTCGGGATATCCACCAGCGTCATCAAGCTGAGCCCGGCCCAGCTCGGCGCGCTCGGCCACCTGCCAGGCATCGCCGCGGTCAACCCCGACCTCGGCTATGTGACCAGCGCGACGTCCGTCGCGGGCACCGCGAACATCGCGATCGCCGGCGGCGACCTGGCGTCCGCCCCGGTCGACACCGTGCCGCTGCTGTCCGGACGGCTCCCGGGGCCGGGCGAGGTCCTGGCGGACGCGGCCAACGGCAGGGCCACCGATTACGCCATCCCCGACGGCGGCTTCGTCGAGATGCGGGCCGCCAGCGGCGCGATGGTGCGGCTGCGCGTCAGCGGCACCGGGCTCAACCTGGCCGCCACCCCCGGCGCGAACGGCTCGGCCACCCCGGTCTTCTACGCGACGCTGGCCACCGTCGAGTCGCTCCGCGGTGTCGAGGGCTACAACTACCTGGGCTTCCGGCTCACCGACGACACCGCGGCCAGGCAGGACAAGGTGATCGCCGAGGTGCGCGCCTACCTGACGGCGCAGGTGGGAACGGACCCGATCACGGCGCTGCCCGACACCAGGTCCGCGGACCAGTGGCCGGGTCAGGTCTCGTTCGGCCACATCATGACGCTGCTGTACATCATCACGATCCTGGCGTTCGGGTCCGCTCTGTTCCTCATCTCGGCGACGATGAACACCCTCATCGCCGAGCAGGCTACCGAGATCGCCATCCTCAAGACGCTCGGCGGCCGCCGGCGGCAGATCGCCGGCATCACCGTGCGCACCGCCGCGATGCTCGGCGCGGCCGGCTCGGTGACCGGCACCGCCCTCGGCATCGTCGTCGCCTACCTGCTGGCGAGGTACTTCGCCGTCAAGCTCATCGACGTCTCGTTCGGCTTCGGCGTGTCGGTGCCTGTCGTGGTGGCCAGCCTGCTGCTCGGCCCGGCGCTGGCCGTCGCCGCCTCGCTGCCCGCGCTGCGGCGCGCTCTGCGCAGGCCGGTCGCGGAGGCCCTCACGGGTACGGCAACTGCCGGATTCGGCTCTGCGTGGCTCGACCGGATGGCCGCGCGCGGCGGCCCGCTGTCCGGGCCCGGGGTCCCGGACACCTTCCGGCTGGGAGCCCGCAACGTGCTGCGGCAAAAGCGGCGCAGCGCGGCGGTGATCGCCCAGGTCTCCATCGCCGCCGGCCTGGCGATCTCCTTCCTCGCCCTCGGGCAGTCGGTCACCGCCGACATCGGCCAGGCGGTCGGCAAGCTGCACTTCAGCGTCGGCGTCGGCGAGGCATCGGGACGCGGCTCGCGGCCGTTCACCAGCCGGGCGGTCAGCATCGCGGCCTCGACACCGGGTGTCACAGGGGCACAGCCGGTCGAGACCAGCTCGGTACTGTACAACGGCCAGGCCTACGCGGCGTGGGGCCTGGGCAGCCGTCCGCTCTACTCCTACCGGCTGAGCGCGGGCCGCTGGTTCGGCGCGGCCGACGACCGCGCGGACGTGATCCTCGGCCCGGTCGTGGCCCGCGCGACCGGCGCGCGGGTCGGGCAGCTGCTGACGCTGACCATGGCCGCCGGCCCGACCACGGCCCGCGTCATCGGGATAGACACCGGCCAGAACGACGGCGGCGCGATCGTGTACTTCCCGCTGGCGGTGCTTGAGCGCCTGGACGGGACCCCCGGCAGCTCGGATTCCATCTGGGTCAGCACCGCGAGCTCCGCCCACTCCGCCGTCGACCGGGTGAACAGCGCGGTGGCGGCGCGACTGGGAGCGGCCGGCTTCCCGGTCAGCACCACGGAGATCTACGTGGCCCAGGCTCAGATCACCGCGTCGCAGGCCTCGGTCCTGGCCATCGTGGAGATACTGGGCCTGCTCGTGGTGGCGATCATGCTGATGGGCCTGGCCAGCGCGCTCGGCATGGGCGTCATCGAGCGGACCAGGGAGGTCGGCATCCTGCGCTGCCTGGGCGCCAGGACCCGGCAGATCCGGCGGATCTTCGCCACCGAGGCGCTGGTGCTTGTCGCCGTCGGCTGGGCACTCGGGGTCCTGGTCGGCTGGCTCATCTACCAGGGCCTGCTGGCACTCGTCAGGCACCAGGTCAGCCTCGCGCTACCAGATGAGTTCACCGCGGTCATCGCGCTGATTACGCTCGCAGGCGTGCTCGTGCTCACGCTGGTCGTCATCCGCGGCCCGCTGCGCCGGGCCAGCCGTATCAGCCCTGGCACGTCCCTGCGCTACCAGTGAGATCGCCAGCCCTGACGGTACGCAGGCGGTTAGCCCGTCTCGGTGGAACGGAAGGATGGTCGTGGCCAAGAGCAACCGCCGCAAGAGACAGGATCGCGTCAGGGCAGGTGCCAAGCGCGCCGAACAGGCGCGGCGCCACACGAGGGCCGAGCGCGAGCAGCAGACAGCCGAACGCTACCGGTGCCTGCTCGATCCGCGGACCAGCCCTGCTGATGTAGCTGGAATCCTTGCGGCGGAGCTGCCGGACTCGCTTGCCGCCGCCGCGATGATGCAGATCCGGCTGAGTTTCGGAGTCCCGGGCGAGGAGATTGCCCAGACGGCGCGGGCGATGCTGGCATCCGCGACGGGGCCGCTCCAGATCGGCACGCTCGCGGTGGCCGCGTGGGCGGCGCATGTCACCGGAGACGAGGATGCCGAGCGCGGGTATGCCGACGAGTTGCTCTCCCGGGCGGATGCCGTCGACGACCCGGAACTGCGGCTTGAGGTGATCCGCGCGGCGTCGGTCAGGGGGCATCCCGGTGAGGCGTGCGAACTGATCGAGCCCTGCCTGCGCGAGCGCCCCGACGACGAGCTAGCTGCCGGAATCTACGCCGAGGCGCTGGCAGCGGCGCACGCGGGAGCCGACGCCGGTGAGCGAGAGCGAGCCGCTCTGACCAGGTACGGCGACCGGTCCGGCAGCGAGGCACTGCGCAAGGCGATCGATGCCTTCCTGGGCCGGACGCAGTGGGGCGCGACCGTCAGGAAATGGGCGGACGCGGAACGATCCCTGTTGGAGGCTGAGTACTGGAGAGCCGCCGAACGCGACCAATTCGACGCGCTAGCCGTCGAGGTTGCCATCACCTATCCGGTTGCCGGTAGCTCCGGAACCCCGGAAGCGGAGGGAGCTGCGTCTGGTGACGGTCCGGTGAACACCCCGTTGCGGGCGTTCGCGGCGGACCCGGTGACGGCGAGGGAACTGGCGGCACGGGCGTCGGAGTGGGACCTGCACGTGCGGTTCGGGATCTGGCAGGCGGAGGATCCGCAGACGGCGGCGCCGGGTGTGTGGTGCACGGAGCTGGTTTCCGGCGTCCGCCGATACGCGCAGTTCCCGGCGGCGGCGCTGGCTGGCGCGGCGCCATGGTCGGTCTGGCTGGGCGCGCTGGTGCCGGCGGACGGGATCTGGCGCAGTACAGGGAACGGGATCTGGCTCAGTCCCCTCGAGGGCGACGCGGTGGCGGAGTACGCGGAGCAGGCAGTGTGGCACGTGCTCGAGGAGTTGTCGGGCGTGCCGCGCGACCGGCTCCCCGAGCCCGGTGAGATCAGGTTCGGGCAGGCCGAGCCGTACTGCGTACGCTGGGAGACCGGCGAGGAACCAGAGCCGGAGTTCGGGGAGGACAGCAGTCCTGTCATCGCGCGGCTCACGGCCGTGCTGGCGTCCCGGGTCTGGTGGAAGCGGTCGGTGCCGGTGGCGCTGACGAATACCGACGGGGACCCCATGTTGCTCATCGACGCGACGGTCACGGTCAGCGGCGACGTGACCGAGCGGCTGTCCGGACGTTCGGACTTCGGGGAGGAAGAAGGCGGTCAGGACGGCCAGCTCGTCTGGTGGGGTGACCAGGTCACAAGCCCGTCCGACGAGCCCATCGTGATGCACTTCCACCAGGACGGATCGGCCCACCTGCTGGACCCGGCCGAGGACACGGAGCGCCTGGTGCTCGGCCGGGTAACGCCGGGCAGCGACGGGATACGGGTCCAGGTGAACTCACGTCGTCGGCTGAAGCGGCTACTGCGGATCCTGTCGGATATCGGTGCGGAGCCGAAGGTTGCCAAGCAGGCGCAGTCCGAGCCGTCGCTTGACTTCGCCTGGGGACCCGTGCCCGATAGCACGTCGCCGGTACGGGAGTGGGAGAAAGCCTGGCTGGAACAGTCCGTCGCCGTGCTGGACTTCCGTTCCCCGCGGCACTCCGCGGCGAGCGCCGCCGAGGGCAGCACCGCAGAGGCACTCCGGCTAGAGAGCCTGCTGCGCCAGCTCGAATACCAGGCGGGGCTCGCCGCCGCGCGCGGCGAACGACCGATCGACACCGAATGGCTGCGCACCGAACTCGGCCTCACCGCCCCGCTCAGCGAACGGCTGCCATAGTCGCGGAAGCTCCGGGCACTGGACGATCTCGCGCTGGTAATCCGGCTGGACGGCTGACGCGCCAATCCTACGGGGTGCCTGGCGCGGTGACGGTGGCCTGGATGGTGACGGTGCCGGCGTGGCGGAAGGTCAGGGTCAGCGGCACGCTCGGCAGGTTCTCGAACGGCACCGGATCCTGGAGGACTAGGTCGTCGCCGAAGGGGCTCAGGGTGAGAGTGCCGTTCGCCGGGACCACCAGGCCGGCCACCACGGTCTTCGTCACGGCGGACCCGGCGCGCTCGGTCAGCAGGACGTGCCGGGCGTCCGGGCTGCTGGCGGCGACCAGCTCATCTGGGGTCCCAGTGAGGTTGCGGATGGTGAGGAAGGTGGTCGCGGTAGTGACCTTGACCGCCGCCTGCGGAGTGAAGGCGCGCATCGGGACCGCGGCCAGGCTGACCTGGAGGCTGACTCGGGTCAGGGTCCCCGCCCCGCCGGAGATGACCCACGCCGACAGCAGCCCGGTCAGCACGATCGCGCAGATCACCGGCCCGGCCGCGCTCCGCGCGAGGTCACGGAGCCAGCTTCGCCTGGTCACGGCCTGTGGCGATGCGGCTCGCGCGGTCGCGGCGGTCACCGCGCGGCCCGTGCATGCGGCCCGGACCGCGCGCGGAAGCGGCGCAGCCGCAGGCTGTTGGTCACCACGATCAGCGAACTGGCGGCCATCGCGATCCCGGCGAACAGGGGGTTGAGGTAGCCGAGCGCGGCCAGCGGGATCGCGATCAGGTTGTAGCCCGCGGCCCAGGCCAGGTTGGCACGGATGACCGCCAGCGTCGCGCGGGCGAGCCGGACGGCCGCGGGGATGCTCGACGGGTCGCCGCCGATCAGGGTGAGATCGGCGGCGCCGATCGCCGCGTCGGCGCCCGCGCCGACGGCCAGGCCGAGATCCGCGCAGGCCAGCGCGGCGGCGTCGTTCACGCCGTCGCCCACGAACGCCACCTTGAGCCCGTCAGCCTGCAACCGGCGGATGACCGCGACCTTTTCCTCGGGCCGTACGCCCGCGACCACGTCCTCCCCTCCTATGGTCAGCTGGCCCGCCGCCGCGAGGGCGGCGCGCTCGTTGTCGCCGGTCAGCAGGACAGGCCGCAGGCCCATGTCGCGAAGACGCGCCACGGCGTCGGCAGCGTGGGGCCTGATCTGATCGGCCACCACCACTGCGGCGCGTGCTTTCCCCTCCCACCCGACCAGGACTACGGTCCGGCCGACGTCCTCGGCGGCCTGCGCGGCGCGCAGCAGCTCGGGCGGGACAGCCAGGGACGTCTCGCCGAACAGCCGCGGGCTCCCCACGGTGACCGCGAGGCCCTCCACCGTGCCCCGGACGCCGGCGCCGGGCAGGGCGGTAAAGCCGGTCACCGCGGGCGGCGCGCCCAGCCGCGCGGCGGCCTCCCTGGCGATCGCCTGGCCGATGGGATGCTCGGAGCCGTCTTCCACCGCTCCCGCCAGCCGGAGTGCCTCGGTACCGTCGGTGCCCGGCGCAGCGATGACATCGTGCACGGACATGACGCCCGTAGTCAGCGTGCCCGTCTTATCCAGCACGACGACCTGGAGCCGCCCGGCCGACTCGAGCGCCTGCGCGCTCTTGACCAGGATGCCGAGCTCGGCGCCGCGACCGACGGCGGCAAGCAGCGCGGTCGGCGTGGCAAGGCCGAGCGCGCACGGGCACGCCACGACGAGGACGGCGACGGCCGCGCTCCACGCCGACGCGGCGGGCAGGCCGGTGCCGAGCCAGAAGCCGAGCGTGGCTGTGGCCAGGGCGATCACGCATGGCACGAACACGGCGGCGATCCGGTCGGCGAGCCGCTGCGCACCGGCCTTGGTGGCCTGGGCGTGGCTGACCAGCTGGCCGATCTGGGCGAGCAGCGTGTCGGAGCCGACCCGGGTGGCCCGGACCACCAGCCGCCCGCTCATGTTCACCGTGGCACCGGTGACCTGATCGCCCGGACCCACCTCGGCGGGCATCGACTCGCCGGTGACCAGCGAGGCGTCCACCGCCGAGCTGCCGTCTGCCACCACGCCGTCGGTGGCGATCTTCTCGCCCGGTCGGACCACGAACAGGTCCCCTGCGGTCAGCGAGCTCACGGCTACCCGCTGCTCGACCCCGTCGCGCAGCACCGCGACGGTCTTGGCGCCGAGCGCGGCCAGGGCGGTGAGGGCGGATCCCGAGCGGTCCCTGGCGCGCGCCTCGAGGTAGCGGCCGGCCAGCACGGCCGCTGTGACGCCCGCGGCGGCTTCCAGGTAAAGGGTGTGCTCGCTCGCGGCGGTGAAGGTGAACGCGAACGACATCTTCATGCCGGTCATGTCCGCGCCGCCGAACAGCAGCGCGTACACCGACCAGCAGAACGAGGCCGCCACGCCGACGCTGACCAGGGTGTCCATGGTCGCGGCGCCGTATCCAAGGCCGTACCAGGCGGCACGGTGCAGCGGCCAGGCACCCCACGTCGCGACCGGCGCCGCTAGTGCCAGGCTCACCCACTGCCAGCCGGTGAACTGAATCGCGGGCGCCATCGCCAGCACGATAACCACCGTGGCGAGCGGGACGCAGACGGCGACGCGCAGACCGAGCGCGCGCGTCGCTGGGTCAGCTGCGGCCGGGTGCTCCCGCCCTGGGGGCGCGGGCGCGGCCGCGGTGTACCCGGTCGACTCGACCACCCCGATGAGCTCGCCGACGTCACGGCCGCCGAGGCGGGTGAAGTAGGCGCGGCCGGTGGCGTAGTTGACCGTGGCCGCCACGCCGTCCAGCCGGTTGAGCCTGCGCTCGATACGTGCCGCGCACGATCCGCAGGTCATCCCGCCGATGACGAGTTCGGCCTCGACCTGGCTGCTGACCGTCGGGGTGTCCGTCACCGGGCGCCCCGCAGCCGGGCGGCGGGCGCCGGCCCCTGGCTGGCGGGTCCCTGGCTGGCGGGCTGGCCCATGTTCATTCCGCCCATGCCACCGCCGCCCATCCCCGGGTAGCTCACCTGCGAGTGGGTGGTGCTCAGCGGGCCCAGATGCGATCCGACCGCATGCGCGCAGGCGAAAAGCGCTGCCAGCAGGATGGCAAAACCCACCAGCTTGGCCTCACGTATCACTGATCACCTCGCGGGCTCATCGACCACCACCGCGATGACCGAATGTTATCCAGCCGCCCCGCCGGACATTATGCCGAGGTCAGAACATGAGCCAAATGTCATCCCGCCGATTCGGCGGCCCGGGGTGCCGAATCTGCGCAGGCGGAGGCTGTTCCAGACCACGAAGACCGAGGACAGGGTCATGGTGGCGGCGGCGATCAACGGGTTGAGGAAGCCGAGCGCTGCCAGCGGGAGGGCCAGCAGGTTGTAGCAGAACGCCCAGGCCAGATTGCGGCGGATGGTGCGGAACGTGGCACGGGCCAGCGCGATGGCGTCGGGGACGGCGGCCAGGTCGTCGCGGAGCAGGATCATGTCGGCGGCGCAGATGGCCACGTCGGTCCCGGAGCCGAGGGCCAGGCCCAGCCGAGCCGCGGCGAGCGCGGGGGCATCGTTGACCCCGTCGCCGACCATGGCGACGCACCGCCCGTCCGCTTCCAGGTCGGCGATTACCTGGGCTTTGACGGCAGGTAGCGCACCGCTGATGACCTCGTCGATGCCGGCGACGGCGGCCACGGACGCAGCAGTGGCGGCGTTGTCGCCGGTCAGCAGGACCGGGCGCAGGCCCAGGGCGCGCAGCGCGGTCACGGCCCGAGCCGCGGAGGGCTTGACGGTGTCGGCGACGGCGAGCGCGCCGCGGATCTGCTCGTCCCAGGAGACGAGAACCGTCGTGCGTCCGGCCTGCTCCTGCTCGCCGCACCACGCGGCGAGATCCGCGGGCACGGCGACGCCGAGGTCGGCGAACAGCCGGTCCCGGCCGATCGTGATCTCGTGACCGTCGACGACCCCGCGGGCACCCAGGCCGGCCAGCGCGGCGAAGCCCGCGGCCGACGCCAGCGGCGCCGCCTCCCGCGCGGCTAGGGCGGTCACGGCCGCCGCCACGGCATGCTCGGAGGCCTGCTCTACCGAACCCGCGTACCTGAGCAGGTCGCCGCGATCGGTTCCCGGCACGGTCTGGACGGCGGTCACCGTCATCTGGCCCGTGGTGACGGTCCCGGTCTTGTCGAGTACCACGGTATCGATGGCCCGGGAGGACTCCAGGGCTTGATAGCCCTTGATGAAGATGCCAAGCTGCGCCGCCCGGCCCGAGGCCGCCACCAGGGCGGCCGGGGTGGCCAGGCCGAGAGCGCAGGGGCAGGCGATGATCAGCACGGCAAGAGCCGCGCTGAACGCGTGCTCGGCCGTGCTTCCGGCAGCCAGCCAGCCGGCCAGCGTCAGCGCCGAGCAGGCCAGCACGCACGGGACGAACACCGCGCAGATCCGGTCCGCCAGCCGCTGGATGCCGGCCTTCTGCGCCTGTGCCTGTTCCACCATCGCGATCAGGTGCGCGAGCTGGGTATCCTTGCCGACCTTGACGGCGCGCACCACCAGGCGGCCGGTCAGCACGATGGTGCCGCCGGTCACGCTGTCGCCCTCGGCGGCGTCGACAGGCACTGACTCCCCGGTCATCATGCTCCGGTCCACCGCGGACTGCCCGGACAGGACCTCACCATCGGCGGCGATCCGCTCCCCCGGCCGGACGACGAAACGCTGGCCGGCCCGCAGCAAGTCCGCCGGGATGCGCCGCTCGGCGCCGTCGTCGCCGAGCACGCACACGTCCTTGGCCCCGGCTGCGGCCAGGTCGCGCATGGCCTCGCCGGCGCTACGCCTGGCCCGGGCCTCGTACAGCCTCCCCGCAAGCAGGAACGTGGTCACCGAGGCGGCCACCTCCAGGTAGATCCCGCCGCCGGAGGCGTGGATGATGGCCGCCAGGCTGCCGAGCCCGGTCCGGCTGCGGTCAAGGACGAACATCGCGTACACGGACCAGCCGCACGCGGCCAGGATGCCCAGCGACACCAGCGTGTCCATCGACGACGACAGGTGCCTGGCGTTGCGCAGGGCCGCCTGGTGGAACGGCCACGCCGCCCAGGTGGCGACGGGCGTGGCGAGTGCGACCAGCAGCCACTGCCAGCCGGGAAACCGCGACCAGGGGAACACCGACAGCACGATCGACAGGTCGGTCAACGGGACGAAGAACACCAGCGCCAGGATCAGCCTGCGGCTTAGCCGGCGGACCGCGGCGTCGGCCGCGGCCGTCCCGTCGTCCCGGGACTCGGGCAGGGCAAGCTCGGCGGAATAGCCCGCTGCCTGCACCACGCCCACCAGGTCCGCGGCGGACACCCCGGCCGGGGCGGTGACATGGGCCCGCTCTGTGGCCAGGTTCACCGTCGCGGTGACCCCGTCGACCTTGTTCAGCTTGGCCTGGACCCGGGCAGCGCAGGCGGCGCAGGTCATCCCGCCGATAACAAGGTCGAACTCGGCCGAGTCTCGGGCAGCGCCGGACAAGGGGGGCGCCACCGCCACATCCATCACCTCCAGACCGGCCCGCAACCACGGTACTCCAGCGTTACCCCGGCCGGGTGTCCGGGCGCGACGGCCGGGTTAGGATCACGACCGTGGAGACTCGCACCATTATCGTCACCGGCATGAGCTGCGACCATTGCGCCAACGCAATCAGGACCGAAATCGGTAGGCTCCCCGGCGTGACCGAGATCGACGTCGACGTGGCAGGCGGCCTGGCCCGCGTCACCGGTGACCCACTGCCCGACGACCAGTCGCTGCGCGCCGCCGTCGAAGAAGCCGGATACGAGCTCGCCGGGTAGATGGCCCCCGCCCGTCCTTGCCGATCTGCCGGGCGGTGCGGCACTGTGAAGAGGTCAGCGCTGTTATCTGAACTGCCCGGAGTGGTCATGACGGGTGCATGTGAACGCCACCTGCAGGTCCCGGCGCTGGCACGAGAGCAGTTCCCCGTTCTTTCGGCGAATCCTGGCATCGTGTACCTCGACAGCGCCGCCACCACGCAGAAACCACAGCAAGTGATCAACGCGGTCACCGGGGAGCTTGCCATCCAGACGGCGAACCCCGGCCGCGGCTCCTACCCTTGGTCGACCCGGGCAGCGCGGCGGCTCGCGGCGGTCCGGGAACGGACGGCGCGCTTCATCGGCGCCGGGAGCCCGGAGGAGATCGTGTTCGTGCCCGGGGCAACCGCCGGACTGAACGCGGTGGCGATGTCCTGGGGTCTGGCGAACCTGGCCGATGGGGACGAGATCCTGTTCAGCCCCTATGACCACGCGTCGAACGTCTACCCCTGGGTCCATCTGCGCCAGCTACTCGCCCGTTTCGGGAGGCGCATCACGCTGGTTCCGTATTCGGTCACGGCCGCCGGGACGGCGGACACGGGCGATGTCCTCGCAAAGGTCTCGCCGCGCACCAGGCTCATCACCGTGACACACGTCCACAACGTGTTCGGGTCCTTGACCTCGCTGGAGGAACTGCGAGGCCGGCTTGCCCCGTCCGTCCGGCTATGTCTCGACTGCAGTCAGAGCGTCGGGCACGTCCCGGTCGACGTGACCGAGCTTGGCGTCGACTTCGCCGTGTTTTCCGGCCACAAGATGTTCGGGGCGGCGGGGACCGGCGTGCTGTACGCGCGGCGGCGGGTGCACCCGGAGCTGACGCCATTCCTGCCGGGCGGCGGAAGCGGGGTCCGGTTGATCGGCGGTCACCTCGGGGAGCTCAGCATGCCTGAGGGGCTGGAAGGCGGGACGCTCGACGCCGCGGGGATCGCCGCGCTGGGCGCGGCGATGGACTTCATCGACGGCATCGGCATCGAGCGGGTCGCCGAGCACGGCCGGGCGCTGACCCGGCTGCTGGTGGACGGGCTGCGTGGCCTACCACGGGTGAGGCTGCTTCCGGGCGTGGCCTGGGCCGCGCACCCCGTCGGGTATGGGATCGTCTCGTTCCGCATCGACGGCGTCCGCAGCGATGACGTGGGGTTCGCGCTGAGCTCGCAGGGGTTCTACGTGCGGACCGGGAATCACTGCATGCCGGCCGGCAGCGAGTACGAGGACTCCGTCCGGGTGAGTGTGCACGCCTACAACTCCGGGTATGAAGTAGACCGCTTCATCGCATTTCTTACTCTTATCGCGGAAGGGACGCTCTAAGTGCCGAGGTCGGGCCCTGCGTCCTCCCGGGTCGACGGCTACGACCGGGCGGCCACGTCCCGGGTCCTGGCCGGGCTGGCGTTTCCCGGCCTGTTCGCGGCCGGCGGCGCGGTGGACGTGGAATTCCTCGGCGGCGGGCGGCGCATCGGCTACCGCCTCATGCCGCTGGTAGCCGCGCCCGGCAGTCATCTGACGGCCTCCCAGCAGCGGTACCTCGCGTCGTTCATGCGGCCCTGCGCTGCGAACCTGGTGACCAGCGCCACCCACCGCGTGACGTGGAACGACAGCGACGGCGTGCCCAACGTCGCGCACGCGGGCCCCAGTTCGCTCGGTCCGGTGGTGCCCATCGTGGCCCGCGAGGCCACGCTCGCGCTGTGGCGTGCGCTGGCCGCCGACGACGCCCTCGCGGCCAGGATCGCGCGGCTGGACTCCAGTGCCCGCCTGGCGCTCGAATCCACTACCACCGACGTCGAGCCGCTAGAGATCTTCCGTATCGGCGTGGAGGCGACCGCGCGGACTCTGGTCCAGCATGCCTACCTGGCGGACCAGACGCCGTATCCCACGCCCGCGCGGTTCGCCCGCGGCCTGCGGGACTCGGGCATCTTTGCCGTGGTCGCCAGCACCTGGTACTGGGAACTGCAGGCCTCGACGTTCCGCCGTGGGATGATCCCCGTCTCGCTGGTGCCCGGGCCGGGCGGCACGGTGCGCTACCCGGCCGCCACGCTGGCCATGCTGCGGTCGATGAAGGAGGCCACCATCGCCCAGGCCCATGCGGTGATGACCAGAGCGGTTACCAAGGAGAAGCTCACGGTCGCCGAGGCGGTGCGGAAGTATTACCACGAGCTGGACCTGATCGCCAAGCAGTACGCGCTGCTCGGCGAGGGCGAGCAGCCCCGGTGCCTGGGGCAGATGGCCCACACCGTGGACGGGCAGAAGTTCAGCGTGCAGCCCGGCGTGGTCGAGGCCTACGTCGGGACCTTCGAGCGGCTGCTGGACATGATCGAGGTCACCCTGCTCCCCGGCCTTCCCGAGGAGGAGATCAGCGACCCGCAGGAGCGCACCTTCCACATCCCGGACATGAACTGCACGCACTGCCGGTCCACGATCACCACGCTGCTGGAGTCCATGGACGCCCCGGTGGCGGAGATGGACCCGGCGACCAAGCGCGTCGTCGCCGGCTTTCGGACGGTCGCGGCGCGCGAGCGGGTCTTCGACGCCATCAGGGATGCGGGCTACACGGTCGTCCCGCCCAAATGACCGGGCTGCCGCCGCGCATTCATCCGCTGGTCCGCTCCTTCCTCGCCGACGAGGCCGCGATGGCGGGCATGCTGGCAAGGTGGGGCTCGCCGCTCAACGTGCTGTTTCCTGAGATCTTCGCCGCCAACGTGGCAGGCTTCGTCGGCGAACTGGACGCCTGCGGGCTGCGGTACCGGATCTGCTACGCGCACAAGGCGAATCAGGGCCGCGCCTTCGTGCGCGCAGCGCTGGCCGCGGGCATCGGCATCGACGTGGCGTCGGCTGGTGAACTGCGCAGCGCGCTGGCCGCGGGATTCCCGGCAAGCCGGATCGAGGCCACCGGGCCTAAGGGACGGGACTTCCTCGGCATCCTCGTCGGCTCCGGGGTCACCATTAACGTGGACAACCTGTGGGAGCTGACGCAGATAGTGAATCTCGCCCGGGCCGGCGCCTGTCATGGCTCCTCCCGGGTGCCGGTGCTGGTCCGGCTGTGCGGGTTCGGCTTGGCGAAGCCTGGGCCACGGCGGCCGAGCCGCTTCGGCGTCCCGGTCACGCGCTACGAGAGTGTCATCGACCTGCTGGGGACGGCCGGCGAGAGCGTCGACTTCCTCGGCTTGTCCTTTCACCTCGATTCCAGCGAGGTGGCCGACAGGGTGCCCGCGGTCGACGAATGCCTGCGCTTCCTCGAGCGGGCCTGGGCGGCCGGGCTGAGCCCGCGGATCCTGGATGTCGGCGGCGGCTTCCGCCAGGCCTTCGCCGACGACCCCGGGACGTTCGAGGCGTACGCGCGCGCCGTCAAGTGCGGCCTAACCGGGCAGGGTAAGCCCCTGACCTGGGGCGGTGCCACATTGGGATACCGGTACGAGGACGGCGGGATCCGCGGCGGCCTGGTGTCCGCCAAGTACGCCGGCACCGCCGGGGGCCCGGCATTCCTGCGCGAGCTGGCCGCCAGCCCGCTGCCGGGCCAGGACGGCCGTCCGGTCGCCCGTGTTTTGCGCGAGAACATGATCGAGCTCTGGCTTGAGCCCGGCAAGTCACTGGTCGACCACGCCGGCCTTACGCTGGCCAGCGTCGAGTTCGTGAAGGAGGCATCCGACGCCAGCGTCCTGGTGAACCTCGACATCAGCCGGGACAAGGTATGCCCCGGCGACCAGGAGGTGATGATCGATCCGGTCATCGTCTACCGGTCGCGGGCCCGCAGTCCGGACGGTCCGCCTGCCGGAGTCTTCTTTGCCGGGAACCTTTGCCTCGAACGCGACATGATCTTCAATCGCCTGACATTCGTCGACCGGACACCGGAGCCCGGGGACATCGTCGCGTTCATCAACACCGCGGGCTACCAGATGGACCTGTCCGCATCCGCGGGCCTGATGCAGCGCCAGCCCGCCAAGGCCGTCATCCGCTCCACCGCAGACGGATTCGCCGCGCGCGCCGACACCGACGACCAGGACGAGGAAGCGGGGACATGCTCTACCAGCACATCACCGAGCTGATCGGGAACACGCCGCTGCTGCGGCTGGACCCGGCGAGGCACCAGATCGTGGGCGTTGAGGTGTTCGCGAAGCTGGAATACTGCAACCCGTTCGGCTCGGTGAAGGACAGGATCGCATGGGGCATGATCCGCGACGACCTTGACGAGATCATCAGCCGGGGGCAGACCCTGATCGAGGCGTCAAGCGGCAACACGGCCAAGGCGCTGCAGGTCCTGGCGGCCATGCACGGTCTGCGCCTGCGGGCGCTCACCAACCGGGCGAAGGTCGCCGAGGTGCGCGACCTCCTTGAACTGCTAGGCGTGGAGCTCGAGGAACTCCCCGGGCTGTCAGAGTGCCCGGACCCCACCGTCCCCGACGACGTGTTCTCCATGATCAAGAAGATGATGGCGGAACGACCTGGCGAGTTCTACCACGCGTCGCAGTACACCAACCAGGCCAACGTCCGTACCCACCACGACACGACGGGCCGGGAGATAGCCGATGACCTCGGCGAGGTCGACTTCTTGTTCGGCGGGCTCGGGACGACCGGCTCGACCCGCGGCGCCGCGACCTACCTGCGGGCCGTGAACCCGCGGCTGAGGACGATCGGCGTGGTGTCCACCCGAGAGGACTTCATCCCGGGCATCCGCTCCGAGGCGGAGCTGTGGGAGGTCGGCCTGTTCGAACCCGGCTTCTACGAGCAGATCATCCCGGTCCGGTCGGGCGACGCCATAGACGCCACGCTGGAACTGGCGGGCCGACACGGCATCCTGGCCGGGCCCACCACCGGCGCCACTTACTGGGCCGCGCAGCGTTACCTGCGGCAGCAAACGGTGCCCGAGGGTCCGCCGCGGCGCGCCGTCATCATCGCCTGCGACCGGCTGGAGCCGTATCTCTCCTACGTCCGCAAGCGCCGACCCGAGTTGTTCGGGCAGGCACGGCGGGCGGCGCCTCGCGACCTGCCAGATGACGTCGTGGCAGCCACGCCCGAGCTGCCCGTCAGCGCGCTAGCCGGGATGATCTCCGATCCGGCGGTGTTGTGCATCGACACCCGTGGCAGCATGGCGTACCGGATCGGTCACCTGCCGGGTTCGTTGAACATTTCCGACGACCACCTCGAGGACATGTTCCGGCACGGGAACCCGTTCCCCCGATCCCGCTTCATCGTGTTCGTCTGCTCGATCGGCGAGTATTCCCGGCGCCTGGCCGCTTACCTCGGCCAGGCGGGGCACAATGCCGCGAGCCTCAAGGGCGGCGTCGTGGCCTGGCGCGATGCGGGCCTGCCGCTGGAGTCCGGTCTCAGCGCGACCCAAGGCGGCGTGGCGTCCGCAGCGGCGCCCGCGTGATGCATCGGCCGTTTCCCACGCGGCCAGGCCGATTGCAGACCGCACTTGCAGTCCACACAGTTCGCGCAGCTGCAGTTCGGATTATCACAACTGCGCACGCTGTCGTCGCAGCTGCAGTCAACGCAGGTACACGGATGGCAGGTGCAATCCGGGTTCTGGCAGGTGGTGGCGGTAGCCATAATTAGTCTCCCTTCTGTCCTCGGCCGATCTCATGATCGCCCATAGCGTACGTGCTTTAGTATCGCGCCAAGCAAGGCGTCCCGATTGCCCTGCGATCGCGAGAGAGCACTCAGCAGGCAGCCGGTTTATACCCCGGCAGGGTTTTCCGGATACCCTCCCCTGGTTTATCTAATACCGGCAGTGGGTTTTCCGCGGCCTGTGAAATGCCAGCCCTGCAGCCCTCTCACCTGCGCGTTCCTGATGTCTAGGTTGGGCCGGAAACCTTCTCTCCGCTAACCCTTGAACCCTCGAAAGCCGACCTTTAGTATTTCTCTCTGGCATTCCCGGATGGTTATGACACCGTCGCCAGAGGCCGTCCGGGTCATGGACACTCATTCTGGGATGGCATCAGTCCGGGCGAGCAAGGAGAGCCGATGAGCGAGATCGCCGTCGCGGGCAGCAGTCCCGCATGGCGGAGCAGGCTGGGCATCGAGGCCAAGACGTCCACGGAAGCACCTGACGCCAGACGGGTGCTTCAGCTGGCGCTAGCCGGGATATGGCTGCTCGACGCCGTGCTGCAGTACCAGTCGTTCATGTTCACCAAGGGATTCGGCCAGATGCTCGGGGGAACCTCGGCCGGTAACCCCAGCGTCATCGCCAGCCCGATCAACTGGGACGCGCGGCTTGTCGAGCACAATACCGTCGCGCTGAATGCCATCTTCGCGACGATCCAGCTTCTGCTCGCGCTCGGGATCGCGTGGCGGCCCACGGTGCGTTTCGCCCTCGGCGCCTCGATCGCCTGGTCGCTGGGCGTGTGGTGGTTCGGCGAGGGGCTAGGCGGGGTGCTGGCCGGGACGGCAAGCCCGCTTAACGGCGCCCCCGGTGCGGTGATCATCTACGCGCTGCTGGCGGTCTTGCTGTGGCCGACGGACCGCGGCGGGAGGCCTGCCCCGTTCACCGCGGCGCGGTCGGTCGGGGCACCTGTCGCGCGGGCGCTGTGGGTCGTGCTGTGGCTCAGCCTGGCCTACTTCGCACTGCTGCCGGCGAACCGGGCACCGCAGGCTCTTAACGGCATGATCGCGGGTATGGAGAGCGGTGAGCCCGGCTGGCTGGCGGCCATCGACAGGGGAGCTGCCTCACTCGTCGCCCACCAGGGCCTGGCTGCCTCAATCGTCCTGGCGGTGACCCTGGTGATCATCGCCGCGGGCGTGTTCCTGCCGTCGGCGGGCGCCCGTGCCATATTGGTCCTGGCCATCGTGGTGGCCGCGGTGATCTGGGTGGTCGGGGAAGCGTTCGGTGCCATCCTGGCCGGAGGGGCCACCGATCCCAATTCGGGTCTGCTGCTCATCTTGCTGGCGCTGGTCTACTGGCCGCTGCGCATTACGTCACCAGAGCCCGGGCTGGTCCCGGCACGTCAGGAAGGGACACCGGCATGAGCACGCCCGCCTGGATCCTGGACATCTTCGCCGCGATCATGCTAGTGGTCGCCGCGGTGAGCGCGGGCCGGCTCGTCGCGCTGCGCCCGTGGCGGCTGGGCCGTGCCGCGGTTGTCACCGACATCGACGTCTCGCACCTGCTGATGGCGATCGCGATGGCGGGAATGCTGGCGGCGGGCCTGCAGACGCTGCCGAACGACGCGTGGGCGGTCGTCTTCGGCGTGCTGACCGCGTGGTTCGCCGTCCAGGTGGCACGGGATGTCCGGTGGGAAGGCCGCCGGGCACTGGCCGCCGGGCACTGCACGCCGCACCTCGTGCATGCCGGAGCGATGCTCTATATGTTCGTCGCTATCACCGCACCCGCGGCGAGCGGCGGGTCCGGCATGGCGGGAATGGGCGGATCCGGCATGCAGACGCTGAGCCTGCCGGTGCTTGCGTTCCTGTTCGCGCTGGCGCTGATCGGTTACAGCGTCTGGGATCTTGACCAGCTGTCCGGCCCGGGGGCCGGTCCGCACTACAGTCTCGCGGTGCCACGCTCGGTGCCCCAGGCCGTGCTGGTCGGCGCCCCGACCGGGGCTGGGCCGTCCGCGGCGCCGGTCGTCGCCCTGGCGCTGGACGGCGACGTGACCACGGTCGCGCGGCCGGACGTGGCCGATCAGGCCGCGTCGTGCGCGATCCCGGCGAGCCTGACGGGCAGCAACCCGGTACTCGCCCCGTGGGTGGCGACGAGTTGCCGGATCGCGATGGGCGTCACGATGGCGCTCATGCTCATCCTCATGATCTGAGGCGCCGGTATCAGCTGGACGAACCGTACTGGATCGGCACCTTGATAACCTGCTCCCTGGCCCAGGCGACCGTGCCCGGGGCGAGCTTCCAGGCCGTCAGGGTGCCGCCGTCCGCTGCCAGCGCGTCTATCGTGCCGACCGCGGGCAGCGCTAGCGTCACGGTCCGGCCGGGCGGCAGCGTGGGAAGCGTGCGCCAGGGGGACCCGGTACCGGACATGATCTCGGCGCGGCCGCCGGTCAGCACGACCGCGACGCTGCCCCTGGCACCGAAGGACGCCGAGATGACTTGCCGTCCGGCCAGGCCGGAGGCGGCGGACAGCATCCAGTGGCTGCTGTCCGTGCTGGACGCGGTCAGCATGCTGGCCGTCGAACCGGCGCCGGCCTCCAGGAGCGCTATGTCTCGGGTCCCCGTCGTCGTGAGCCGCAGCACGCGGACGGCCTGGCCGCGGAGCGAGGCGGGCAGGGCCACCTCGGCCGCGGTCCAGGCATCCCCGGTACGCACGAAGATCCCTGCCTGGCCCGGCCGACTGCACGTCCCGGCGAGCAGCGGCGCTGCCGCAGAGGTGTACGCCGCCCCGGTGAGGGCGGTCAGTCCGCAGCGCCGACCGGCGGGCGACGCCGCGAGCGAGCGCTGGCTGGTCAGGCCGGTCCACCCGGATGCCCCCTGGTGGTACTGGCTGACCTGGCCGCCGCTGCCGATCGCGATCACCTGCCCGTCAGCGGCTGCGGCCAGCGCGTCGGGGAAGTCGGCCAGGCCCGGATCCGGCGGCAAGGTCGTCCAGCTGTGACCATGGTCACGCGTCACGGTGACCGGCGAGAAGTCCAGGTACAGGCTGGGGCGGATGCCGACCGTCAGCGCCTGGCCACCGGGGCTGGCGAGCACGAGCGCGCCGTTGGTGGCGATGTCAGGTGGAGTGGCGAGCGACCACCGCTGGCCAGGCTGCGGGAGCGCGAACAGCTGCCAGAAGAGATTCGGGCCCGACGCCGCGCCCATGGGTACCACGGCCCACGTGGTGCCGGACATGACGGTCGAGGTGGTCAGCGAGAGCGTCGCGGGGGGCGCGGCGGAGGCGGTGGCCAGGTGACCGGACGCGCTGCCGCAGCCGGCGATCAGGACGGCCAGCCAGGCAAGCAGCGCGATGCGCCATGGCCTGATCATGACGCCAGCTGCTGCCGGGCCGCGACCGCGAGCTCGGTGCCGAACGAGGATTGCGTGGCGGCGGTGCCGGGCCCGGGGTCGAGATCCAGCTCCTCGGCCAGCTGACCGGACCTGTCGATGACGAACGCGATGTCGCTGTGGCCAAGCATCGCCCCGGCCGGGAGGGTCTGCGAGGTGACGCCGTACTCGCGGTACACCTGGCGGAGCCGCTGCGGGCTGCCGGTCAGGTACACCCAGTCCGGCACGCCCGCCAGGCCCTCCTGACGGTCGAACGCCCGCGTGTACGACACCTCGTCGTACAGCGGGTTGATGTTGATGGCGACCAGTTTGACCCGGCGCGCGTCCGCGCCGAGGAGCTGGCCTGCCTGCCGGAACTCCTGGGCGATGAGCGGGCATTCGGAGACGCACACCGGGTCGAGGAAGGTCAGCAGCACCACCTTGCCGCGCAGGCTGGCCAGGCTCACCCGGCTGCCACGCTGATCGGTGAGCGTGAAGCCTCCCGCGGGCCCGCTGATGGCATTGACGGGGCCGTCGATGGCCTGGGCAAGGATGGCGCTGGCATTCGGCGTGGCCTGGGCGAGCGCCATCGGGGTCGCGCCGATGGCGATCACGCAGATGGCGCAGGCCGACGCCATCGTGCCGAAGCCGGCGTTCACCAGGGATCCGCGTAGCGCGGCCGACCGCAGCCTGGCGCCCCAGCGCGGGCCTGCCGCCCGGCCCGAGGCGGCGGAGGAAGCGGGTCCGGACAGCTGCTCCTGAGCGGCGGACGCGGGTTCTGGCGCCCTGGTCAGCGCCAGGTAGCCGGCGCCGGCCAGCAGCGCCATGGGAATCATGCTGTTCGGGTCCGTACCCAGGCCGCCGAAGACGCCCAGATCCTCGATCAGCAGCCAGTCGGCCAGGCAGGCCACGACGAAGACGATAAGGGCGACACGCACGACCGGGCGCCACCCGGTCAGGAAGACCGCACCGGTCAGCCCGAGCACCGCGACGGCGACCAGGTTCACAGCGAAACCATGCGCGCCGACCAGCGAGCCGAAGCCTGACACCAGATCGGCCAGCACACGCGGCTGAGATGTCTGGGCCATCGACTGGACCATGCCCGTCAGCGTGCCCGAGGTTCCCTGCCAGAAGCCCCGCCCGGGCCAGGCTTGCAGTACCGCCATGCCGGCGAGGAACGCTCCCATGCCGCCTAGGACGGCCCGGCCCAGCCGCGGGGTCCGCCAGCTCCTGCCGGGCAGTGCCACGGCCATACCCGCGACGCAGTAGAGCAGCGCCGCCCCCGGGGCACCGAACAGCCAGGTCAAGCCGGGAGCGAAGATGCCGCCGAACGACTCGCCGAAGACCCACACGATCAGCGCCCAGGCCGCGCTGACCACCCCTGCCAGCCGGGACAGCGCACCCGTAGGCGCGGCCAGCAGCCAGAGGCCGATCCCGAGCTGGATCCACACCACGGCCGCGCCGACCTGGACCGGGTGATACGACCAGGTGGTCCCGGCCCAGTTGACCAGATGCCGCACCCAGGCGGGCGAGCTGACCGCGCTTGGCTCGATGACCTGAGACGGGAGGCCGACAGCCATCCCGGGCTGGATCTGGAGCAGGCCGTCGAGCAGCCAGAGCAGGCCGAAGCCGATCCGCAATAGCCGCCGCCCGGCCGGGTCAGCCAGCCAGGCCGGGCCGGCGGCGGGCTCTTCGCCCGGACTTTCGACCAACGCGGGACGGCGGACGCTTACCCACGCCACCGACAGCACCGCGACGATGAGCAAGGCGATGATTCCCTGGTGCGACAGAGCCGATCGGAACGCGGCCACCACGGTTGGGTCATTGACGTCCAGGCCGCTGTTCATACCGGGCATGAGCTACGCGCAACCTCCGTACTTGGCGCCGCAGGCGCGTCGCCGTGGCCAGGGTGGTACGGTCGAGTCAAAACTACCAGTTGTAGTACTACCGGCTGTCAGTGGCCTTCGGCAACCGGAGGAGGCGCAGCAGATCATGCAGCCGAGCCGACCAGAACGCGAGCCTGCACGCTCGCGGCGTGCCTTGCGGGCGCTGCCCGCGGTGCCGCTCGCGGCCCTGCTGCTCGCGTCCGGATGCGGCGGCTCTGGCGGATCATCGGCGGGAGCACCTTCGGGCCACGGCCCGAAGGTGACCGTGATGGCGCGCTCCGTGCCCGGCGTGGGCAAGGTCCTCGTCACCAGCGCGGGCTACACGCTGTATATGTTCCAGCCCGACGACCGGCGGACGGTGACCTGTACCGGAGTGTGCACAGGTACCTGGCCGCCGCTCATGCTGCCATCAGGAGGCGTGGCCGTGGCCGGCCCTGGAGTGAAATCGTCACTGCTCGGCTCGGATCCCGATCCCGCCGGAGGCCGGGTCGTCACCTATGACGGCTGGCCGTTGTACACCTACACCGGCGACGTCCAAGCCGGACAGGCCACCGGCCAGGCGATTGATCTCAACGGCGGCGAGTGGTACGTGCTGCGCCCGTCGGGCACGCCGCTGATCCCCGTGCCCTAGCCGGGAACCAGGCCGATGACCTCAGCAGGACCTCGGAACGCCCGCGGCGTGGGCCGCCGCGTCTTTTTGGTAGGTGGCGGGGGGCTGGCGGCGGGCGTGGCCGGAGCCGGCACCGCGGCCTGGGCGCTCACCCGGCCGTCGCCCGTCCCGCCGGACCCGGCGCCGTCCCTGTCCCTGCCGCCGGACGACGACCTCATGCGGGAGCATGGCGTGCTCAAGCGGGTGCTGCTGTGCTACCGGGAGATGATCCGCAGGGTGCACGCGGGCAATTCGCTGTCCGCCCAGGATCTGCATGACGCCGCCCTGATCATCCACGACTACATCGAGGGGTTCCACGAGGGCCTAGAGGAGGGCTACGTGTTCCCGCGGCTGCGCGCGGCCGGCCAGCTTAGCGACACCGTCACCACGCTGCTTGTGCAGCACGCCCGGGGCCGGGTGATCACCCAGTTCCTGCTTGCCCGGGCCTCCCCTGCGGGCGTCGCGAGCACCGCCGCCCGGACCGATCTGGCCGCCGCGATGCAGGCGTTCGACCGCATGTACGAGCCGCACGAGGCCAGGGAGGACACCGTGGTCTTCCCGGTCTTCCGGCAGATTGTCCCAGCGGCCGAACTCGCCGACCTCGGCCAGCACTTCGCCGAGCTGGAACGCCAGCAGTTCGGCATTGACGAGTTCACCGCGATGGTGGCCAGGGTGGCCGGCATCGAGCAGGCCCTGGGCATCCACGACCTCAGCCAGTTCACCCCGGAGGTCAGCGGCTACGCGCCGAGCTGAACGAAGGAGGCCGCCGCTGGTAAGCCCGTACTCGCGGCCTGCGCAGGCACCCCGCGGTCGATCGACCCGTTAACCGAGATCACGTACCACAAGCCCATGTCGTCGGCTTGCCCGTTTGCCTGGCCCGGCGCGTAGTCACCTTGCCAGAGGTACAGCGGCCACCGGTTGTAGGTGACCTGGAGCCCGCCGCCGGGACCCCTGGCCGTGCCCAGCAGGGCCGGGTCGATGCCCGGGCCAGCATCGGGCCCGGTGACTCCCTTGGGCAGGAGCAGGGGCGGCCAGCCGATCAGGCAGCCCGGCGAGCAGACCGACGGTCCCCGGCGGTCCGGGACGTAAAGGTAGAGGGTCCGGCCCTGGCCGTTAGCGAGGATGCGGCCAAGGCCCTTGATTGTTGTGGCGCGCACCTGGTAAGTGGGCGGCCCGGACGACCCGCCGCACGCCGTCACGGACAGGACGCAGAGCACAAACGCGAGTATCGCCTTAGCCGACTTCACCGCCACGTCGCTTCCCGCCGTCGCCGCTGGCAACGGAACTCTGCGGGCCGGGAGATAACCAACATCCCGGGCGCTTGCCGGACGGCAGTCTAGCGGACAAGGATTCCGGCGTCCGGCCCGGTACTCAGCCGTTCAGCCGGACCGCCGGCGCAGGAGGTAGGTGTCCATGATCCACCCCTTGCGCTGCTTGGCCTCGGCCCGTTTTGCCGTGATGCGGTCGGCGACCTGCGAGAGCGGGCCGGAGATGAGGATCTCGTCAGGAGTGCCGAGGTAGGCACCCCAGAAGATGTCGATGTCCTGGCCGGTGAACTGCTGGAAGGCGCCGCCGGCGTCCAGCATCACCACGACGTCGTCCACCGCGGGCGGCCACTGTTGCGCCAGGCGCCGACCTGTCGTGATCTGCACCGGCGAGCCGATCTGGTTGAGCCCGATGCGGTGCCTGGCCGCCAGCGCGGAGGCGCTGCTGATGCCGGGGATGACCTCGATGTCGAGGGGGACGCCGCGGGCCTGCAGGTCGGCGAGGATCGACAGCGTGCTGTCGTAGAGGGCCGGATCGCCCCAGACCAGGAACGCCCCGGTTTCTCCGTCGGCGAGCTCGGCTGCGATCATCTGCCCGCAGGCGTCGGCGCGGCGGCGGCGCCAGTCCGTGACGGCTTCGGCGTAGCCGGCGGCGGTCCTGTCACGTTCCGGATCGGGGGCGTGGACCACGCGGTAGGAGCGGTCCCGCACGTAGCGGCCGAGAATGTCCTGCCGCACGTCGAGAAGCTGCTGCTTGTCGGGCCCCTTGTCCAGGACGAAGAACACGTCTGTGCGGTTGAGAGCCTCCACCGCCTCGATGGTCACATGGCGGGGATCTCCGGCGCCGATGCCGATGACGGCGATCTTCCTCATGGCGCACGAGCCTACGATGCATCGGTGACCATGCGCGTGCTGCTGCTCGGCGGGACCGGTGAGGCCGGGCGGCTGGCCGCCCTGCTGGCGGGCAGCGCCGGAGTCGAGGTGACCAGTTCGCTGGCCGGGCGGACGGCCGGGCCGGTGCTCCCACCGGGGCTGATTCGCATCGGCGGCTTCGGAGGTGCGCAGGGGCTGGCGACCTGGCTGGCGGACGAGCGCATCGGCGCGGTCATCGACGCCACCCATCCGTTTGCCTCGGCCATCACCGCGTCCGCGGTGGCCGCCTCGGCGCGGCTTGGCGTTCCGCTGCTGTTGCTGCGACGACCCGGTTGGACGGCCGGCCCGGGCGACGACTGGCGGCGCGTGCCCTCGCTGCCGGCCGCCGCCGCGGACTTGCCAGGTGAGCGGGTGTTTCTCACCGTTGGCCGGACCGGCGTGGCCGCCTTTGCCGACGACGAGCGGCGCTGGTTCCTCGTCCGCTCCGTCCAGGCTCTGGTCTCGCCGATGCCGCCGCGGGTGCACGTCCTTGTGGCACGCGGGCCCTTCGCGGTCGCCGACGAGATGGCGCTGATGCGCCGACACGCGGTCGACGTACTGGTCACCAAGGACAGCGGCGGCGAGATGACGTCCGCCAAGCTGGTCGCCGCCAGGGAGCTCGGCCTTCCCGTGGTCATGGTGGACCGGCCGCCGTTGCCCGCCATCCCGGCGGTGGCCACGGCCGAGGAGGCCCAGGCGTGGCTGGTGGGATTCCTGTAGCCCCGTCGGGGCTGGTCGAGGTTGGTCAGCCCGTCGCGGGGCCGGCGCTCCAGAGGGCTCCCGTGGCGGTAGGACGCCCGTAAAGGTCCCGGACCGCGGTGCGGATCGGATCGTCCCCCGGCGCTGCCGTCACGACCATGCCGGGGCCGTCGAACAGCGGCGCGACCAGCCGGTATTCGAAGAACCGGCGGTCAACGCCGCCACGGGCACGGGCTATCTCCGCCATGGCGAGCGCCTGCAGCGGCCCGTGGACGAGCAGCCCTGGGTAGCCCTCGACGTCGCGCGCGTAGTCGCGGTCGTAGTGGATGCGGTGCCCGTTGTAGGTGAGCGCCGAGAACCGGAACAGCAGGGTCGGCGAGGTGTCGATTGACCATTCGCCGGCAGCGGCCGGGATCGCCGGACCCTGGTCGGCCGCTGCCGCCGGTGCGGCCGTCGGCGGTACCGCGTCGCGGTAGACGATGTCCTGCTGTTCGTCGATCACGATGCGGTCGGCCTGGAGGATCTGGTGCTGGATCACCACGAAGGTCAGCGCGCCCGACCGGCCCCGCTTCTCCTCGACGGACAGCACGCTGGTGCGCCTGGTGGCCGTCTGGTCGCAGCGCAGCGGTCCGTTCGCCCGGACCCGGCCGCCCGCCCACATCCTGCGGCGGCCCGGCCCCGGCGGGGTCGGCAGCGTACCGCGGACCGGGTGCCCGTCGGCGCCCAGATCGGCCTGTGCGGGCCGGTCGAGCAGGTAGACCCAGTGCCAAAGCAACGGCAGGCCCTCGCCGCGCCGCAGGTCGGGAACCGGTACGCCGAGAAGCGCGCCCAGAGCCTCGGCGGGCGCTGGGAGCAGCAGTTCGCTGCGCTCGACGACTTCCTCCATGCCGCTCCCTCCCGCGACAACTTTGGCCGACTAAATCAATCGGCATGGAACCAGCTGAACGCGTTATGATCGCTCTCGAGAAGCGGCTGATGCGCACGATATGGCCGACTAAAGAAGTACCGTATCGGAGCGGGAGTCCGAAGTGGAAGCCAGGGTCCTCAGCGCCTACCCGAAGGAAGGAACGGGCGAGGGCGCCGCCTACCGGCAGCTCGCGCAGGACTTGCGCAGCGCGATCGACGACGGACGGTACCCGGCGGGGCGGCGGCTGCCGACCGAGGCCGAGCTGATCGCCGCGACAGGGCTGGGACGACAGACCGTTCGGCGCGCCTTCCAGGAACTGGCCGCGGAGGGTGCCATCTACCGGGTCCCCGGTCGCGGCACCTTCGCCATGCCGGGCGACGGCAGGTATCTGCGGTCGTTCGGCAGCATCGATGACCTGATGGCCCTGTCGATCGACACCGAGCTGCAGGTCGTCGAGCCGCTGCACGTGCTGGCCAGCGTCGCGATCGCGGATCGGCTGGAACCCGGCGCCGACACGGTGATGGCCACCTCGTTCCTGCGCCTCCATGCGGACGTGCCGTTCTGCTACACGCAGGTGTACCTGCCGATGCGGATCGGCCGCAGGCTGCGGGACCTGCCGGAGATCGCCGCGCTGGCCGAGCCCGGCGGCCGCGCCAGCCTTACCTTGATCAGCCTGATGGACCGGGTAAGCGAGCAGCCCATCTACAGTGCGGTGCAGAACGCCACCGCGGTGGCCGCCGACGCCGACATCGCGCACCTGCTCGGCTGCGACAGGGGCCAGCCGGTGCTGCGCATCGACCGGCTGTACCGCGACAGGGAGCTGACGCCGCTGGAATACGCCGTCAGCCACTTCCATCCCGATCGCTATTCCTACCGGATCCAGCTCAGGGCGCAGCTGGACCACGCGGTGTCATGAGCGCCGCCGCACCGCTCGACGGCCTGACCGTGCTCGAGGTCGCGACCTTCGTCGCGGCCCCGCTCGGCGGCCTGACCCTGGCGCAGCTCGGCGCGGACGTGATCCGGATCGATCCGGTCGGCGGCGGTGCGGACCTGGGGCGGTGGCCTCTCTCCCGGTCCGGCACGAGTCTGTTCTGGACCGGCCTGAACAAGGGCAAGCGTTCTGTCACGCTCAACTTCCGCGACGCCGCGGGCCGGCGAATCCTAGGCGAGCTGCTCACCGCCACCGGTCCAGGTGGCGGGATCGTGCTGACGAACGCGGTCGGGCGGCCCTGGCTCGGCTACGACGACCTCGCCCGGGTCCGCCCCGACCTGATCCACTTGCAGATCCACGGCCACCGCGACGGCCGCGCCGCCGTGGACTACACAGTCAACGCGCAGACGGGCTTCCCGCTGATCACCGGCCCGGAGGGACTCGATGGCCCGGTGAACCACGTGCTTCCTGCCTGGGATGTGGCGTGCGGGCTCTACGCGGCCGTCGGGCTGCTCGCCGCCGAGCGGCACCGGCAGCGCACCGGCGAGGGCCGCCAGATCACGCTCGCGCTGGCGGACGTCGCGCTTGCCGTCGCCGGGCACCTGGGCTTCCTGGCAGAGGCGCAGGTCAACGGGACCGACCGGCCCAGGATCGGGAACCACCTGTACGGAGGACTGGCGCGTGACTTCCGCACGATGGATGGCGAGCGGGTCATGGTGGTCGCGCTGACCAGGCGACACTTCGCCGGCCTGGCCGCGGTAACCGGGCTGGCCGACACGTTCGCCGAGCTAGAGCGGCTGCTCGGCGCGGACTTCCGCACGGACGGCGACAGGTACCGGCATCGCGCGGTGATCACCGCCCTGCTCGAGCCGTGGTTCGCCGGCCGGACGCTCGCGGACGTGGAGCGGGACCTGGCGGGCAGCCGCGTGCTGTGGTCCAGGTACCGGCGCTTCACCGACCTGGCCGGTGACGGCACCCTGGCCGCCAGTCCTCTGATGCGGGAGATCGAGCAGCCGGGAGTCGGGCCGGTCCTCGCCCCCGGTTCGCCGCTGACGATGGACGGCGCTCGCGCGGCCAGCCCGGCGCCGGTTCTCGGCGCGGACACCGCGGCGGTGCTCACCGGGATGCTCGGCTTGTCCGCGGCCGACGTCCGTGCCCTGGCCGACACCGGGGTCGCTGGCATGCCAGCCGCGAGCCAGAAGGGAGACCGATGCGACCCCTGACGGAGACCGACGGCCTGACGCAAACGCAGCGCGACATCATCACGGCGGTACGGGCGGGAGGCGTTCGGCAAGCCCTCGCAAGGGCCCGCGCAGGTGTCCCTGGTCAGGGCTCCGAGAGTAGACCACCTGGCATCCGCAACATAGACGCTATTGCAACTAAGTTGCAGCTACTTTAGTCTGGCCGGGACAGGCTCCCTGCGGGAAGGTGCCCCTTGCGATGGCTGATCTGGCGACTGGGCGGCGTGGCAGGCTCGTGCGGGTCCGTGATGCGCTGACGCCGCGTGAGTGGGCCCGGGCCGGGGCGATGGCGGTGTCGATCATCGGGCTGAACGTGCTGGGGTGGGGGATGCTGGCCGCTGCGGTGGGCGGGCATTACCACATCAACAAGACCGAGATCTTCGGGTTCGGGACCGGGATCCTGGCCTACACCCTGGGCATGCGGCACGCGTTCGACGCTGACCACATCGCGGCGATTGACAACACCACCCGCAAGCTGGTCAATGACGGAAAGCGACCGCTGTCGGTCGGGTTCTTCTTCTCCCTGGGCCACTCCACCGTGGTGTTCCTGCTGGCGCTGCTGCTCAACTTCGGCATCCGGGCGCTGGATGACCAGGTCAAGAACGCCAACTCGCACTTGCAGTACACGACCAACATCATCGGGACGCTGGTATCGGGGTTCTTCCTGTTCCTGATCGCGGCCTTGAACGTGGTGATCCTGGCCGGGATTATCAAGGTGTTCCGCGAGATGCGCTCCGGCGCGTACGACGACCAGCAGCTGGAGGAGCAGCTGAACAAGCGCGGGCTGATGAACCGTTTCCTGGGCCCGCTGGCCCGGCGGATCGACACCCCGTGGAAGATGTACCCGATCGGGTTCTTGTTCGGCCTGGGCTTCGACACCGCGACCGAGGTGGCGCTGCTGGTCCTGGCCGGCACGGCCGTCGTCGGGGGCCTGCCTTTCTACGCGGTGCTGTCGCTGCCGATCTTGTTCGCGGCCGGGATGAGCCTGTTCGATACCGCTGACGGGTGCTTCATGAACTTCGCCTATGATTGGGCGTTCGCCCGGCCGGTCCGCAAGGTGTACTACAACCTGACGATCACCGGCCTGTCGGTGTTCGTGGCGGTATTCATCGGCGCGATCGAGGTGCTAGGCCTGCTGGGCCAGGACGGCAACTTGACCGGGTCGGGCTGGGCCTGGCTGGAGAACTTCAACATCAACACCGCCGGGTTCGTCATCGTGGGCGTGTTCATCGTGACCTGGGCTGCCGCCCTGTCGATCTGGCACTTCGGGCACATCGAGCAGAAATGGGACCTAGCCGCCGCCTCCAAGGCAGCCGCCGGAGAGTAGCCCCAATCGCGGGGCACGCACCACTGCTCGTTCTGCTAAAGAGTCGAGATGCTGGTACGCGCCCTGTGCCTCTGATGCCTAGGCGGGGAGGCTGAAGGCCCAGTTCAGGAGGCGGGTGGGGTCGGCGGCGTTGACTGTGGTGCCGGCGCCCGGGCTGTCAAGGGTGACGCCGATCAGGAAGCGGCCGTTTCTTGTCGCCTCGAACAGGAGGCAGTGGCCGGCGGCGGCGGTGTAGCCGGTCTTGATGCCGATCGCGCCGGGGTAGACGCCGAGCAGCGGATCGAGGTTGTGCCAGAGGTAGGCGCGGTGGCCGTTGCCCGCGGCCAGCCGGTAGCTGCGCTGGGCCACGATCGAGCGGAAGACCCGGGACTCCATCGCGACGCGGCCGAGGGTGAGCAGGTCGGCCGGGGTGGAGTAGGTCGAGTACTCGGTCGGCCAGGGGAGCCCGTCGAAGTTGCTGAAGTGGGTGCGGGTCATGCCCAGGGCCTTGGCGACGGCGTTCATCTTGCCGATGAAATTGGCCAGGCCCGGGCCGTAGGCGTCGGCCAGGGCGTAGGCGGCGTCAGCGCCGGAGGGCAGCAGCAGTGCCTCGAGCAGTTCGGCGGCGGTCAGCTTGTCCCCCGGGTGCAGGCCGGCGGAGCTTGCGTCGTGCTGCTGAACGTAGCTGACCACGGCGGACGGGATGGTGATCGTCCGGTTCAGGTCCCCGGCGGTGATCACGACGAGCGCGGTCATCACCTTGGTGATGCTGCCGATCGGGCGTTCGGTGTTCAGCTCGCGGCTCCACAGAACCGTGCCCGTGGACGCGTTCGCGATCGCGGCGGCCTTGGCCCGCACGCCGCTCGGCGCGGTTGACCGCGTGGCAGCGTGCCTCGCGGGCGCGGCGCTGGCGGGCGCGGCGGTCTGGGCCAGGCTCGGCGGCGCGGCTATCGCCAGGACCAGGCAGGCGGCCAGGGCCGATCCCGCGGCTAGCCGGAGCGTTCGGTTTGCTCTCGTCGTTCGGGGCGCGCGCCGACCGCGCGTGGCCATGGGCACTCCTGGGGGTTCAGTGGCTGCCTGGGCGACAGCGGACAGCCTTCCAGGTCCGGCATGTCATGGCAAACGCGGCGCGCTAATCCCTCGGCCAGGCGTAGACGGGGCCGCGGGCCCGCAGGATGACGGGCGAGCCCGGGCGCAGGCGCTGCTCGCCGATGATCCGGACGGTGATCGCCGGACCGTCGGCGTCTCGCTCCGGCTGGACGCGCAGGACGGCGTCGTGGCCGTGGTAGCCGTAGGAAGTCACCTTTGCCGGTATGCCGTCGCCGCCGGAGGCCAGCTCGATCTGCTCGGGCCGGACCAGGACGGTGACCTGGCCGTCCGGCAGGGCGGCGGCTTCATCGAGCAGGAGCGTGCCGAGGATCGTCTTGACCGCACCCGCGTTGAGCACGCCCTCGAGCAGGTTCGCGTCGCCGATGAAGGTGGCCAGGTCGGCGTCGACGGGCCTGGCGTAGAGGTCTTCCGGCGTGGCGTACTGCGCGATCTGCCCGTCGCGCAGCGCCGCGACCCGGTCGGCAATCGAGAGGGCCTCGTCCTGATCGTGCGTGACGAGGACCGCGGTGGTGCCGGCCCGGCGGAAGATCTCCTGCACGTCGGCGCGGACGCTGGCGCGCAGGTGCGCGTCCAGCGAGGCGAACGGCTCGTCGAGCAGCACCAGGGCCGGCTCGATGGCAAGCGCCCTGGCGAGCGCGACCCGCTGCTGCTGGCCGCCGGACAGCTGGTGCGGGTACCTGCGGCCGAACCCGCCCAGGCCCACCGCCTCAAGCATCGCGCCGACCTTGCCGCCGCGCCGCTGCCTGGCGGGGAGCCCGAACCCGACGTTGGCCTCGACCGACAGGTGCGGGAACAGGCTGCCTTCCTGCGGGACGTAGCCGATGCGGCGGCGCTCGGGCGCGACGTACTCCGCCGGGCCGTCGACAACGGCGTCCCCGATCGTGATCGTGCCGGCGTCCGGTCGCTCGAAGCCCGCCATGAGCCGCAGCAGCGTCGTCTTCCCGCTGCCGGACGGGCCGAGGATGGCGGTCAGGGATCCGGCCGGCACCTCGAGATCCACGCCGGTCAGCACCGGGTGCGCACCGAAGGCCTTGTACAGGCCGGAAACCGCGAGCTGCCGCATGTCCTTATCCTTGCGCGTGAGCCGAGCGATCGAAGAAGCGGCCGAGCACGTAGCTGGGCACGGCCGCGACGACGATCATCACCAGGGCGAACGGCGCCGCCTGGCTGTAGGAGAGGTTCGTCTCATAAGACCAGAACTGCGTGGCCAGCGTCTGCGTTCCCGTCGGGATCAGCAGCAACGTGGCGGTGAGTTCGGTCACCGCGGACAGGAAGACCAGGCAGAAAGCGGCGGCCAGGCCGGGACCCGCAAGCCGCAGCGTCACCCTGCACAGTACCGCCAGCCGGTTCTGGCCGAGCGACCTGGCTACCTCATCCAGGCTGGCGGGCGCCCTGGCCAGCGACGCCTTGACCCCGACAAGCGCGAGCGGGAAGAACATGATCGCGTAGCAGGCGATGAGCAGGGCCGAGGTGCCGTAGCCGAACCCGGCGGCGTAGCGCTCGGTGAAGTAGGACAGGGCGAAGGCGATGACCACGCCGGGCATGCCGAGCACCAGGTAGGTGCTGCGCTCGAGGAAGTGCCGCATCCGGCTGCCGTGCCTGATGGCAAGCATCGCCACGGGGAACGCCATGACGGTGGCCAGGGCCGCCGCGGTCCCGCCGTACAGCGCCGTGTGCCCGGCGGCGTCGAGCAGGGAGACGTTGGCGCCGCCGGCGAGCAACGGGGGCTGACCGTCGACCATCCAGTAGACGGCCGAGGCGACCGGCACACCCAGGGCGAGGCCTGCAAGCGCAGTGAACAGGGCGAGCACCGGCCACCGGGTCCAGCCAAGCTGCAGTGGCGGGCTGATGCGCTGGGTCATCGGGCCGGACCTGGAGACCCGGCCGCGGCCGCGGAGCAGCCCCTCCCCCGCGAGCACCAGCAGGCTGAGCACCACGAGCACCAGGGAGAGCGCGCATGAGGCGGCGAAGCTGTACCCGTTGAACTCGGTGAAGATCTCGGTGGTGAACGTCTGGTAGCCGAGGATCTCGAACGCGCCGTATTCGGCCAGCAGGACCAGAGCCACGAGCAGGCAGCCGCCGAGGATGGCGCCTTTGGCCTGGCCGAGGGTGATCCTGACGAAGGTGCGCAGGCGGCTCGAGCCGAGACTGCGCGCTACCTCCTCCTGGCCGGGATCGGCGCCGCGCAGGCTGGCCGCCACCGGCAGGTACACCAGCGGGTAGACGGCTAGGGTCATCACGATGACCGCGCCGCGGAAGCCGTGCATCCAGGCCCACAGCGAGTTCCAGCCGAAGCTCACCACGAAGTCCGGGATCGCGAGCGGCACCACAACGAGCACCGCCCAGGCCCGGCGGCCCGGCAGGTCGGTCCGCTCGACGCACCAGGCGGCGGCGGTCCCGATCACCGCGCAGGCGAGCGTGACCACGGCGGTGAGCCGGACCGTGTTCCACAGCAGCGTTCCGGTCAGCGGCCTGAAGACGAGGTGGTTCACGTCGGAGACGCCGGCGCCGTGCGCCTCTATGAGCAGGAAGACGAGCGGCAGCGCGAGCACCGCCGCGACGAGGACGCTGACCGCCAGCAGGGCCGCGGGGCGGCGGGTGCGCGCGGGTATGGCACGCACCTCTGTGTGGCGCTCGGTCAGCGTTCCCGTGGCCATCAGCGCATCGTTCCCGTCATAGCAGGCCTACCTGGCGG
>Ga0335078_10001721_pt1 | contig 33065 bp, 29 predicted proteins | sample Lox_Sample_32_FD_206711 | JGI IMG/M metagenome (GOLD analysis project Ga0335078, IMG submission 206711) | Soil microbial communities from Loxahatchee National Wildlife Refuge, Florida, United States - Lox_Sample_3.2 | ecosystem: Environmental > Terrestrial > Soil > Wetlands | place: USA...
AGCGGTGATGGAGAACGTGTAGTTGCCCGCTTGCAGCTGGTTGCCGGAATTATCCTTTCCGTCCCACGTAATTACATTGTCGCCGGATAACTCGGGACCTGCGTCGATTGTGCGAACCACGTCACCCGCGGAATCTTTTATTTGTACCTGGACATCCGCGGCGTTCCCGCTCAATGTGGCACCTATGGACGGCTGAGTGCTGCCATCATAGCATATGGTTGATGAATTGACTCTGACTTCTTTGCCGATCAATGTCGCCGCCATGGTGTTGTTTATCGATTGAGTCAGCACTAAGTTCGCGTTTGTCGAATTCTCAATATTCTCATTCATGGTCTGCAGCTCGCTGACCTGGCTGAACTGGGCAAGCTGAGCCGCAAGATCCGTGCTCTGGAGAGGATCTGTAGGGTCTTGATTTTGCAGCTCGGTGATCAACATGTTCAGAAAGGAATTTTCATCCAGGTTCGCCGACGAGGACAACCCCGCCGATTGCAGACCGGATGAAGATGATGCCGGCGATGTTGACGTCGCCGATGAAGCCGAACTCGATGTCGAATCCATTTGATTAAGTATCATACGTTAATCACCCTGCTTTCTTTTTCCTTTGATGGGCGTCACGGCTCATTTCTTAGACTTTCACTTCCATTGTGTTGTAACCGAAATTCCTTGCAGCATCCGTTGAGTCAGAAAACTTATCCATCGAAAACTTTTGCGAATTTTTTCTGGCAGGATTTTGCTGTTGCTTCGTTTGGGAGTCGCCTCCTGAAAGATTTACGGACAAATGAGACAGCGACACGCCGTTTGATTCCAGCATTTGCTTCATCTGAGGAATTGAAGACTCAAGATATGCATGTGCGTCTGCTGTCTTCACATTGAACTCTGCGCTGATCTTGCCGTTGTCGCTCGACACTCTCAAAATCACGGAGCCGAGAGATTCGGGCTCAAGTTTGACATTTACGACAGTTTTATTTTCTTGAGTCATCATCTTTGCTTCGCGGATGATACTCTGTGCCACCTGACTTACATCAGGGTTGGAGGAATCGGCATCATGGCTGCTATCGGTTGCGCTTGAAAATTCGTCCTTGAATCGGGAATCTGCTTTCGAACCCATCGAGATTAATTGATAGGCTCCTGTTCCGTCTTGCTTTAACAAGCTCGGAAGACCGTTGTCCGATTTCGCGGAGCCCTGTTTATCGGTTGTAGACGAAGCATTCCCGACTGTCTTGTCTGAACTTTGAGAAGCATTCCCTGTTCCGGTAACACTTTGATTATTGTACCCAGCGGGGTTATCGTCGTTCTCCACCGATATATTTCCTGCCGACTGCGACATAGCGACAGATGTTGAACTCTTGCCGGATGATTTCCCATCATTTGCCGATTGCAACGTTCCTCTCTCGCTGGCAAGGCCTTGAGGGACCATGTCGGGTTGATTCTTTCCTTCTACCTGCGGACTGTTAGAATCCTGCATAGCATTTTTTGCTGACTTCTGCAGCAAACCGATTTCCAAATTAGTTTTCGATTGCGAATTTGATTCAGAAAGCCCCGACAATATTTCCTCCACCTCATCGGAAAAGCCTCTGTTGACAGAACTGTTTGAGGCTTCCGTCAAGACTTTCAAAAGGTTTCCCTTTGTGGCGGCGCTTTCAATCGCTTTCCTGGAAAGCATCGACATAAAATCATTTCCCGAATTTGAATCTGGAGAAGGCGAACCTGTAACAGGCGAGTTGAGCTCGTTTGTGGTGGACGAATTTTCATTTCTTGAAGTCTGCGAGGCGGTTAACAAAGTAATCAACTGTTGTTCTACTTTCGCCAGCGGTGTCTCCGAGCTGTCGATACCGGTGTCACCCGACTTGCTCGCGGATGTCACTTTCGAATCCACTTGCACCATGCTAAGAATCAAAGAAGCTAACCCTGAGTAGTTGACTTCTTCCTGCAGCTCGTCCTTTGATGGTTCTTTATTGGGCGTTGCACTGCCTGTGGATTCACCTGATGAATCGCCGGGAGAAGCCAACGATGAGACGGTCAAACCACCATGACCCGTCCCCTTACTTGAGAAGTTTCTTTGATCATTGCCGTTCTGTTTTGCATCCGCTGGGTCGACGGAAGAAGATTTCAATAATTCAGCGAACGACCCGTCTGACGGTGTGGTATCGTTCGCTTTGAACCCTTGCTGTCCGTTCAACATCGAAATTGCAGAATGTGTGTTCTGTGCCAAACTTTCTGTGGAAGGAAGTACGGAAGATTCCATTTTATTTCAGTTGACCCAAGCTGGCCATCAATCTTGCAGCACGACCGGGATCCAGATCACCGAGAATTTTGGCGGCCTGTTTTTTCTGAACACTCGACAAAATGAAAATGATGTCTCTGTCATCCAATTTTGTCATGATCTTTGCCACCGAGGCTGCGTCCATGTCATTATAAGCGCTTGCCATATCTTTTCGGCGTTGGCTGTTCCATGAATTAACCTGGGTCTGAAGCTGTGCAATCACGATATTAGCATCGGAATTTTTCTTTTGAAGTTGAGCTACCATTGAATTCAATTGCTGGATAGAATCATCCTTGATGGAAATCGAGTCGTTTTTCTCGGCTAACATGGTTTTCAGAGTATTCATAGTCTCGTTTGAGTCTTTTGCGGCTTCACCCGATTGAACGGGACTTTCCGCTGCTGCGACGCCGGGAGGCATCGCCACGGTCGGCTTCAGCGCTCCACTGTTTGTCTCGGAATCATCCGACTTGAACATCCATGGATACTTCGAGGAGACGAAATACATCCCACCGGTTATGACGGTAAACGTCAATGAAAATCCGAGAATGTACGCAAGCGCCGTTTTCATATTCAGGCGGTCATCCTCTGAGCGATAGCGTCAATCAAAACTTGCTCTTTTCTTTCGAGATCTCGCTTGGATTCCTCAAGACGCTTTTCCCTGAGATGCTCTATTGCTTCACGATCTTTCTTAACGTCGAGGACTTCGTCGATCTTCTTAGACTCATAATCGTTCAAGTTCTCGATTTTATTATTTTCAAACCGAATTTGCTCTGAAATTTTGTTGACGTAGTCCTGGTGGACGACAATGTCGGCGGCTTTTATTTTTCCACTCAGGGGCGATGAAGATAGGACTCTCTCTCTTTCATCCTCGAGGTTCTCGAGATTCTCCTGCTCCTGTAGTATGCGCCTTTTGACCTGGGCAATCTCACGCTGAATCTTCTTTTCCTGAATTTCCTTAACCTTTATAACCGACTGAAGTCTGAATTTGAATCTTGCCATCTTACATCATCCTCATCATTCTAGTTACGTCCTTGGTCCATTCACGTGCCGTAGGGTTCTCTATCCACTCTAGATCATCCTCAACGCTTCTATTTTATCTCTCGATCTTCCCATCCCTTGCGGCTCCTCATCGTTGATGCAGCCCAATCAAAGCACGGTAAGTTCCATCATCTTTTTTATCGCATCGTCCAGATCCGAGTTCTCGTCCATACCCTGTCTCAGAAACGATCTTATTGATTCGATCATCGCGACGGACTTGTCGATCTTTTGGTTGCTTCCTTTTACGTATGCCCCGATGTTGATGAGGTCTTCCGCCTCACGGTAAGTAGCCAGGAGATCCATAATGTGGGTTGCGGCCTTTCGGTGCGCCGGCGTCGTTATGTCGGGCATCACGCGTGAAACGCTTTCAAGTACATCGACTGCCGGATATTGTCCTGCCGACGCCAGCTTGCGAGAAAGGACGATATGCCCGTCTAAGATGGAACGAGCGGCATCGGCAACCGGCTCGTTCATGTCGTCGCCTTCGACGAGCACGGTATATAGACCCGTTATGCTTCCGCTCTTGGCATTTCCTGCCCGCTCGAGCAGCCGTGGAAGGAGAGCAAACACACTTGGCGTATATCCCTTTGTGGTCGGAGGCTCACCTATAGTCAACCCCACTTCTCTCTGTGCCATGGCAACGCGAGTGACGGAATCCATCATTAAAAGGACGTCGAGTCCTCTGTCCCTGAAGAACTCTGCTATCGTGGTCGCGATCATGGCGGCTTTTACACGAATGAGAGAAGCCTGATCGCTTGTAGCAACGACCAATACGCTTTTTTTCAAGCCCTCTTCACTGAGCTCCTTCTCTATGAAATCTCTAACTTCTCTGCCTCGCTCGCCGACCAGCGCGATGACATTCACGTCTGCACTCGACTTTCTTGCAATCATACCGAGAGTAACACTCTTGCCTACTCCGCTTCCCGCAAAAATGCCGATCCTCTGTCCTTTTCCTATCGTCAGGAGCGCATCGATGGATCGGATTCCGGTCGAGATCGGACTTGTTATCCTTTTCCTTTCCAGCGGATTTGGCGGGGCGCTATGGATTGAACGAACTTCTTCAGGTTCTGCCGCTCCCCGTCCGTCCATCGGCTTTCCCAAGCCGTCCAAGACCCGTCCTAATAATCCCATTCCAACACCGATCGAAAAACTTTTCCCGCTCGCAACGATCTCACTCCCCGGGCTGATACTGGATGCGCTTCCAAGAACCATCGACAAAACTCTGTTGCTCCGAAACCCGACCACTTCAGAGAGGCAAAGCTCTTCTCCGCTGCGCGACTTGACGCTGCAAACGTCGCCGAGGGACGAGGTCGGACCGACGGACTCGATTACGAGTCCAATCACATCGGATACTCTTCCGTTTACCTTAACAAGTTCGAGTCTATCCAATTGATCGATAAATTTGTCTACGTGCTCCAAGACCGCGCTCATCATTTTGCCAGTTCTAAGAAGGCATCTTCGATCAATTCAAATTGAGTTGAAATTCTTGCGTCGATGTTTCCAAGTTCGCTTTCGATTACGCATCCGCCTCGCTCAACTCTGTTGTCCGCTTCTATTGCAATTTCTCTTACAGAATCCGCATAATTATTAAGTTCGTTTCGATGTTCTTTTATATACTCTTCATCGGCAGGATTGATGTGAATCTTTACCTTTTCTACTCCTATGATCTTTCTGATCGCTTCGCGAGATCGAGAGAGAACCGCACTCTCGTCGAGATCTATCTCGCGCGCCACAACCCGTCGCGCCACTGCCAGCGCAAGCGTCACGATCGCTTTATCATATTCTCTGTCGTATTTTCCTATTTCACCGGAAAATTCGTGTACCATGGCTGCAAAGTCCCCCATGACACCTTCGACTTTCTTTTCATATTCCGTTTGAAGCAATTTGGTGGCTTCTGTCTTACCGGCTTCGAATCCTTCTTCATATGCCCTCGTAATCTCACCTCTCGAAGAATTTCCGTTCCCGCCAGCGTGATCAAGATCTCCGGCTCCTGATCGGGAAACCAGGCTTCCGACGCCGAAGCCGGTTACCCTGTCCGCCTCGATCTCTTCCAAGAAGCTTCTGTAATCGGCAATCTTCATCTTAGCAGGAGCCGAATCTACCTTTATAATATTTAAGCTCACGCCGTCATGTTTTTCTTTAGACAAAGACATCTTCCGGTCCTCCTCTTCCTCCGACTACTATTTCTTCGTTTTCTTCCAGTTGACGTATCACTTCGATGATCCTGGTCTGTGCCGCTTCCACATCGCGAAGGCGCACGGGGCCCATGAATTGCAGCTCTTCTTTTACCATATCTGATGCGCGCTCAGACATGTTAGAGAATATTTTCTGCTTCAACTTCTCATCTGCAATCTTGAGGGAAAGTGTAAGGTCCTTCTTGTCAACCTCGCGAAGAATTCTTTGGACGCTCCGGTCATCTATGTAAAGGACGTCCTCGAACATGAACATCAACCTTTTTACTTCGGAAGCAGCCTGAGGGTCACGCTGCTCGATGGAACCCATGAGAAACTTGGCTTGAACCACGCCAACTTTGTTCAGGATAGCCGCCATCAATCTGGCACCCCCGCTTGAAGTGCTGTTTTCATTTACCACCTCTTCTGCAACTTGATCTACGACTGTCTCGATCTCTCCGACAAGAGTCGGCGAAACTCTTCCGAGAGTGGTTATTCTGTATGCTACATCGGAACGCAGCTCTTCCGTGAACGCTTCAAGGACATCCGCGGCAAGCTCGGAAGCAAGATGGCTCAGGATCAAAGCGATTGTCTGAGGATGTTCTTTTTGCAGGAAGTTAGCCAATTGTTTAGGCTCTGCCTTCTTGAAGATGGAGAACCCCTTTATTGTCGTAAGCTCTTTCACCTTTTCAATTATTTCACCGGCTTTCGACGAACCTAAAGCCTTCTCTAAAACAGAATGAGCATACTCGATCCCTCCCTTGACGATGTACTCTTGTGCAAGACCTAACTGCTGGTACTCCTCCATTACCTTGTTTATCACACCCGAATGAATCCCCTGCATGTTGGTGATTTCTACGGTTAGTTTTTCTATCTCGGTTTGGTCCAAATGCTTGAATATGTGCGCAGCACTTTCGACATCTAGAGCGATCATTAATACAGCAGCCTTTTGTCTCCCTGTCAACTGCTCGAAGGTAAGTGATCGCGCGATCTCCCTAGACATTACAATTTCTCCGCCTTTCCAGCCCATTGTTACCAAAGAAAGACTTGCGGTCACCGCCCTGCAGGATCCCGAGACGCAAATATTTTTTTACGGAAGATGGCACAAAGCGCTCTATTGTTCTTGTCATTTGAATTGCAGCACCCTAATCACCATCGGTCAACCACACCTTGAGAAGTTTGGCCGCATCGGTCGGTTTGTTCTGAATATAGCTACTGACATCTTCTTTGACTTTGTTGGCCCGCAATGCTTCTTCGGAATATTCAGCTGCCTGAATTCTCTCCGTCTGGTCGTAAACGTGAGCTGCAGCTGCGGAGGAATTCTGCAACGTCGGTCTCGTCTGAGTCAAAACTGTCACAGGAGCGGATATTGTGACACCATTTTTGCGAATCTTGCTGAAGATAGAGAGAAACACAACAACCGCACCTATCATTGCTGCGAGAATGACCAGCTTGTTCGCATAATCCTGAATTTGAAAACCGGATTTCGGTTTAACCTGAAAAGCCTGGTCACCGTTCTCAAACGGAATATTTATTAATGAGACGTCGTCGCCACGAGTAGCGTCAAACCCTATTGCAGTCTTCACAATGTTGGTCAATTGAGAGATTTCGCTTTCATCCCTGGGCGTATATACCACACTGCTTGCACCGTTTTTCTCTATCTCGGTATATTTTCCATTTACAAGCACCGCTGCCGAAAGCTTCTTTATTCCACCCGTGTTTCCCACAATTTTTTCGACTGTCTTTCCAACATCATAATTGGTCACTGAGTTTGTCCTCGTCGAGCTGTTAGCTGCCGTGTCCCCGGGATCCGATGAGTGCTCTTGCATTGTCTGCTCGCTCAATACGACACTGTTGGGATCAAATTGTTCTGTGGTTTTTTCAACCTGGTTGAAATCGAGTTGCGCCGTAATTCGAACTATCGTATTTCCAGGACCGAGGACGGCGTCCAACATCGATTGTGCTTTATTTGCGAGGTAAGATTCAACTTTAGTCTGAAGATCGTATTGAGCGGCCGACATCGCCTCGATTCCGTCGCTCTTCGTCGACAACAGATTTCCTCTCGAGTCCACGATCGTGACATCGTTTGCATCAAGCCCTTCGACGCTCGCAGCGACCAACCGCTGCACTCCGCCAATTTCGCCGGGGCTCAAATGTCCCCCATCCTTGAGTTTTAAGAACACAGATGCTGTGGTTTTCTTCTGCTCGCTTTCGAAAAGTGCCTTCTCCGGAATGACGATGTGAACGCTCGCTCCGTCGACTTCGTCGAGTTGAAGGATGGTCTTCTCTAATTCGCCCTCAAGCGCTCTCTTAAAATTTACTTTTTGTGTGAAATCCGTCATCCCGAACGATGGCTTATCAAAGATTTCATAGCCAACCACGCTTGTCTGAGGAAGACCTTGCCCAGCCATCTGGAGGCGCAGTTCGTAAACTCTGTCCTTGGGTACGAGTATTGCCTTGCCATCATCCCCGATTTCATATTCAACTGAACCCTGCTTCAACTTGTCGATTATCTTTGAGGCGTCCTGTGGATCCAAATTCGAGAATAGAACTCCGAAGGTCGGCTTGTTCGCCCAGGTTAAGAGCATGACCAGGGCGACAATTGATGCGACTATCGAAAGTCCAATGCCTATTTTCTGACCGATGGTCAGCTTCTTTAAAACCGATGTCACCTGCGAGCCGTAGCCCGAAACCGAATTAGGCATGCCCTACCAATCTATATTTGCATCTGCATGATTTGCTTATATGCATCCAGCATCTTGTTCCTGATCTGCAACAGCAGATCAAAACTTACCTTGGCTTTCTCGACAGCAATCATCACATCATGGACATCTGCCGTTTCTCCTGCAGCCATCTTGTTAATAGCAGTATCCGCACTGGTCTGCAAATCATTAACGTTGTTGACAAAACCATTTAGCGTCTCCTGAAAGCTTTTCGTCGCATCTTCAGCACTCTTGCTCGTAGAGATATCGGGAGATACCTGGCCCATCATCGATTGAATATCGCCAACTTGCATATTATCCCTTTCGATTTATTATTTGTCCGAGATCGACCTGTGGATTCATGCCGGCTGGTGAGTAGGTTTCGCGCACAGCCATTTGGTGGACTGAGCCGGGGAACAGCTTGGCGAAGAAAGCTCGCTCAGCCCCGGTCAGTCCATTTTCAGGAGGAGCGATTGGGGGCTGTTGACTCTTGCCTTGGGATGCCTCTTGCATGGTCGCCGTGCGGCCAGTATTTACGACATTTTCTGCGTACGCAAAATTAGAAATCGAATCTATTCTCATGCCTCACCTCAAATATCGAATGAATCTTTTATGATGTTCTTGGAAGCATTGATGGCGGTAACGTTCGCCTCGTAAGAACGGGTCGCCGCGATCATGTCAACCATTTCGGTCACAACATTTATATTTGGCTCCTTTGCATAGCCATCTTTATCTGCATCCGGATTTGACGGATCATACACGGTTTTTGTTGCGGAAGGGTCCTGCACGACTTTTCCCTCAACTTCTCGCACTGTGTAATCCGTGGAAACAAAATCGTCCGGTAACTTTGCTATTTGATTCTGGTCTGATACCACAAGAGGAATAAGTTGGTTCTTAATTTCCTCCGAAAAGGGGATCGGTTTGCCGGGCATGGCTTGAACCTCTTGCCTCTGATATGGCTTTCCATCCGGACCGACCGAATCAATGTTGGCAAGATTTGAAGCTATCGAATCCATCTTCTTGCGTTGAAGCGCAAGACCGGACGCGCTTATATCGATCGCCGAAAATATTTTGCCGATACTCATTGCGTATCACCATTTATGCTTTTGTCTATTGATTGAAATGTTCCGGCGATCAACCTCGAGACTAGGCCGAACTGTAATTGATTCTTTGCGAGCTCTGCCATTTCATGGTCGATGTCGATGTTGTTGCTTCCACCTGAACCCGCCGGATCGATTTCGATTCGCGGTTCAACCTCACTCACCTTGTCGCTAAGATCAACGGGGTCGCTTGCGTTCGAGATAGCATCTGAAAGTTGTTGTTCAAAACTCACATCGAGACGCTTGTAGTTGGGGGTCCCTATGTTTGCAATATTGCTTGATATTGCCTTGTTTCGAAGAGCGAACGCATCCAACTGTTTTTCGAGCACCGGGACCGTGCTTCGATCAAACAAATCTATTTTCATGGCTATATCCCGAGGTAGTCAGTTGACGAATCGTTATAAGGGTATCCGATATCCCCATCGACATTTCTTCCGGCTCGTATCAGCGCCACGAGCGTGGAAGCCGCCAGCAAAGCTGCAACCAATAATATTATTCTTCTCATTTCAACGCTCCTTAGCTTTGCAAACAAACGACAACGTTTGTGCCAATCGACTCTTCGACAAAAACCGCAATATTCCTTTAAAAAACCCCGAATCTTGGGAATTCCCGGCAGGAGGGTCAGGTAAGAATGTTCAATATTCTCCAAGGTTGCTTACTATTCGCCAAAGTATTACCTTTGTAGTCCGGTTTGTCGAAGGCTGATATCCCCATGAAGCGGTATGCCCTCGATTAACGAGTAAGCATTGTGTAACGATTATTTCAACGCAACTAAACATCATGGCACACTGGCACAGATGGTCGGACGCAAGGTCGTGAAGAGATCCGATTCAGTACTATGGAAAGATATTTTTTAGACCATGAAATACTTTGCATTGCAGGCCTCCCCACTTATCCAGTGGAGTCCTTTGTTCCAATCCCTAAATGGCGAGTCGTATCAACAATTGAAGCCCGCAAATTCGCTGGTGATTATTATTCAATAAGCTGGCTAATATTCATCACTCAAGTTTTACCACGATCTGCATTAGAGAAAACTCGCAAAATTCCGATGAATTTACATGGCACATCAATTGAGGCTGAATATCCTTGTGAAAGCGGCGTTAAGACAATAGGAAGGCCATGACTTTTCACAGAATAGACAACGCCCTTTGCTTTCACCGAGTCGAAAGGAGCCGCAGGCACTCCTATAAATATATTGGAGATAGTAAGTGATGCGTCCGTTCTACAAGACCGTTGAGATAGTTCTTTTTGTTCTTTTTATCATTGCGGTTTTCTTCGGTACACCGAGCGCGCTCGAAACGAATGCAACTCCGCTTCAATCACTTTTCATGATTAAGCAGCTCATGCCTCAGGCTCAGACAATTGGAGTGATGTGGAACCAAGACAAAACAAATACGGGCGACCTTTTGCCGAAAATAGAAAGAGCCTCCGCATCAACCGGTGTAAAGGTCATTGTAGAAGACGTGGAAGAGTTGAGTAACGTCTCGGAAAAGTTCAGAGAACTGAAAGACAAGTACCAGGTACAGGCAATCTGGATCATTGAAGACAACGACCCCATGAGTTCGGGTGTCGGAAGAGATTTTTTGATTAAGAATTCAATTGTGAACGGGATCGCACTTTTCGCTCCGAACGTCGACTGGGTTTCAGCCGGAGCATGCGCTGCGTTGCTATTTGATGGCAGCACGGTGAAATTATATGTAAACAAGAAAACGATCAATGCGCTCGGCATAAGAGTCCCTGACAAATATTTGCAGGACACACAATTTGTTGCAACAAATTAAGGCGAGTAACATGAACCTAGACCAGAAACTTACGAACATGGGCCTGCGCAAAAAGTTCTCCATGATTCTCACTGTGATCATGCTTTTTGCATGGGCCCTGCTATTCATTTATTCAAGATACTCGTTGAGCACAACTGAACACGAATTCAATGAGAGAGCCAATCTTCTCGCTCAAACGATGGGTGCCCAATCACAATTTGGATTGATGATGAGCGATGCGGGCGGGCTTACCGATGCACTTAAGAGCGTGGTCGGAGCCGGCGATGCAGTCGCAGGCGCGTTTTACGATCCGACAGGCAAGAAGCTCGCAGAGATGAATCTGAGTTCCCTCGATTGGAGCCAGCCCGACTTTTCATCTGTCACTCAATTGGTGCAAGCCGCTGAAACAAAGGATGGCACTCCGGTAATCGTGGCAACCGCAAAGGTGACAAATCAAGCGACACACCAGAACCTCGGCTACGTAGCAATTGCTATCTCTTCAAAATCGCTCGAGGCGGAAAAGTCAAGCAGCCTGATCATTTCGATCGTCAGTCTCATAATTTTTGGTATCTTCGGATGGATCGCCTTATTCCTTATGAGGACTGTGCTCATAATGCCGCTCGAGTCGCTCAAACAATCGGTACAGAAAGTCGCCGCCGGTGATTTTGAGACTAGAGTGGAACTCAATCGCGGCGACGAGATCGGCGAACTTGCTGCGGCATTCAACATAATGGTCGAGGACAGTAAGAAAGGACTCGATGAAGTGAAGCTCAGGACGAGCCAGGCGGAAGAAGCCCGAAAACTTGCGGAAAGTATGCAGCAGGAATCCGAGGCGCAGCAGAAATATTTGAGGGAACAATTTGGAAGAATTTCTGAGGTTGTCGAGGCAGTGACGAAAGGCGACCTTACCAAGGAGTTAAAAGTTGAAAATGAAGACGAAGTGGCACGTTTGATGTTGAAGATCAACCAGATGATCCACGATTTGAATTCACTCATCGGAGAAGTTCATTCTGCGGGAAATTCACTTGGAGAAGCAGCCACTCAAATTTCAACGGCAGCAGAGGAGATGTCGACCGGCGCCGCAGATCAAGCCAACCAGACTCACGAAGTCGCGACCGCAGTCGAGCAGATGTCACGGACAGTGATCGACTCCTCTAAGAATGCGACCGAGGCGGCAGACATGGCGAGGAAGGCGGCGACGCTTGCAAACGACGGTGAGAAAGTTTTCCAGGAGACTATCGGCGGCATGACAAAGATTGCTCAGCTCGTCAAAAAATCGGCTGAGATCGTCGACACCCTCGGTAAGTCAAGTGCCCAGATCGGCGAAATCATCCAAGTCATCGACGACATTGCCGACCAGACCAACTTGCTCGCACTCAACGCTGCAATCGAAGCAGCAAGAGCCGGCGAACAAGGACGCGGTTTCGCAGTGGTGGCCGATGAGGTTCGCAAACTTGCCGAGCGTACGACGTCGGCGACAAAAGAGATCGCCGGCATGATCAAAAGAATTCAGCAGGAAACGACTCAAGTTGTGTCTGCCATGACGGAAAGTAATTCACAAGCCGAAAACGGAATGAGGCTGGCAGACAAGGCCGCGGAATCGCTTGCCGAAATAGTCTCTTCAGTCAACAGCGTCGTCAACATGATCAACCAGATAGCAGTCGCAGCGCAGGAACAATCAGCAACGAGCGAACAGATATCACACAATGTTGAGAATATTTCAGGTGTCGCGAACAATGTGTCCGCAGCGACAGTAGATCTCGCCCACACTGCCGAGAATCTTAACAAGCTCACTCAACATTTGAAAGACTTGATCGAGCGATTCCAGCTCGATGCAAAGACCCAGCAAAAGAGCTCTTACGCTGTCCGACAGAACGGAAAGTTAGTCGATCTTCACAACTTCGGCGGCCGGAAACCATAGAGGAGAATTAAGATGAACACGGGCACCCAAACGAACGAGACGATCTATCAACTGGTTAGCTTCGTGGTTGAGAACGAGGAATTCGGAGTCGATATCCTCAAAGTACAGGAAATAATTCGTACTGTCGAGATCACACGCGTTCCAAAATCTCCGGCATTCGTCGAAGGCGTAATCAACCTCCGCGGTAAGATTGTCCCTGTGATCGACCTAAGGACACGGTTCGGCATCGAAAGGAAGGCTCATGACAATGAAACAAGAATAATTGTCGTGGAACTTCCTGATAAAGTGGTCGGATTTCTTGTCGACAGGGTGAAAGAAGTCATTCGAGTCGAGAAGAGCGTTATCGAGCCTCCACCGGAATTGACCACGAACGTAAGCGCAAATTACATCACAGGGGTCGCCAAGCTTCAAGACAGGCTGCTAATTCTCTTGGACCTCGATAAGGTGCTCTCCAATGAAGAGCAAGAGCATTTAGCCGAGATGGCGGCCGAGGAATAGGTATTCACTGAAATTAAACCGGTGGTAAATGAACCCGATAAAGAAAATAAAGCTCTCCGTGCGAGTTATCCTTTCATTCGGAGCTACCGGTCTCGCTCTTATTCTGTTTACGCTTCTCTTCAGCGGTAGGTTAGACCGGAACTCTGCCAGCCTTAACGCTGAGCTGGCTCAGTACGAAAATACGAGCCGGACCTATCGAGAGCTTTGCTCACTCTCCCTCGAAATGGAAACCACGGCAAGGGCTGAATTGTCTGGGAGTGTACCATCTTCGAATTATCTGTCGCTTTCAAAGGAGTTCGGTCAAAAGCTCTCTTCCGCCAAAAGCGAGGCAACCGCCGATCAGCTGAGCGCACTCGACGAGATATCCAACCTATGGCAAATAATTGAACTCGCAAGAACTCAAGAAAAACCATTTACGGGGAAGAACACACAGCAAACCCTCGATTCAATTGCCTCACAGTGGTCAATCGTCCAGTCGAAACTGGCGTCGAGTATTGCTTTCCAGGACGACAATTTTTTCCGGAATTATTCCGAAAGAATAAAGAATGTTGCTTCGATCAAGACTGATCTCTGGTACGCGGCTTATTTTCTCGTATTTATTTTTGCCGCAGCAGGATTATTTTGGTATCGCACGCTTATTTCCCCGCTGCGTCTGCTGACGGAAGCTAGCCGCAGGATATCTGACGATAAATGGGGAACCCGTGTCGAACTTGATTCAAAGGATGAATTCGGTGAGCTAGGAGCGGCGTTTAATCAAATGTCGGCCAATACTGCAAGACTCGCGGCATTTCTGGATGCGGTAGGCAATCCGGTCTATTCTATCGATCGACAGTTCACTCTTCGGTTCGCCAATGTCGCTTCCATTGAATTTGCAGGAGTGAGAAGAGAAGACATCATCTTGAAGAAAAAATGTTATCAGGTCTTCAGGCTCCCTCTATGTCAGACCCCGGACTGCCCGGTCAGCAAGGCATGGCAACAAAAAAGAATGGTCTCTGGTGAAACTCTTGCAAGTCCACAGAGTCTTCAAGTGCCGATACTTTACCAGGCGGCGGCAGTGAGTGATGTGGATGGACAACTCTCAAGGGGCGTTGAAGTACTTAACGATATTACTCAGTTGAAGAAAGTCTCCGCCGAGATTGAGACCGAGCGCAAGTATTTGTCTGAAAACATAAATTTGCTCCTTGAAAAGATGAATGATTTCGCCGACGGGGATCTGACCATCGATTTAAATGTGGATTCATCCGATGATATCGGAAAGCTTTATGCCGGCTTCAAAAAATCGATTAAGAACATTAAGACCATGATAGAGGAATTGATTGACGCGGTTGAATCGACAGCAAGTGCTTCTGCGCAAATCAGCAGCTCCATAGAAGAGCTTGCAGCCGGTGTAAGCGAGCAGTCTTCTCAAGCCACTGACGTTGCCGCTTCAGTCGAACAGATGACGAAAACCGTGGCGGACAATGCCCAAAATGCGGCAAGGGTCGAAAAATCCGCAAGAGAAAACGGCGCTGTAGCGCAAAGCGGCGGCGAAATAGTTCAAAGAACCGTGCTCAAGATGAAAGAGATTGCAGAGGTAGTCAAGAAATCCTCCGAGACGGTCAATCAGCTTGGCGAGCTGAGCAAGGGTATTAGTGAAATAGTCTCCGTGATCGACGACATCGCAGACCAGACCAACCTTCTAGCACTAAATGCTGCAATCGAAGCAGCCCGGGCAGGTGAAGAAGGAAGAGGTTTTGCAGTCGTGGCGGATGAGGTAAGAAAACTTGCCGAGCGGACAACTCAGGCTACAAAGCAAATATCCTCGATGATAAAAAACGTACAGACAAGCACTGGAGAAGCGGTGCTTGCAATGCGAAACGGTATTCAGGAGGTGAATGCAGGGCTCGTTCTCGCGGATGAGGCAGGCTCTTCACTGAAAGATATCGTCAACAACGCGCACGGTATCGTGGATATGATCTCCCAGATCGCCGCAGCAAACGAGGAGCAATCGGCAACAAGCGGCGAGATATCCAAGAATGTGGAACTGATCTCCACTGTTTCTTCTCAGTCGGCAAACGGAATCACTCAGATTGCCGGGGCCGCAGATGATCTCAACAGGCTGACAAATAACCTTCAGACCCTCATTGCGAGATTTAAATTAGCCAGAGAAAAGAATATCGAAGGGTCAGATCACCTTTCGAAAAAGACTTATCTGAACGCACAGGCAAGGCAGGATCATAACAGTTTCAAGTCGAGTCCAACTTCCGGAAATGGAAAATCATCTAAAGGAACCAAATGATGCTTCAGGTGGAGAAGAACGACGCGACATACAGGGGCGAGGGAACAAAGAAGAAAATCAGGACCGAAACGTCGGGCGATAACTACGAGGCCTACATTACTGTCGACGATTCAGATGCTCAACTTTCTGAAATTCAAGCGGCGCTTGAATCAAACGGCATTGTTTACGGGATCAACGACGGCGCACTCGTTGAAGCTCTGGAAAATCCCGGAAGGCGAGTGGCAGTTGCCATCGGCGCCCGCCACACCGATGGGAACGATGGTTGGTTTGAGAGAACGGAAAACCGGTCCCAGACTGAAGGAGAGAGAAAATTCGGGATTATGAACATTAGTGTCGGCGAAATAATAGGGACCATCCATAAAAGAACGCAGGGCAGCGTCGGCGTTGATGTCCTCGGACGGAAAGTGCAGCCGAAGGAAGGCAAGCAGTTTAATATTTTTACCACTCCTAACATAAAGCGGACGGAAACTGAGACTCAAATCACTCTCGAAGCTACCGTCGACGGAAACTTAAAGATCGGAAGTGCAAGCATAGAAATTGTTCCCGATCACGTGATCCGTCAGGACGTGGATTACTCGGACGGCGAGCTTGAATTCGCGGGATCATTGCGAATAATAGGCGATGTGAAGGGGAGCGGGAGCCTGAAAGTCAAGCACAACGTTTTTATCCAGGGTTCGATCGAAGATGCAAAGATAATATCCGGCGGTGACGTGATCGTCAAAGGTAGTTTCGTAGGGCGCGGCGATGGTCTCATCCGTGCAAAAGGAAATGTCGAAGTGCATGTAATCCTGAACCAGATGGTGGAAGCGGGTGGGTCCATAACCATAACAAAAGAAAGCGTCAATGCCCATTTGATTGCGTCGGACACCATAAGTGGACCGCATGCAGTCATCATGGGCGGCGTCGTAGTAGCTGGAAACAAAATCGAGGTGCGAACTTTGGGCGGCGAATTTTACTCGACCACAAAGGTGCGCCTGGGGACGAAGGAACTTTTGTCGGAAGATACCTTTGCCGTAGACAAAGAGATCGAACTCCAGAAAAGGGGCTGCGAAAGAATAAAAAATGAAATCTATTTATTGGTACGGGACAGAATTGATGGAAGAAATTTCACACCCGAGAAAGTCGAAAGGTTGAAGCTTTGCCAAAATAGACTTCAGGAAACTACTGAGCTGATTAAGTCCCTGAGCGCAAAAAAGCAAGAAACTTCAGCTGAAATGTCCAGAAGGAAAAGTCCAAAGCTGGTTGTGTTAGGAATGGTCCATCAGAACGTGTTTTTGGAAATAAGCGGCGTGCGTCTCGGGCTCAAACAGAGTTTCAACAACGTAACCTTCGAAGAATCGAAAAATGAAATCGTCCGTACAAAAAACTTCTGAAAGCCTATGATAGAAAAGTTAATCGAACAACTTTACGCCTCGGACCCTTCCGGAATAAGAGATATGCTGGAAGCTCTATCCGATTTTCCATGCGATGATCGTGTACTGGAAGCAGCTGCTACGATGCTTAACGCAGAGGACCGGGGTGTGCGTGAAGCCGCATCAAGATTGTTGGTCCTTTGCTCGAACGAGAAGGCAGCTTCTCTGACCGCCATCCATATACTTAGCAAGAACATAGCCGTGAGGAATCTTGCCGGCGACGTACTTGTCAAGATGAACGGAGTTGCGACAAAAGTCCTCCTGCCTTATCTCGAATCGGCAGATAAGGATGTCAGAAAATTTGCCATCGACGTGCTGGCACAGCTTCCCGCGACGCCGGAGACTATCGCTAAGTTGAAGGCGCATCTTTCAGACCCTGACCAGAACGTGATTTGCGCATCCATCGACGCGCTTGGTTCTCTGCATTCGGAGCAAGCCGTATTGGGCATCGTTCAACTGTTCGAAAAGCTGGAATTTGCGAAGCCGAACATAGTCAATGCCGCGGCGAAATTTCCCGAAAAGGTCAGCACTCAATTCTTCCTCGGCGCACTTTCCGATCAGGATCCTGTCGTCCAGTTGGCAGCGGCAGAGGCTCTCGCAATCCGGAAGGACAAGGAAGTGGTTGAAGCACTCATGCAAAAATTGGATTCCGTATCCGAGGTGGCAAAGCCTGTCGTGCTTCATTCAATAGTATCGTTCCTGGACCCGGCAAACTATGACGGCAAAATTCAGCAAAGTTTGAAGGGGCATCTCGTCGAAATGTTGAAAGATAATGACCCGGTATACGTGCGGGCTGCGGCGAGAGGCTTGCGTTTCTTCATCGACGAAGATGTAATAAGAACCCTGGTGAATTCTCTCGGCAGATCGGAATCTATCGACGACGCCGTGTTCTCAGTTCTGAAGGAGCACGCTGAGAAATCGATCCGTGTCATCCTGAACTCGCCCAAGAAGGGAAAGGACAATGCGTCGCTGGTCAAGATGATAATCGGCTTGATACAGAACCTACTGCAAACGTATAATCTCAGTTTGAGCCCTCAGGTCATGGACGAAACAATCGATTTCATATCTTCTAATTTTGCAGAATTGGATGTGGATACAAAGGTCGCCGCTCTTGGCACGTGCGAAGGACAGAACCCACACCGCTCCGTGAAGGTCGTAAAAGCTGGATTAGAGGATCCGGAGTCAACCGTCAAGAGTTATTCTCTCGATCTGGCAGCAAGGATCGGTCCGCTATTTTTTGATAAAGAACTTGAAAAACTCAAGAACGATTACGATGAAGAAATCCGGGATGCGGCGACTAAGTTACTAGCGCGATTTAAGCAAGGCAATCCAAAACAAGAGTAATGATTATTAATTAATGAGTTACCTGACACAACAGAGCATCACTCCTGCTCAGGGGGATAAGCTATCTGATGAGCTTTTCAAATCCTTCAGGCAGTTAATCTATTCCCGAACGGGAATTTTTTTCGCAGACAACAAGAAATATTTGTTGGAGAGCAGGCTGAGCCGTCGACTCGGAGCGATCGGCGCGGGAAACTACGACGGATATTTCAAGGCACTTACCAACGGACAAGGCTCCTCCGAGTTCGTGCATCTGATCAATTCTGTCACAATAAATGAAACCTTTTTTTTCCGGAATGAGCCTCAATTTGCCGCCCTGGAAGGATTGATATTACCCGAATTAATCGAAAAGCGGAAAGGAGAGGGCTCCAACAAAATAAGAATATGGAGTGCCGCTTGTTCGACAGGCGACGAGCCGTACACCATCGCCCTTATCGTTGCGGAGAAATTCCTTTCGTCATTTCCTCAAGTAAGATTCGAGATCATCGGCACCGACATCAATACACAGGCTCTCGATTCTGCGCAAAGGGGCGTCTATAAAGATTACTCGATTAGAAATATTCCTAAAAATTATCTCGATAAATATTTCCATAAGGACGAGGATAGGTTCGTCCTTTCCGAGGAAATAAAAAAGATGGTGGAATTCAGGCAAATGAACTTATTTGAAAAAGCAACGATGCATACGATGAGAGGCGTAGATATCGCTTTCGCTGCCAATGTTTTGATTTATTTCGACTTCAATTCCAAACAGAGTGTGGTTTCTTCCGTTTATGACAGTATAAATAAAGGCGGCTATTTCTTCGTCGGATACTCGGAGACACTTTACGGTCTAACACAAGCATTTAAGCCGATACATTTCGAAAAAGCGATTGCCTACATAAAGGAGTGAGCGATGTCATCAAAAGTAGTAATGGTCGTTGACGATTCAGAATCGATCCGGAAGTTTCTTGCGTTCGCCATCCGGGCACAGGGATTCAGCGTGATTCCCGCGAGGGATGGTATGGAGGCACTCGAAAAACTCTCCAAAAGTAAAGTCGATCTCGTCATAACCGACCTTAATATGCCGAACATGGATGGTTTCGAGTTTTTAAAGGCCATACGCGACGACCGGGAATACCGTGAGGTGCCGGTCATAATCCTGTCTTCTCTTACAAATGAACAAGACATCGAAACTGGAATGAAACTCGGTGCAAATTCGTATCTCTTGAAACCATTCGACCAGAAAAGAATTCAGTACGAAGTTGCCAAATACTTGAGCTAAGGAGATTCAGAATGAAGTTTCTTGTGATTGACGATTCGCAGACGATGAGGAGGATTGTCAACAACTCGCTCAGGACCCTGGGCTACGAAGATATTATTGAGGCGGAAGACGGAAAGGACGCAATCACAAAACTGTACGGCGACAAAGTGGATTTTATTATCACCGACTGGAACATGCCGAATATGAGCGGACTCGAATTTACAAGGGCTGTAAGAGCCGACGAGCAGTATGCACAATTGCCAATTTTGATGGTCACGACTCGCGGGATGAAAGACGACGTTATAGAAGCTCTAAAAGCGAGAGTAAATAACTACATCATAAAACCGTTCACGCCGCAGGTGCTCAAAGAAAAAATAGATCTCATTTTGAAAACTGCATGAGAAGGTGAAAGATGGACTCAAAAAATCTCGGCGGTATATTAGACAAAATAAATGAACTCCGGGCCCTATTCATTTTCGGGCAGCGGGTCATTCCCTTTCTTGAGGAGCTGTTCTATTTCGTGCACGACATCGTCCCGGTCCTCGAAGAAATTAATCTATCAATCTGCGAGAGTGCCAGCAAAATGCCTCGCGCATCATCTCAGTTGAATAAGGTTACGCAGGCTACCGAGCTTGCCACTACGGAAATATTGGACAATTTGGACAGAGTGCTTTCACGATTGAACACCATAGATTCACAATTTCAAGCTGCGACGAATGATCTGGAGGCGTTGGATGTTCTTGACAAGAAGTCGGTCGGTGCCGTACGCACCGCAACAGACCATGGCAACAAGGAACTCCTTCAGGAAATTGTGGGTCTGCACGAACAAAAGCAAACTCATCTTAAAAGAATCAGGGAAAACGCCGAAAAACTGGAAAAGGATCTGAAGGACATTCGTTCAAAGTCAAACGATATAATGATTTCTCTTCAGGTTCAGGATATCACTGCCCAGCAAATTGCCTCAGTCAATCACCTCATTGAATCAGTTCAGGAAAGGCTTTCGGGTTTAATCGATAAGTTCAAGTTGAGCGGAGCCGACTTGATTGAGGAGATCAAGAAAGCCGAGAATCATAGTTTCGACCCGGACGCAAGCTACGACCATTCCACTTACAAACAAAAGACTGCCGATGAGGTTATCAAAGACGCCAACGATCTGAGAAACAAACTGGACGCCATCAAAGATGCCATCTCGAAGTCTACCTCACAGGACGAGATAGACAGGCTCTTCGGGAAAGGAGTCCAATGAGCGCTCAGCATCCTATGTTCACCGACGAGATGAAGGAAATCGTCGAGAGTTTTGTCGTCGAGACGAAGGAAATATTCGAGAACCTCGGCAACCAGATCCTCGAAATAGAAAAGCGACCCGAAGATAAAGAGCTGATAAACTCCATCTTCAGAGCAGTCCACACCGTCAAAGGGACATCCGGTTTCCTAAGCTTCGAGCAAATGAGCCTACTCGCTCACCGGTTTGAAGACGTGCTGAACAAATTGAGACGCCAGGAATTGAAATATGATCCGAGTATGCTGGAAGTGATGCTTGAAGCATTCGATCTGATGAAAGTTCTCATGAAGCAAGTCATGGATAATAATATCGAAGAAATCGATTTGTCGTCAATTATTAGCAAGCTTAGCGCACTTTCCAGCGGGGCAAAACCGGAGAGTGCGACTCCGAAGGAACCTCATGCTGAACACTCCGAACAGATTGAATCTTCTCAGAGCGTTGTGCCTGATGTCGCTCAACAAGAGGATTCCGTTGCGAAGAAATCCTCTCCTACGGAAACCCCGGCACATCAGGCTTCGCAGGCCCAGAAGTTAGACAAGGTGGTGGATTCCACAATCCGAGTCGACGTCGGAAGACTCGATCATCTTATGAATTTAGTCGGGGAACTTGTTCTCGGCAGAAATCGGCTCTCCCAGATTGTCACGACTGCCGAAGACAACCATGGAAGCGAAGATTTCACACGCCAGCTCAACGAAACTAACTCGCAAATAGATTTTATAACCACGGAGCTGCAGACGGCCGTGATGAAAACAAGAATGGTTCAGATCGGCAGAGTATTCAACAGATTCCCAAGGCTTGTCCATGACATTGCAAGGGAGTTTTCTAAGGAGATCGACCTTGTCATCGAAGGTGAGGAGACGGAACTTGACAAGTCCATTATAGAAGAAATCAGCGACCCTTTGGTGCATTTGATCAGGAACGCCGCCGACCATGGTGTTGAATCTCCGGATGTGAGAGAATCGCTGGGCAAACCGCGGCGAGGGACAATTCATTTATCCGCGGGACATGAAGGAAATCACATCGTGATTGAAATTCAAGACGACGGTGCCGGAATCGATCCGGAAAAGATAAAGCGGAAGGCACTGGAAAAAGGCATTATAACGCAGGAAGATGCCGCTGAAATGAAACCGGAAGACACATACGCCATCATCTTCATACCGGGCTTCAGCACCGCGCAAAAAGTAAGCAGCGTTTCAGGCAGGGGCGTTGGAATGGATGTGGTAAAGACGAACATCACGAAGCTCAACGGCATTATATCTGTCGAATCAACCGTCGGCAAAGGAACCAAGTTTACGTTGAAGCTTCCTTTGACACTGGCTATCATCCAGGGACTCCTTGTTGGAGTCGGGAGCGAGACATTTGCCATTCCGTTAAGCAGCGTGCTGGAAGTGGTTCACACCGAAAAGAAAATCGTCGCCACCGTGCATGGCCGATCGGTCATTAGGTTAAGAGAAATAGTTCTTCCGCTCGTCGAGATATCGGAGATACTCGAAGTTCCCGGAAGGGATGAATCGGCGCAGCGTTTTCATACGGTGGTTGTGGGTATCGGAACGCACAAATTCGGAATCGTTGTGGACAAGCTGATAGGACAGAAGGAAATTGTCATAAAACCTCTCGGCGCATACCTCAAGAATATCCCCGGGATTGCGGGCTCGACTATTCTCGGTGACGGAAGAGTAATAATGATTCTGGATGCAGCCGAACTGCTTCGGCTTGCGCAAAAAGAGAACGGACAGCAGATCAAGCTTCCGGGGGAACTGAGCGCATAGATGGCAATCAGGGTATTGGTCGTTGACGATTCCGCCTTTATGAGAAAGGCGATATCCATGATGCTTGAAGAGGATCGGGCGATCCAAGTGATCGGGACAGCGAGGGACGGGCTTGATGCCATTGAAAAAGTGAAAGAGCTGAAGCCGGATATGATGACGCTCGATGTCGAAATGCCGAGGATGGATGGTATAACGGCGCTAAAACAGATCATGGCGGAAAATCCGCTTCCTGTTTTGATGGTCAGCTCTCTGACTGCAGAAGGTGCGCGTGCGACAATCGACGCGCTTGCCGCCGGAGCTGTGGACTTCATACCGAAACATCTCTCGTATGTCTCGATGGACATAACGAAGATTAAAGACGAGTTGATTGCGAAAGTCAAAGCGATCGCCGGTGCGAAGCCAAAGATGGCGATTCTGCCGTTGTCGAACAAGATGGCCGCGCCGCAAAAACCTGGGATTCCAAAGGTTGCCCAGCTGAATGCACAGGTTGTTGTCTTGGGAATTTCTACCGGCGGACCTTTCTCACTTCAGAGGGTGATTCCATCTCTCTCCGAGGATTTCCCGCTGCCGATCACGATAGTCCAGCACATGCCGCCAGTCTTTACAAAATCTCTCGCTGAAAGATTGGACTCGATTAGCCGCCTCGAAGTCTGCGAAGCTGCGGACGGCATGGAGCTGACAAATGGAAAAGTCTTCATTGCCCCTGGCGGACTTCATTTAAAATTTCATCGAGAAGAAGAAAAGATTCTCCTTGCGACGACCAAATTACCCAGCGACTCGTTGCATCGCCCGTCGGTGGACGTAATGTTCAGCTCGGCTTTCGACATCTTCGGCGGGAAAGTGCTTGCCATAGTGATGACTGGAATGGGGAGAGACGGTCTTGAGGGAGCAAAATTGATCAAATCAGCCGGAGGCAGGGTATTGGCCCAAAGTGAAGACACATGCGTAGTCTATGGAATGCCAAAGGCAATAGTGGACGCGAATATAGCCGACGCTGTCGTGCCACTGGAAGAAATGGCTTTCGCAATTACAACAGCTGTCTCCATGGCAGCGGTGAGTAAATAGGGCTACCGGCGGCGAAGTTTTCATAAACTCTTCAAATCTCACTTCCTCACTCCCTACTGAGCTAAGTCATCAACTCCGTTTATCGCGATATTGGAAGTGTGCGCCCTCGGCAGCTGCATCAGGTTTTGTTTGCTTTAGGATTTTTCTATTAATGTCGACCGGATCCAGATCATCAATTGTTGAATTCAAATTAAGAATCTAATCTCGGGAAATTTATTTCTGCTTGACATATCCTCTGTGTTTCCAACCGCTGAAAATAATTTTTGTTTTAGTATTGTGGGCTTTATTTTTAAAGAACTAGCAATGAAGTAGGAGAATGCAATGGATCAATCGGCAAGAGAATTCATTAAGTCAAAACGGCTCGCAATCGTTGGAGTATCGCATAACACAAAAAAATTTGCCAACCGTGCGTACGCTGAACTAAAAAATCGTGGCTACCAGGTTTTCGGAGTTAATCCCACTCTTGAGAAAATAGCGGACGAAAATTGCTACAAAGATTTGAGCTCGCTACGCGGACAGATCGACGGTGCGGTGGTGTGTGTTTCTCCGGGAAAGGTCCAGCCGATATTACGCGAAGCCTCGGAGATCGGGATTCGAAACATTTGGCTGCAGCAAGGTGCCGAAAGTTGCGAAGCAGTGAAGCTCGGGACAGATTTGGGTTTAAACGTCGTTGCTGGGAAATGTATTTTGATGTATGCTGAACCCGTTCATGGATTTCACAAGTTCCATCGGTTTCTTGTCAAGCTCAGCGGAAGACTGTAAAGAACAAATCCTGCCAAAACATTCCAACTGCGAGAAGGAATTTCAACCGCTAAGTGGCGCCAAGATTTGTTCTTGATCGTGGCTTGCTTCGCACGCCTTTGTGATCCCCACGGTCAAAGAGCGCTCTTTCTTTTGTCGCATGAATTACCAAGCGCGTAAATTCGCGCCGTTTCCACAATTTGCCCACTCCGTTTTACAAATCCTTAACACTACCTTAACGGACACGTCAACGTTTTCGGTTAATATTGTCTCTAAAAAAGGAGTTACAGTGCATTTGCGTAAAATCTATACTCTTGCCGCCATTCTGCTTTTTGCTGGAATGGCATCAGCTCAAAATCTTCCAAAATTTTCAGGGCTTATGTTCGGTGATTATTATTATAATTACCAGAATGACCAGGCTGCTCAGAAAACAGTTAATGGCTTCGACTACAGACGAATCTATCTTACCACGGACTATAACATCGCTGACGGCTTCGCTGCAAGATTCCGTTTAGAATCCGACCCGACTGCGTCAACCTTCGCAAACAACAAGCTCTCTGTCATGGTTAAAGATGCCTATGTTGACTGGACCACCTTGATCCCCAGCGGGCACGCAATTTTCGGACTTCAGGGAACTCCTGACATCAACATGGCTGAATCAATTTTCGGTTATCGTTCACTGGAAAAAACGATTCAGGACTATAACGGCATCAGCTCTTCCAGAGATCTCGGCATTAGTGCGAGTGATAAATTCTCGGATGCATTCACTGCCGGATTATTAATCGGAAATAATAGCGGTAATGCTCAACCTAACCCTACCACTAACTATAAGGAGAAGAGAGGCTATGTCTTCTTCAAGATCAATCCTGTCAATGAGCTTACAATCTTAATCGATGGCGATTATTTCAGCCAAGCATTCCTTCCACTTGAACAATATGGAAAGACAGGCGATGTAATCGTGAACTATGCCAACAGCGACTTCAGCTTCGGCGTGCAGGGTTTCGCACAAGGTATCGACCATGCGGGCAAAGCTAACGGGACATTGTCAAAGGATGGGGTTAGCATAAATGGCTGGGTTGGCCTCGTTGATAACCTTCGTTTGGTAGCACGGTTCGATAGCTACAATCCTAATACAGTAGCACATACGTCCCAGGCAACCAGCGTCCAGAATTTCCTTCTGGGTGCACTCGATTGGTCTGTGAAATCGAATGTCCACTTGATGCCAAATTTGGAGTACAGGCACTACAGTGTTGGTGGAGTAGCTAACGATGTTACTTTGAGAGGCACGCTCTACTTCACGTTCTAAAACCCTGTTTGACTCCCGCGCTACTTGTTATCAGTGTGATGCGGGTCTCGTAACATTCTAACCTGTTGCCCAAAAGGCGGCAAACAGTTTTTTATTGTTAAAAGAAATCAAGCACAAAAAACGGAGGAGGAGTAAAGAGATGCAGAAAAGATTTCTAATGATCGTGGCGGCTGTTTTTTTCACGGCCGCCTTTTTAAACGCCCAGACCGTAATCAACGGTGCGGGCTCAACATTCATCTATCCGATGTTTTCAAAGTGGTCCAACGACTACCACAAGATGCACCCCGATGTCGAGATCAACTATCAGTCAATTGGCAGCGGCGGCGGAATCAATCAACTGACGGCCGGTACGGTGGAAATTGGTGCAAGCGATGCACCACTTAACGACGAACAGATTGCCGCGTGCGAAAAGGCTCATGGCGCCGTGGTTCACCTTCCAGAGGCGATGGGTGCCGTTGCAGTATCATACCATATTCCGGACGTCAAGGCGACGCTCAAATTCACAGGCGAGGTGATTGCAAACATCTATCTCGGCAACATAACAAAATGGGACGATCCGGCAATCAAGGCGTTGAACCCCGACATTAATCTTCCCGACCATGAGATCCTCGTTGTGCATCGCTCAGACGGCAGCGGGGACACCTACATTTTCGTCGACTACCTTTGCAAAGTCTCAGATGAATGGAAGACAAAGGTTGGAAAAGGCACGAGCGTGAATTGGCCAGTCGGCATAGGTGCGAAAGGAAATGAAGGAGTTACCGGACAAGTGGAACAGACCCCTTACTCGATCGGGTACGTAACTTTGATTTACGCTCTTCAGAACAACGTGCCATTCGGCTCGGTAAAGAACGAAGCGGGTGCTTACATCCACCCAACAATCGAGAGCGTCAGTGACGCAGCGGCAAATGCGGCTAAAATTGTTCCCGCAGACCTGAGGTTCTCGATCACTGACGCCCCCGGAAAGACTTCGTATCCGATTTCAAGCGCAACCTGGCTCATCGTCTACACCAATCAGACTGATTTCAAGGTTGCCAAAGAAACTGTCGAATTCCTTCATTGGGTTCTCACGGCAGGCCAGAAGATGGAGCCGGCTCTCGACTACGCGCCGATCCCGAAACCCATCCAGAAGTTGGAGCTGAATCTGCTGAAGAAGGTAACCTATGACGGAAAGAGCTTGATGTAAAACCTACAACCCATATTTTGGGGCAAGAGGATGCGGGGCCAAGGTTCGCCAAAAGGAACTACGGCTCCGCTCTTTTTTTGTGCCGTCACGCCCACTCAAAACATTTGATTTGCCAGCATGTGAACATTTTCAACATCATTATTAACCATAGTTCATGTCTCCTTAACTAAGAGTTAACCCGCACGTCACATCATCGTGTTAAATTTGATTGCACTTATGGGCAGTTTGAGATAATGCAAGCCTGCAGATATTTTTGATCTTTTTTTCATAGATTCATTTTAAACAATCACAAACATTAGGAGACAGCTTATGCTAAAACGACTCGCGGTTGCGGTTGCTATTATGGCGATGTCATTGACAGCGACATATGCACAAACGAAGATTAATGGGGCGGGCGCTACTTTCCCATATCCATTGATTTCAAAATGGTCAAACGAGTACCACAATATCAAACCCGACATTGAGATCAACTATCAATCTATCGGAAGCGGCGGCGGAATTAAACAGGTAATTGCCGGAACGGTCGATTGGGGAGCAAGCGATGCTCCGCTAACGGACGAGCAGATGCGCCTCGCTGATTCGGCTCACGGTCCTCTTATCCATATTCCGGAAACCCTCGGTGCTGTCGTTATTGCTTACAACATTCCCGGCGTGACGGGGACATTGAAATTTGACGGACAAACAATTGCAAATATTTACCTCGGCAAGATAACGACATGGAACGATGAGAGTATCAAGAAGCTGAATCCAAACGTCGATCTTCCCAACACGCAGATTGTGGTCGTTCACCGTGCAGATGGAAGCGGCACAACGTATATTTTCTCAGACTATCTGTCAAAAGTCAGTCCTGAGTGGAAAGACAAAGTCGGCAAATCCACCAGCTTGAACTGGCCCGTTGGCATCGGCGGAAAAGGCAACGAAGGAGTCTCGGGCCAGGTTTCTCGTACTCCCGGAGCGATAGGATACGTCGAGTTGATCTATGCTCTTCAAAATAATATCTCGTTCGCCGATCTAGAGAATGCAGCAGGAGTGTACGTTCACCCTTCAATCGATGGAGTTACAGAAGCTCTGGCAAATGCCGCCAAGACCTTACCCGAAGATTTGAGATTTTCAATTACCAACGCTGCTGGAAAAGATTCGTACCCCATCTCCAGTGCAACTTGGCTGCTGGTTTACAAGAACCAGACGGATCCGGTAAAAGGAAAAGCGGTTGTCGAGTTCATGAAGTGGGCTGTCACGGAAGGACAGCAGTTCTCAGCCGCATTAGATTATGCGCCTCTTCCAAAGAACATCCAGAAGCTTGATGTCGAAAAGCTCATGATGGTTCAGTATAATGGTGAGAGCCTTTTGAAGTAATAACAAATTTCATTTTTTCCCCGACGGAGCTTGCTGCGTTAATTCGCGAGCTCCGTTTTTTCATGGTGCAATCGAATCGCGCTTGCGCACTCACACTAAGAAGAATTTCTCCTCCCATATTCGATTAACTTAACAATTGTCTAACAAACCCAAAACGATTTTGAAATGGTTTTAGGATAACTTACATCGGCCTCAATCACATAATTCGTTGATCGTTCATTGAGATTTTGTCCGGCGGAGTATGCGCGGCGTTCTTATTCCGATCCTTTGCTTTTTAAAGATCAGACTTTCCGATCCGGTTTGTGGACAGAGCATCGAGAGGCAGGACACCGAAAGCGCCTCCCGACTATCGATTAAGTATTTTTATCCGACGCCAGGCCATTTGAACGAGACCTTAATTTCCAAATGACACCCAGTTTATAAGCGAACAAACAGAGGCGCTATCGGCATACTCCGCCGGATGAAAATCAACAGGCTACCTTCGCTAGCCATGCGGCTGATATTCAATACAGGAGACAATTAGTGCAAAGAGAAAAATATGTAGGCGATATAAGAAAGAACAGTTCCGAGCTTGAAAATACCGGGAACGCACATGATCTGCCTCGCCCCAGAAGAGGCCATTTGAACCGCATCATAGAAACAATTCCTGATGGCATCATGATCAGAGATCGGCAGGGAAAAATCACATTTGCAAACACTGCAGCAGAACAAATTCTGGGATTAAATCGCAGCACCGGACCTGGAAAGGTCTATGATGACCCGACATGGCAGGTTCTGTCGGTCGACGGTAAACCACTTGCGCCGGAGGAATCGACGTTCGCTCGAGTAAAGGCAAACAACGAGCCATTGTGCGGCGAAGAACACATTATCAGGCAGCCTGACGGAAGATGCGTGAGCATTTCCACAAACGCTTCGCCTCTCCATGATGAAAATGGCGAATTCGCGGGAGTCGTCTCGATCATCAGCAACATCATGCCGCGAAAACGCATGGAAGAGAAAATAGCGCAGTCCGAAAGAAAGTACAGAGAACTCGTCGAGAACGCTCCGCTCGGGGTTTACAAGGATAATATTGCCGGTGATTATATCTATGTGAACAAAGCCATGGCGGACTTATTGGAATACGCTTCCCCCGAAGAGCTGATGAGCGTAGGAGCCTTATCTCTTTACAAGAATCCGAAAGACCGAGAAAGGTTTTTGAAGGAGTTGCGCCAGTCCGGAAAAGTGGACAGTGCCGAATATGAATTCGTGACTAAAGGTGGAACGGTGAAAACCGTTCTCGTGAGCAAATGGCTGGACGGGGACATTGTTTCCGGCGTAGTGAAAGATATGAGCGAGCTGAAACAGCTGCAGGAGCAACTCATTCAGACGCAAAAATTAGAAGGCCTCGGGAACATTGCCGCAGGAGTTGCGCATGATTTCAATAATATTTTAGGTGTCATCCTCGGTTATTCGGAGCTGCTGAATCGCACTTGCGACGCCGAGAAATTTAAGCGAGCTAAATTGGCCATAACCACCTCAGTCGATCGCGGAAAATCTTTGGTGAAACAGCTGCTCACGTTCGCTCGAAAAACGGAAACAAAGTTCGAGTCAGTACACGTCAAAAGCGTTCTTGCGGAAATCGAGAGCCTCATGAGAGAGACCTTCCCAAAAACGATCGAGGTCTCGATAAAAGTCGAAGATGACCTTCCGACCATTCTGGCAGACATAACGCAGATCCACCAGGTCTTGCTCAACATTTGCGTCAATGCGAGGGACGCTATGCCTAGAGGAGGAAGGTTATTCATACGCGCCAGGCGAGTTTCTAATCAGAACATTCTTGCCCGGCACCCCGAAGCTCACGCGAGAGATTACATCGAAATCCAGATCAAAGACGAAGGAATCGGCATGGACGAAGAAATTCGCCGAAGAATCTTTGAGCCTTTTTTCACAACAAAAGGAATCGGGAAAGGAACAGGATTAGGTCTTTCGGTCGTCTATGGGATCATTGAAAGTCACAAGGCATTCATAGACGTAGCCAGCCAGATCGGAAAAGGAACAACGTTCACCACTTATTTCCCGGTCGAGGAACGACATGTCGAATCAATTGAATTGGACAAAGCTTCATTGGATAACAGTTCCAACCGGACAGGAACCGTTCTTATAATTGAGGACGAAGAGTGGCTGAGGGAACTGGCGGTGGACTCACTCGGCTCATCGGGGTACGAGATTTTGACAGCCCAGGACGGAGAGGAAGCGATAAGAATATTTAAGGAAAATAGAAACAGAATCTCTGCTGTGATTTCAGACCTCGGTCTGCCAAAACTAAGCGGTGAAGAGGTGATTAATTCTATAAGAGTGCTCAACCCGGATGCCAAGATAATAGTTGCAAGTGGCTACATCGATTTGGATGTCAAGACGAGTCTCGGTAACCAGGGCATAAAATACTTCATACGGAAGCCGTATATGCCAAACGAAATGCTTCGGGCGATCAACAACAGCATTTCCGGTATTGAATGAATTTGGTTGGTAGCTCACTTCATTAGAAATCCCGGGGCATAAAACAAAAAGCTCAAAGTAACGGAACGCAGCAGCGATATTATTTAAAGATGTCTTAACTTTCCGATAATTGCCTTTCACTCGCTTGCGGAATATTTTTAATCGATAGCGGTGTGGAACGATTCCGACTTTCTTCCGCGCCCAAGCAGGGGGCTTAATATCACAGGAAACAGGTAGGCTCTTTTAAAATAAAATGCAATGGACGCTGCTGTGAGTGTTGTAGAAAGCATTCACGACACGCAGTTTCGGATCAGTGTCACAAAATAATGGAGGGAGAAGATGTTCGAGATATTGACATCCGATTCAGAAGAAAACGGTCGAATGGAAACCGGGCAACATGGATTGCAAAGATCTCTTGAGGAAGCTTTGCACATTTCCCGGTTTGCCGTCAATAATGCACCAATCAGCATCTTCCATGTCAGCGCCAATCGTCGAATAATTGATGCCAATGATCACGCTTGCTTGAGCCATGGCTACACCCGCGAAGAACTTCGCGGAATGGATATTCTTGAGATCGACGCCACGTTGACTCCCGAAAAGTGGGTTGAACATAGGAAACTCGTCGACATCAACGGATCCAGGACATTTGAGACAGTCCATCGCCGCAAAAATGGCTCCCGATTCCCTGTCGAAGTTTCCACGAAATTCTACGTGTACCAGGGGAAAAGATTCTCCGTCTCGTTCGCTCACGACATCACCGAACGAAAACGCGCGGACCTTGCGCTGGAGGAGGCTGAAGAATGGTTCCGCGCAATGTTTGAAAATATCGTAATAGGAGTGTACCAGATCGCACCCGATGGCAAAGTCCTGAATGCCAATCCCGCATTGGCAAAGATGCTGGGATTTAGCTCAACAGAGGAGCTGACAAAAAATAACTTACGGGATAGCCACCTAGGGCCCGATTACCTGAGCGCAGATTTCAGGAGAAAGATTGACAAGGATGGACAGGTCGTCGGGTTAGAGCGTGCGTGGAGAAAATTGGATGGGTCGGTTCTCTGGGTACGTGAAAGTGTCCGCGCCATCCGGGATGACACAGGAACCGTGATGTACTATGAGGGCACGGCAGAAGATATAACATACAGGATGGAAATGGAAGAGGCGCTCAGAAAGAGCGAAGAACAATACAGATCGTTCTTTGAGGAAGACGTTACTGCAGCGTTCTTGACCCTTCCCGATGGCACAATAGACGCGTGCAATCCGGCATTCGTAAGAATGTTTGGCTTCAAGTCGCGTGACGAAGCTCTCTCGACAAAAGTCACGAATCTCTATCCCGATGAAGACGCGTATCGAAAGGTCGTAGAATCGATCGAGGAAGATAGAACGCTTGCCGACCATGAACTCGAGTTGCGGAAGCGTGATGGAACACCGGCATATGTCAGGGCAAATTTCGTGGGAATATTCGACGAGAGCGACAACCTGGTCGGAATCAAACAATATATTATCGATGAAACGACGTGCAAATCTCTCGAGCAGCAGCTTATCCAGGCGCAGAAGCTGGAGGGAATCGGCAGGCTGGCCGGAGGTGTCGCCCATGACTACAACAACATTCTCAGCGTGATTCTCGGACATGGCGGATTGATGCTGAAAAGGCTGCGGGCCGAAGATCCGATCTATCGTCAGGTGGAAGCAATCATTAATGCCGCAAACCGCGCCGCAGAACTTACGAGACGGCTTCTCGCATTTGCACGAAAGGAAATCGTTTCTCCAAAGGTCGTCAACCTGAATTCTTCCATCGAATCAATTCAAAAGATGCTCGAAAGACTCATCGGGGAGAACGTCCGGCTATTGTTCTCTCCAGGCAGTGATCTATGGAACATTAAGATCGACCCTACACAAATCGATCAGGTGCTTATCAATCTCGCGACGAACGCCAGAGACGCGATCCACGATGTCGGGACAATAACTATCGAGACCTCTAACGTGAGGATAGACGAGCGCTTTATTCACGGACATATGGATTTCCAGCGCGGGGACTACGTTCAGCTTGCATTCACCGACAGCGGCAAAGGAATGGACAGGGAGACCAAAGAAAAAATATTCGAGCCATTTTTCACCACGAAACCAAAGGGCCAGGGCACAGGACTCGGTCTGTCAACGGTTTACG
>Ga0335078_10001722_pt1 | contig 33062 bp, 40 predicted proteins | sample Lox_Sample_32_FD_206711 | JGI IMG/M metagenome (GOLD analysis project Ga0335078, IMG submission 206711) | Soil microbial communities from Loxahatchee National Wildlife Refuge, Florida, United States - Lox_Sample_3.2 | ecosystem: Environmental > Terrestrial > Soil > Wetlands | place: USA...
ATTCTAATTTGTCCCTTGGCCGGGCGAGAGTTTGTAACGGGAGAGCTCATCACTTTAAACAGTATATAACTACTTTCCTCACAGTGTTTTGATCATCAGCCGCTGGTCTATTCAATTCTTGACAATGACAACTGATATCCCTATTTTGTCTGCTCGTACATACAACGAATTCCTCATCGATCACGACGCCGCCGTGCAATCCGTCGCAGCGAACCTCAAATCCAACCACGTTGGCAAATTGGTTAACATCCTCGAAACTCATGGCCTTGGCAACGACCTAGAGGTGCACCTTCTGCACCGGCATTTTGAACTCCAAGAGGACGAAGCAATTGTTCATAAAGAGATTGTCATGGAAACCACCCGCTGCAGAACATCCCCAGGTCATCCTTGATGTCGCCAAAGCAATCAAGTGCCCAGCTAAATCCACTGAGCTTCTCTCCCCCATCATGTGGTACGCATCCAAGAATGGCATCCTTACGCCTTACGAGTATGCCACCCGTAGCAAGACACACACACTCAGAGTCATGGTCTGAGTCCCGTTGCGGAAATTCGAAAACTTTGCTAAGCAATTTTCCGCCTACGTGTGGGCAAATGGGCTCCAGAATCTCGTTTCATTGAAAGACAAGGCATGTCATTCGGGGCTCGAATTCATTGCGTATGAGAGTCGCGCGTTGTTCCGCATCCCCTCATCAGTCGTTAAGTTGAAAAGCGACGCCGGTCTTATTCCTACCGGGTGGACGATGGATGGCGCTCACGTAAACGATCGCATCATTGAAACGACAGATGACCATGTTACAAGAACGAAGCAAACCACGGGTGGGACAGTGGCTGTCTCGCATGTCACCGTCACAGCCAGCGGTCCCAATGGAATGTGGATTCCCGATGATAGACATTTCAGATAAATATTTTAACTACGACTGAATGTCAACAGCCTTTGCGTCACAAAATTGATCTGATCAATCGGACGCCGTTTATTTACTATTTATATCCAAGTCAGTGGCTTGCCGGTATACTGGTCGGTATTAAAATACCTATCGACTTTCCTCACCAAGGCAGAGCCATGAAGCACAAAATCACTATTCAGGGCAACCTGTGATGACATCTTCACCAAAGCTTTCTTGCCGACCAAAGCTGCTGTCAGTGCAAGAGAGGATATCGCTTCTGCTAAGGCTAATGTTTTCTGAAGTGGTAGGTTGTATAAATAGAAAAGCTGTGTCTTATTCTATTCTTAAAAAGAAGAAAGACTGTTTTGTGTTCATCGTGGCTTTAGAGGATATTGATCAGACCAACGTTCCTATTCATCACTTACGCATAGCCATCGATCGAAAATCTGGCAAGATCGATCCTTTCGAAGCCATCTCTCTCGCTTCAACTGAACTTGCGGCTGTCATACGGCGTGCAACAAGAAACTAAGTAGCAGATTTCATAAGATTTACTAATGGAGCGCTGAACATATCATATAAAGTCTCTGTAAAAGATCATCTTGATATTCAATACATGGTCCAATTGAAGCATCATAGTAAGGTTGCTTTAATGAATGCTCCGATGCAACTGGCATCGTTCACGATTAGACCTCAACCTCTCCCTCTTCCTGCCGTGTACCCAATAGCGGACGAGGCAGATCAATAAAATGTTACTGGAATGGGAATTCAAATCACACAATACATTTCAGGAGTTATGGTGTTATAGCCAATGATATATATCCTCTAATGATATGCGAACAACGATTGCGGCTCATTCAAAAGGTCGGAAAGGCATATAATGTGCTCTGGAAAATACCTCTTCCTTCGGAACACCTGATTAGAGAACTTCTCGTCATGGATAAAGATGACAGCATTACACTAAGCATCGGTTCAGACCAGCATCACTCTCTCAGCGGACTGTTCAAATCAATCGCCGATTACCTACGTACCCACATACATAGTGATCTCATAGCACTCCAGAAATAGCAGTGTATTGAGGAGTACAAGGCTCGATATCTTCAACGTATATCCAATTTTGTGGACACCGGCATGTCTAATATTCCCTCTGTCATTGAGCAGATACCTGTAGTCGTTACTCATTCAGATATAGGTCTGCATAACATCATTGTTTGTCAACAAGATCTAACAGACGTTCAGGTGATAATCGACTGGGAGTTCTGCGCTGTGACGTCATATGCCAGCATAGATAACATGATCGAAAAGTTATTCCATAGACCATCTCCAAATGGCTTCAGTTTCAAATACTTGGACACAGATGAACTTCGACAGGCTTTCTGGGAAACAATGCCCAAATGGTAGGTTTGGAACAGGAAAGATGCGACGGCAGTATTTTAGGAATGGCTTCATTTTGCCAACTTCATGAAACTGGAATACAGGCTAGCTACATTGAAAGGAGAGGAAAAAGAACTTTTTTGGGCAGAGAATGTAAAAGTTGTTGAAACTTTTCTCACGAAATATGGCCGGCAGTGCAGCCGTCAAAGAGAGAACCTTTAATATTTATTTATAGAAAATTTGGCTATCTATAACTCGCTTGTCAGCCAGCGGCCGAGTGGACTCTACAGTAATCTTAAGTGAAATTATTAAAGTGAAATTCAGTCGATTCTAATCGATTCCACTGAACATACGTCTCCAACTTCAGTCATGCTACGACAAAGTAAATAAATAAATAAATAAATAAATATCTCTTCATTCATTCAATGCAATCAGTTAAACTATTAAAATCTAGAAATTTTCGACTCTATAATTGTTCTAACTTCACACCAGAAGCCCTATTGAAAGTCCTACATCATTGTTGAATTTGGCAGTTCAAACTCCTAAATATGATATATAAATTCAAGGAAATCAAGTTGGATCAGACAGTGATAATAAAAATGAGAATGATCGAACTAAAGAAAGTAAGGTAAAATGTTATGAAAGTGTAAAGTAACTTGGATTATCAAACTTTAAGTCATTTTACATAAGATGGAATAGATCTGGATAAGATTAATTTGAACTTAGCGATTTTGGCCTTCGTATTGACTAGTTTAATCCTATCGATGTACGAACGAGTGATAATTGAATTTGGAAAGAGAAAGGAACAAAATGACCCAGAGGTAACATAAAGATAGTTCGAGTCGTTCAGCTGATCGCGAACCCCCTATAATCAGATTAAAGCAAAGAGATCTTACATTTCATTCAATAATGTTTGTAGCGATGATGACAGACTCAGTCCACTTTTGATTACCTCCATTAGTATTGTCTCGCCACCAATGGACGAGTTCGCTGTTGGTCTCATCAACCACGACAACTTCAAAATTTTTAGAATTGTTGAGACGGTCATAATTTCTTTAAATCAAAGAGCCTGGACCCTTGATGTTGCCATCAATAGTTGCATCAAAGTTCCATTTTTCAGAGCCTGCACCGCTATTATTGTGTCAATAATGAACAAGTTCTTTGCCCTCAATGGCGACGAGCTCGAAATTGGGTTGCGAGCCAGGTTCGGTCGAGAGGTAGGATGACTGAATTAAACTGGCTAGTTTGATCACTTTATTAGAGATGACGACGGTACGATTCCAGGGAAATTCACTGGTGGCATTGTCGTACCAATAGTGTACGAGGTCATTTCACTTAGGAACGACGACTTCGAAATTACCATAACTGCTGCCACTGCTCTTTTAGGTGCTTTGAATAATGCTCTCAGGTCCGTTCGCTTTGTTGATGATAACAACGGTAAGGTGCCAAGGAAATCCGCTTATAGTATTATCTCGATAGTAATGAATGAGGTTATTTCCCTTCAAAATGACGGCCTTAAAATTTCCAGGTTGTCCAAGAGTGCTGACAAAGTTGCTTTGAATAAAGGCAGATACACTGGTGGCTTGATGCCGTCAAGCTGGGATGTCATGGGCTACTTAAGGTGTTGAAAACATTATGATTCTAGTTATATGGATGGCATTTTCAGCTTGAGACTGATGTTCATATCCTTGTTTGGCTTCTCAATCAACCTCTGAATGACCTTCCCAATGCAATGATGATGAGATGGCTAACATATATCTGGCTGTTTGACTTCGATATGAAACATATACTCAGAACTAAAAATGGTACTGCTGATGCACTCTCTCGACGTAGATAGTCTCTTGACGATGGCCCCAGAGACTCTGAAGATAAAGCAAATGACTACTTCGATGCAAAGCTTTATTATGTTTATATTTCTGAAAACTACGATCTCATCACTTGAATCTATCTATATGAAGGAGAGTATGAAGGGGACGATCTCATTTTGAAGCGGTATCTCGAAACATTACAACAGCCAAAAAATATAATGGACCAATAATATCAATAACTATAGAAGAAATCTCACAACTTCCTAGTACTAGATGGTTATTTATTCAAACATGGAAAGAAGCAAAGTGTGCTTCTACGATGAGTTATTAAATGACTGAAGCAACGATTGGAACTCCATAATAAGTTACATGATGAAGGAGATCATCGAAAATATAAAGAAACATATAATCATGTATCTCAGTAGTATCAATAGAAAGAAATATATGACGACATTGAGAAATATGTCAAATCCTATAAAGAATGTCAAAGATGGACCCAGATTCGCTATGAAAAACCTTTACACCCCACATGGAGCACTATTGTATGGAAAAACATAAGTGTCAATGTAGTTCATATGTTGCCATGTGGATCGTATAAATATATTGTATTTGCTAAAGATGACTTAAGTGGATAGGTTGAAGGATAGGCGCTTACAGCGGTCAATTCCAAGAGTGTTGCTAAGTTTATCTATAAAGATGTTATATGCCAACATGGATGCCCAAAGCACGTTGTGATGTACTAAGGAACTGAAAACTTGGATCTGACGAAGGATTTGTTGGAAAGGCATCGAATTCAACAGACCATTATTTCCATCTATCATCTACAAGTGAATGGTCTAGTGGAGTGCAGTCACGATTCTATTACCAATGCCTTAACAAAGTATAATAAAACACATTAGATATGGTACCTTTCATTAGCGTTGTGGGCAGATCGAATCTCGATATAACAATCTATAAGATATTCAGCTTTTGAATTGATATATGAAAGGGAATGCTTATTACCAATGTAGCTTTCCATTTTATCTTAGTGTATAGTCGACTGAGAAGGTGAGATTAAGACATGAGAAGATCCATTGATAGCGAGGATAAGGCAATTGGATCAGAGGGCTTTGGATGAGACTCGGGTCCCTTGAAAATTTAGAAAGCTCATGAAAGCAAAATAAGAAATACTTTGATACTCATAAAAGGTTACATGGAAATTTGAAATTGCAGGTGGGAGATCTTGTGCTTAGACATACAGGAAAGAGAATGCAATCAAGAGTGTTAAAGGAGAAGCTTGATGATTATTGGCTTGGCCCCTATTGGATCTATGAAATGCTGGAGGATTCTATATTCTATTATCTAAAAGAGCTCGAATGTACTCGGCTTATGAAGTCTATTGTAGGGAATCAGTTGAAGAAGTTCTTTCCTTGAGCATCACTTGATGGGAAGTAAGGTCAGTTGCATCATATGATATGTGTGAGGGGAAATGATGAAGGGCAAGAGGCTGAAAATGATGAAGACGGAGATGAAGGTAAGAAAGAATAATATTTATTTATTGAACTTATTTTATGGTTATTGTTTTAAGATTATTCTGAATGATTTTATGTTATCTGTTTTTACAGACGAGACCATTCCCTATTGTATTTAGACATTAGCTTTTATTTCTTTAGCTTTTTTATTTTTTGGCATGATTAAAGGGCAATCGCATTAGAAGGAGTGAGAGATGTGGTGCTGAAAGCGGCTTCTCACATTAAATCCCGGCTTTAATATATTATTATATATAGATGGTTTCCGATTGTGAAAACCATCATTATCGAAATTATTCTTCCTTTTGCCACCATCCCAATAGTTCCTTATATCACATATTTGGTGATCCTGCCAGGACTGTTCAAGTGCCGAAAGGAAGCGACAATTTTTTTTGAATTATTACAATGTACTATGAATTATCTTCGACGAATTACATATAATTAACGATGATTTTCTGATGACTTTTACATCGACTTTCGAAACGATCTTGACTTTTGTAAGGACAAACCAGCTTTCGAGCCTCAACATATGACCCGAAAGACGTATTATATGTTCAACTTTTGAATACTACTATGATGACTGCTGGCTTTCCTTACTTAACTACTACAGATCTTTTGTTGTTCTTATCTTCGAGTTTCTCCTTATGATTATTACTGGTCTTTTCTATGCCTCTCGTTTTTTCTATCAATGCAAGCTAGAAGAAACAATTATAAATAAGGATTCTGTCATTCGATGGTGGTAGTCTCGCCATTCACTTCGCCACTTTTTTGTCGACCAATCGGATGTCAGAGAGAGCCGCCGATGCCTTCCTCCAGAACTGCAGCTTTCGACTATGTGATCTTTGTCGCGTCCAATCATTCTTCATCATAGAGTCTATACACTTCTGAAATGATGTCTATGATACTATATGGTCAGTAGAAAGATACCTTTGTCGTTGTATTCAAAATAAACTTCAATCAATGTTGAGCTGTAATTGAAGGAGTATGCCAGTTGTAAGAATGTAGAATTACAGATTCAAATGCACTTGTCGATTGAGGATGTCGGACGACTCCTTCCGCCATAGCTTCTCAGATTATAAAGTTTCCCTGGGATGTCAAAGGAAAAGGGGATGCTCTCGACTCATCATTACGACCTCCTACATTACTATTATTATCACATGTCATACCACAGAAACAATCGCAATTTCAATGGCAGTTATCTAAATTACAATTACCATGATCCACCAGTTCTATCACTCAAGTAAAATCAGTAAATAGTTCAATTAACTCATTGATCAATAAAATAACTGAAATGTCAAAAACAAGCACTGCTAGCAGTAGCAATCTTGGACTCGGTACCCCTCCAATTATGAGTGTTTGAGTTTTTAGCGCAATGCCATGCCCTGAGCAATCACACATTCTGAAGTTTGACGGTAACAATGTTACGAAATTCTTGGATCGTTGGAATATTGAATGTGAAGATGCGGGGCTTGACAATTCTTGAAAATGCATTCGTCTTCCTTATTATTACATTTCCGAAGTTAAAGATATTATCAAGCTTCTTGATGGATATATTGAGAACAATTGGACAAAGCTTGAAAATGATTTAAAGGGATCATATTGGCAAAATGATACATAAAGAAATATCATCGCTGCTTTAAATCAACTCATCCGTGATGCATCCACTCTTAATCTCAACATATATGTCCTCAAATATTTATCCATTACTCAAGTCTTACTTGATAACCATGAGATGTCTTCTATCTAACGTTGCCTACAATTCCTCGAAGGACTATCCCCAATAGTCTATGATAAGGTATTTGATTTTTGCACTTTAAAAGATTAGAAGCTTAGTCCCTAGGATACTGGTATAATTAATCCAAATTTCAATGAATTGAAAAAATTTATTCTCAGCAAGGCTTTGGCCGAGAAAAAGAGGATTGTCTATAACAAAGAAAGGGCAAGGTATGACGATCTCAAGGAATTGGCTGTGGCTGTTGTCACGTGCTGCCTGCAGTGACTAGATAGCTTCACTTGATCAGCTGATAGTAATATCATTTTCCTGTCTCATATTCACATCACGACAAATGGTCTGAACTTGGCACTTTCCCAGCGGTTTCTGAACCTCCAGGGAGCCTATCGAACCGTCCTCCATCAGTAGAGCACCACTTGATTGTTCCTATTATCATCCGGTGTCTATTCGTGGACATGTTACCTCCTCCCTCCTTCACCACCTCCGACCTACCACGCCAGATCACTATCTCCGGTCACCATCTCCAAACCACTCATCTCCACCCAATACCATCCATCCATCAATAGTTTCATCTATAGAGTACCACTTGATCGTTTCTACTGCCATCCAGTGTCCATCCATAGACACATCACCGCTTCCTCCTATTATCACATCGGATCAGATCACCATCTCCGATCACTATCTCCAAACCACTCATCTCCGAATACCACCCATTCATCAATAATTTCATCTGCAAATACTGCGGATTACCCTTCCATACGCTGCCAGTGACCCCTGTGCGCTATAAACCTGCCGGGTTGTATTCTGGGTGCGTGAAGGCATCTCCATCGAACACCACAGGATTAAGATCCCTGGAGTGTCCTTAGACCTAGAGTGCTGGGTTCCACACTCTGGTAGCTCGATGGCGCGGGATCCCTTCCTCGTGTTCACCTTCCTCATCTCCCTTATTTCCACGATTCCTACAGATGGTGAGACTCCCCCGCCTCCTCAACTTCGGATTAACCCCCCCCCCCCCCTGTCTTCCTCGTCATACTCATTCCAGGAGCACCGATACCGGCGTAGTCCTTTGGCCTACCGGATTATCAGCCCTCCGTCAACAGGGACTAGTCGATGAAGACAGTCAAACGTACTCTGTACCTCCTGCTCCACCGGCGAAGACCAAACCCCCCGAAAAAGACATCCTCCAGAAAACCTCCTCAACCCTCTACATCATCTTCTACCTCCTCTCATGCCACAGCATCGTCTACGGCCCCTTCCCAATCCACGTCATCTTCTATCCCTTCTGAATCTAACACGCCACCAACGCGTGATCCAACCCCACTACGTCAAACTCTGCAAACTTCTCCTCAAATTCCAACTTCATGGAACCCTCCACCAATGACTCAATAACGTCTTCATCCAGACAACATTGCTACGATCGTAGCATCCCTCACACAAACCATCGCCAACGACGTGAATTTACAAACCATCTTCCACCCACCCGCGAATCCAAATCAACAGATTCAAGTCATCGATACCAAATGGCGTATTGAAGAGTTCAGATTGTTTCAACCTGACTTGGCTGTCGATGACCGCAATCTAGCAGGGAATATGATCTTCGTCGGGCGAGACACTATTTACAGAAATGTGGATGCATTCTGCGAGCATATCGTGGAGTCCGCTAGGGATAAAGGAGCTGAGATTGTCAGAGATAACCTCCACCTTTGCTTACGTGGTGCCGCCAGCTGATGGTGGACCTTTGAGGTTCCTGATGTTGACAAGAGAACCATCAAGAGAGATCGCTCTGAGACGTTTAATGAATAGACCGAGAGACTCAAACTTCGGTTCAGACCTCAGATGGCAATAGCAGTGAGAGAAAACTCTGAGCTTACATTCACCGTCACAGACGTCAGAGCAAGGAGGCCTGTGCCTACATACTTTCAATCCAAGATCCTCAAGGTGAGAGCATGTGGATTTGAATCTCCCCACAGCCAACTTATTCAAGTCTATTCCGGTGTCGAGATTTACCTCAAACACGACCTCTACAAACCTTCAGATTCTACCACTATCTCCCGATACCGAGCACTCCTTGAGGAGAAAGAGGAGTTATGGCATGAAGCCTATCAATCATGGCAACCAACCCCACCGAACGCTCTCACGAATCAGAGTCGTAATGCATATCGCCCGCAATTACGTCCCAACCAGCCTTGGCGGCAGCAGTCCACATTGCCAAATCACACCCAAAACCAAAATCAACAGCAATATCACAATGTACTGCAGACGCAGCAAGGTCTCCTCTGCCCAGTCCACTTGATGCAAGGCCAGAACGTTCATCATACAGCAGACTAGTGTCGACTCCTGAGGGATGCACTCGATGTTGTTTCGAAGTCTTCGAATAAGCCCAACCCTCCTAGCCAAAATAACTCACACGCTTTGACATCGGGACAACAACAGCAAACCCCCATCATTACACAACTCAACTTTGCATCACCCAATGAATCCTCATCGTCCTCCGATCAAGACGCTATGTCTACTCCAGACTCTGCACAGTTCCCGAACTCATTTGCATTTTTCGAATCCTCCAAACATCATGGAGGTTCCCAGGAGGAGGACAACAACAATAACTACGATGACGACAGATTCTAGACCATCGATGACATTTCCAATTTCCTCTTGCATCCTGAACAGAAGAACGAGTACACCATTTGCCACCAATCTTTCCTCTCTCGCAATACACTCCACAAACACCTTCGACGTCAGAACCACAAGTATCTCCCACAACTCGACTCATCCAAGATGAAAGCAGTCGACGAAGAGACCCTTATCAGAAGCGACGCACCCAGTACAACCGACAACGGTTTGGCATTCAGAGGCTACAAATACGTGGAGATGCAGGTTAAACTTACATCAAAGAGTGAGAACACATGGGTTTGTTGCGATACTGGATGTGCTATGACCTGTGTTGACAGGAGTTTCCTCATGAAACATCTACCTGACGTGAAGCTTTGTACAGTCAAGCATCCTATCGGCATCTATGGAATTGGCGATGGCTACGATCAGACAGAGGACTACGCTACCATCTCGCTATACATCCCTGGCATTAGAGATGGCAAAGGCATCGTCGGTGTGATCACCCAAGAATTCCATGTCATAGCGAAGGTCCCCTGCAACATCCTACTCGGCACAGACATCCTCGATCCAGAAGGATTCATCATCGACTGTGGATGTCACATCGCTACACTAACCTCGTACCACAGCATGAAGGTCCCTCTCCGCCTGCGCAAAGATGCCGTTCCCATTACACAATCACACGTAATCACAACTAAAAAGTCTGTCACTATTCCGCCCCGCACCAGCATGGCAGTACCGATCAACAAAGTCGGCCTGCTCTCCGACGGTGTTGATTACCGCTTCAGCGCCCATTACACCAAGGACACCTTGCCACTTGCTATGCAAGGACATTTCTCCGAGGCAGTCTTCGACAGAGGAAGCGCTGCCATCCTCTATTACAATACCAGCATTGTCCCCATGAAGATCCCAAAGAATACCACGGTCGGCGATGTCTTGCTATGGAGTTATAATGAGAGACTCACACCGGAGGACCCGAAAGTTGTGGACTGTTATTTCGGCACTGCACGCATCATACCTACCGTGGCATGGGGTATGAATGCTGGATTGAATGCACTCCAATGTGCCACCCTCTCCCTCTTACCCAGCGAGTCGATCCATATCGTACCTACCTCTGACCCTCACCTCGCGGTCACAGCAGACTGTTACTCCCTTCTCTCACCCTCTGCGCCTGACCATGACGACCCAAGGAAGTTTGACGCAAATGCAGTTCACGTCAACACCGATGATCGTACCACACCACAGGAGGCTCAGTGACTCCACAATGTCCTCCACGAGTTTCCCTCCCTTTGGGAAGATAGAGTCGGTAGAATCAGCCAACCCGAAGAGGAGTGGATAGAGATCCCTATCAAGAATGACACGGTATTCCCCAACAAAGCTGTCTATCGGGTCTCCAAGCGCGATCAGGCAATGATTGATGAACATTTCGATCAAGCAGTTGCTGACGGTCATATGTCTATGGTAGACAAGATCACCTCATGCGGATGGCCGGTGTTTGTGGTTTGGCACAATGATAAGACATGCCCCATAGTTGACCTTAGAGGTCTCAATGAGATGATTGTTCCAGATTCCTACCCTCTCCCCCACCAGGACGAGATAATCAGCTCCATTTACAGTTGTTTCTTCATCTCTGCCTTCGACATCGTTAAGGCATTCGGCCAAATGTCTGTCACAACCAAGGACCACTGGAAGACAATGGCGAAAATGCAAAAAGGATTATACGTGCACAACATCCTTCCACAAGGTTGCTCCATTTCCCCTACGCATATGCAGCGCTATATAGACAAGAAGTTCCACTGCCACAAGGCATACACATGCTGTTACATCGACGATATAGTTGTTTTCTCTAAGACCTTCGAGGAGCACATCTAACATTTGCACGCAGTACTCAGTGACCTTGCTGAGACTGGCATGACACTCGTCCCCACTAAATGCTACGTCGGCTACCACTCTATTAAGCTCCTGGGACACGTCGTCGACCGGTTCGGCCTCTCCACTATGAAATAGAAAACAGATGCGATCGCTGCTTTTTCCTTCCCCAAGACCTTGCAGGAACTCGATTACTTCCTTGGCCTTGCTGGATATTACAGATTCTTCATCGAGCGGTTTGGATATAAGGCCAACCCCTTGAATAGACTGAAGATGGAGCTCTATAGGGAAGCCTCCTACAAGAACCTAACACGAGATCAATACTCCCAGAGCAAACTCATTATCAACCTGTCCGACGAAGCGATTAAAGCCTTCAATGAGATCAAAGATGCACTCTGTTCACCTCCCACCCTCGTTCATGTGGATACCGAACTGCCTCTCATTTATTACTGTGACGCTTCCATTGAACGTGGCTTCACATACGCCATTCACTAAGTCCCGCGGCACGTTATGGAAAAGCATGGCCTGACAGAGGGCGACATCATCAATGGCAATTACAACAAAAAGCTCGAGCACCCTGTTATATACCTCTCTCGGATGCTCAACAGACATGAGGTCAACTATTGACCGACAGAGTTGGAAATTGCTGGGATCGTATGGGCAATTCAAAAAACATGTCACCTCATCGAATCATCAGCAATCGTCAAGGTCTTCACCGACCACAGTTCTACGGTAGATGTCCTCAGCACTCGCTCCCTTAAGACTTCCTCATCCGTCCGGCAAAACCTCCACCACATATGAGCTTCGCAATTTATTTCTCAGTATCCAAACGTTAAGATCCTCTATCACACAGGCAAAGACTATATCAACACAGATGCATTATCTCGACTCGCTCACAGATCAGCACAGATCGAAGACGTCTATGGCTTCAGTGCTACAACTATGGACAACAGCGATTCACAGAACCTCAGCTATACCACCTCCATGATTGGCTTCAGCCTCAGTATCATTGAGAAGCTCGAGGATGGTTATAGGAAGGATCAGCATTTTGCAGTAATATATGATGCTATCAAAAAGAAGGTTGACCTCAAGACATCAACCCTATCTGAACAAATTCCACCTAGCGATGTCCTTCCATATGACATTTTCAGCAAGCTTGACAAGCTGGCCCCGGACAAGGTTGAATACAACAACTTCCAAGGACGTATGTGCTATGGCCACCTCATACTCTACATGAAGGATCCACTAGATGGTTACCTCCGCCTCTGTGTCCCTTCCAACTGTCACAAAGATTTCTTCAAGAACGCGTATGACAATGCGACTCACACTGGTTTCCACAGAGCCTACGCTCGCCTCCGTCACAACTACTATATCAGGAGTCTATCCACTACCCTTTGGGATTACATCAGCGCCTGTCCCACTTGCCAACGCAATAAGCCGTCCAACCACAAGCTGTACGGAACCTTACAACTGATTGATAGTCTTGCACTCCCATTCGAGACTGTCACCATGGACCTGATCGTCAAGCTCTCAGATTCCACACAAGATGGAAAGACCCACAACTCTATTATGACGATTACCGACAAGCTCACTAAAATGGTGACGCTCATTCTCAGTCGTGAGGATTACTTTATACAAGATTGGGCTCAAGTCTTCTTTACTCACTACTATCACCGACGGAGAGTACCTCAACGCATTATCACAGATAAAAGCAAGGTTTTCTTGTCCAAATTCTGGCAATCCCTCTTTTGGATCCTGCGTATAGACTTACTTGTTATGACTGCTTATCACCCCTAATCCGATGGTCAGTCAGAACGTACAAACCAGACCGCTGAAATTGTATTACGTCATCTCGTGTCACCTCGTAAGACTGACTGGGTCAGTCACTTGCCCAAAGTCGAGTACTGGCTGGACAATCTTGTCAACAAAGCGACAAATGTCACACCTATGCAGTTCCTTATAGGCATCGAACTATGCACACCTGTGTGATTGGGCTTTTCTATCTTCTAAAGTCAGCGAGCACTCCTCTAACAAGCAATGGTTGGAAGAATGAAATCGGCGTAGAATCGAGGCAATGGACTCTGTTATTTTCGCACAAGCTAGAATGGCGATCTATTATGATAGGAAGCATAACCCGATTACCTTCAAGCCTGGTGACAAGGTTTTCATCACCATCGCCACAGGCATCCAACCCAGTTATCGCCTCCCCAATAATGTTTCTACGAAGCTGTCGGAGTGTAGAATCGGCCCGTTCACTGTTCTCGATACCGTCGGCAGACTCGCTTATAAGCTCGACATCTCCAAGTCATGGAACATCTATCCCATCATCTCTGTTGTACACTTGGAGCATTTTAAATCAGATAAATACAGTCGCGACATAGGTCCACCCCCAGCTGAATTGATCAAGGATGACAGTGGAACACATGAGGAATATGAAGTGGAAGCAATCATCGCTAAGCAGTACAATAAATGGAGAAAGCGCACTGAGTACCTCATACAATGGAAAAGATATGGACCAGAGCACAATACCTGGGAACCTACTGACCACCTTCGGAATGCGGAGGATCTCTTACGTCAATTCGAGAGTACAGACATCAACTTCATATCTACCCTTTTCCTTCCTCAGTTACCATCCCTACCAAGGCTCCCTTGCTACAAAACTAATATTACTTTGTGGAGTTGACCGCCACCCTCCATTCAAGTTTTGCTATTATTTGAATACAAAGTTCTTGCTGTTTGTTTGGTATGATATGCATGGCGATGTATATGGCATGGCATGGCATGAGAAATTGGGTTATTATTTCGTCGTTGGCATTCTCTTTTATCTCCTTTCTCCTTTTTCTGACTCGAAGACGAGTCTTTTCTTTACTAGAGGGAGCTGTCACATGCTGCCTGCATCGACTAGATAGCTTCACTTGATCAGCTGATAGTTGTAGTAAAAGAGATCGTATCGAACGGAATTAAGTATGAGAATAATGAAGATGTCTATTTCCTTACGCGGAATAAGCTATATATAACATGTGTCGATCAGCCTCGATCACATGTCACCACAGCACCCCCTCTCAGAGAGGCGGAACGCCAAAAAGCAATATACAAAAGCAATATACAAAAGCAATATATAAAAGCAATATACATGACCAGCAAAAGTTCCAAGCGCATCTCACTCAGGTGAAGATTTTTTGTAGCGGGAGGAATGACGTAGTGGGACTGAAGATTTGCCTCGAGACTCATTCGATTCATGTCCATCTGACTCAGGCTTATCGCGGTTGGACTTATTCGATTTATCCATATCGGTCCGGTCCACGGGCGCTTTGTTCAATGATTGCGCGGTCCACTCATCCAGGACATTCCTCGCATTGTCGAGATGTTCTAACGGTTCGCAGGTCCTCTCAGCGTCACCATATCCTTTCCACTTAACCAGGAATTCCTTTTTTCCTTTCATCTTCCGTTCTCCTTCAATCCGCTCCACTTCATACTCCTCCACACCGTCCACCTGTACCAGCATCGGTTTGATGTCGTCTGTGTTGCTTCCTTTATAATGTTGGAGATGAACAACCGAGACTACATCGTGGATCCGAGAACCCGCTGGCAGTTGAATGCGATATGATAATGGAGAGAGTTTCTCGAGGATGCGTATAGGGGTAGATATTGGAGCAATTTTATGTCGGTGTGGTAATGGCGGCTTGTAGCCGGAGCCAAACCTGTGAAACCGTAGCAATGCTAGATCGCCGACCTCGAATTGGAAGTCACGTCGCTTGGAGTCGTAGAGCTCCTTTTGCTTCCGTTGAGCGGCAAGGATAGCGTCGTGAGCATCGGAGCGACGATTCAGTAGATCGCCAGCGAGCGTTTCGGCAGATTCAGACGACCGTGAGTCATGCAGTAATAACACGTCTGGAATGCCACGGGGGCGGATTGTGAAACGGAGATCGTTCGGCGAGATGTTCGTGCTTGCCTGAGGAATATTGTTGTATTCGAGCTCGATGATAGGAAGGTATTCAGTCCACTTCGGGTATAGATCGATGTCGCCACCCAAGAAACAGCGTAGCGCGATCTCCACTGTTGCATTTGTCCGCTCGCTCTGGCCGTCCGCTTGAGGATGGAAGGCTGCGGTAATGCCCATCTTGACGCCGAGTAACCTCATGAGGGTCGACCAAAATGAAGAAGTGAATTTGGGATCGCGATCCGAAATGATCTTTGTCGGAAGTCCGAAGGTGGCGTACGCGTTCTGTAGATACAACTTGGCAATGTCCTTGGCGGAGTCTGTCGTCTTGCATGGGATCAGTTTGATCGCCTTTGAGAATTTGTCGGTGATAGTGAAGAGAGCGTCATGTCCATGCGACGGAGAAAGGCCGGTAACGAAGTCCATTGTAATGGTGTGAAATGGTTCATCCGGAGTCGGAACTGGATGGAGATGACCGATAGGCTTCTCGTGAGAATGCTTTGATGTTTGGCAGGCGACGCAGTTATCACAGTGCTCCTTGATCTTCCGTGACATCCGGGGGAAGTAGAATCATTCGGAGGCCGATAGGTAGGTCCGACGAACACCGGGGTGTCCACACGCATCATGACATAGGCGGAGAGTCTCAGAGATGAGCTTCTCTGGGATGCACAATCGTAGAGTATGGCGGTCGGAGAAATATAGCGACTTCCCGATTAGCGTGAAGGTACCATCCGTCGATGTCACTGATTGCTTGGCAGTTGAATCTGCGTATTCCGTAAGAGTTTTGTTGTCCTTCTCTTCTGCGGGCGGAGGCATTGGAGCTGATGGATCGGATGTAGGCGTTGGGTTCAAGCTGGATGTCGATGTGGTTGTAGGCGTCACCTTCGGGGTGGTTGCGTCAGCGGCGGCTTCGGTCCGTGTTTTCCGTACGAGTCTGAGAACGATGTTCCTAAAATGACGGTCGTTGATGTATCCCTTCCATAGCTCCTCCTGCCAGTCGTTGTCGATATGTACAAGGTTGACGTTGAAAGATGAACATGAGGGTGAAGGGGAAGGTGAAGGAAATCTCGATAATGCGTCGGCGTTTGCGTGGAACCGGCCTGGCCGATGGATAATCGTGATTTTGTCTCGTAGCGGATTCAAGAGCAATGCCCAGCGAAATAAACGTGAATTGACAGTCGCTTTCACATTCCATATCCACTTCAATGCAGCGTGGTCTGTGTATATCATCAACTTTGCTCCATCGACGTAATGTTGTAACTTGTGCAGGCTCCACACCAGATCAAGGCATTCAAGCTCCGTTGCAGAGTAGCGGGTTTCAGCGTCTTTCAACTGACGGGAAATGAAGAGGATAGGATGCAATTTGTTGTTCTCCAACGACACCTGGTATAGTCCTGCTTCAATTCCTTTCCTGCATGCGTCTGTGTAGAGGATGAATTCTCGATCGAAGTCGGGATGGATCAATACCGGAGCAGAGGATAAACGGGCTGTGAGAATCTCAAAGGCCTTCCTGATCTCCTCAGTGTCGAGGAAAGGCAATGCGTAACGGGCTTTCGCCATCTCTTTCGGAGAGATCCTTGGTTTATCTGCAGCGTCGCTTTCCTTCCTGTTCGCTTTGATTGATTTAGCTTTGCGATTGTTGACGGTAGAACGCTTGTTTTGTTCCATGGCTTTCGTGATGGGTAATGCGATTTCGGCGAAGCGTGGAATGAAGTCGCGATGATAATTGAATTTGGCGAAGATTGTCGAAGCTTCTTTCACCGTTTTAGGATATGGCAGGGCGGTAATGGCTTCAACTTGTTCTTTGAGTGTCGATAGCCCCAGTCGACCTACTCGATGACCCAACAATTCCACGTTATCATATGCAAAGTGACACTTCTCTTCAGAGACCGTCATACCAACATTCCGAAGGGCTTCCAGCACCTTGTCAACGTGCTCCAAGTGCTCCTCCAGCGTCTTTGAATATATTATGATATCGTTGATATACGCCAAGGCAAAATCTAGGCGATACATCCCCAGAATGGAATCCACCACGCGTTGGAAGTGCGATGGCGCATTCTTCAGACCAAACGGAACACGCAGGCACTCATAGAAGCCATTCTCGGTGACGAAACCAGTGAATTTCCTGCTATCTTCGTGCACCCCCATTTGATGGTAACCACGATTGCAGTCGATCGTGGAGAATTGAGACGAGCCTCTCAGGGCCTGAAAAACTGAATCTTGGCATGGGAGCGTATACTTGTCGGCAACCGTCTTGCTGTTGACCTCTCGGAGGTCTATGCAGAATCGTGGTTTGCCTTTCTGCATCACCACTATGACAGGTGACGAGATCGCGGAGTTAGATGGTTGGATGATCTTGCGTTCCAGGGCGTCTTGAACGAATTGATTGATGATTTTTCTTTTTGCCGGTGAGGTCGGATATGGCCCCTTCGAACGTATGGCTTTAGCGTCAGCTTCGATCTTCATGTCGTATTTCGCATCCAGCTTGCCTAGCTTCTTTTCCGGTCCAGCGAAAACATCTCGATGCTTGCGTAGCATGGCCATCCATTTCCGTCTCCACTGTCTGTTGAGGCTAGGGCATATGTCCCATTTCAAGTCATCCGCTTGCGAATCGCTGTCGGGTTCTGGCTGCGATTGAATAGGACCGCTTTGACTAAACTCGTCTTCCAACCCAAACGGGTCAACTGGCTCCGCGATATCTGGGTGCCAGCTCAACGATGATTCTTGTTTGAGAGGATCGGTGGCATTCCACCAGTCGGAAGGAGTAGGCGGATCGGCGAAAGGCATGCAATTGATGGCGGGGATGCCCGAGATAGATTTTCCAAGAACAACTGAGACATCTCCCGAGATAGGTGCGACAGGTGAGACCGACACTGCCGATGGTTCTGATGCGGACGTAGACGTGCTTGAAAAGGAAGGTACGAAGGCAGCTTGGGCTGCAAGGATGCCGAGACCGAGATTCTTGACTACCGTCTTAGGAGAGCGCGTCTCCCAATTGAGAAAGGAATAATGAGTATTTCCTCTGAACGGCTCGAATGTACCCACAATTGAATCGCAGCCTAGCTTGACTGGGCGGGGCGTCGGATTCGTTACGAGAACGTGACTTGTATCGCTTTTGATAACGGCGTAAGAACATGAAGCGTAAGTTCCTTCTGCTCTATTGACGTGGCGGATGGGATTGACGAGGTACTCCTTCTCTGTCTTTGATGGAGCGAAGCGGATCGGAACCCAATAATCTGAATATGGTTTGATACAAATGGTCTGCGTCGTGAAGATTCGTGGATCGTACTTCATTTTTTCATAGCGATTCCCATCGAGTATTGGAATTCTGACGAGAGGAGAGAGGGAATCAAATGCGACGTGTCCTCTAGCCGAATCGATAACCATTTTGTATGACTTTATCGCGTCGATGCCGATGAGGTAATTCGCAGGGCAGTGCTCGACAACTTGGAATTCGATCTGAGCCTTGACCATCTGTGAACCTCTGTCTCCACCGTCCCCGAGCATAGCAGCTTTATTCAGAAAGTGGACCGGCAGGACAACATATCCCAATGTACTTGTCTTGTGTGCACCGATTCCTCCAAATGTCGGGCGCGAAGGCGACTTCATGATCTGTGTTCCTTCCGGAATGATATCTCTTTGAATGATGGATGGTCCGCCAGAGTCAACGACTCCTCTGGTCAATCTCGCGGACGGAGAAGGATCGCAGCCGATATATGCTTTGATTGGTGCTGGTTCCGCACTCATGTACGAAACTCCTGTTCCCATTGCGAATCCCATAGGGAGTTCTCTGATTCTGCACTTGTCGATTCTTGTCAATGTCGTGCCAGGAGATACGTCTTCGTGCACGGTGGACGTGTAGACATTGTGATATGATGACCAGTTGTAGGAATCGTGCCTGCATGAGTCGCGTAAATCTTCGCTCCTTGTCGACTCGTTATCGCTTTCAGATTCTGATTGACTTGATTTGTCGCCGGAATTATTTTCATCGGCGGAGGTGTTCCAAGCATCGTACAACATTGAGTGATATGACTTTGGCCGTTTATCGCAATTGTAATCCATGTACATCTTGCGGCAAAATCGGCAAGGTCTTTCCACTGTCTTGCCATCATCATCTGTGACGTGCTTTTCCTTCGAGAGCTTGGGCGGAACTGGGAAGTCCTTGTCTAGCTTCCTTTTGGCTTCCAGTCGAGCTGCTTTCGTTCGGAGCTTGGCGTCTCCTCGAGATTGAGATCTTTTGCTATTTCTCCGTCCTCCTCTTTCTGATGACTTGAGCGACGATCGAGGCGTTGACGGAGATCTTCTGTCGCGACTGTCGCGCTTTGATTCACGATTCCTCTGCTTCCACGACTCTCTGAAGTTGATGTCTTTATCGTGCAAGAGGTGGCTGAAGTCTGCCATATTCATATCTCTTATCTCGTGATGATTCATCGTGAGTCGGAAGTCCGGAGGCAAACCATTCCAGATCTCATCGATCAAATCCTTTGACTTGATCTTCCTATCTGCTGACCTGCAGAGTTCCGTCTTCGCATAGAAGTAATCCATTACACTCTTATCTTCTGGAGTGTATTTCCTCTTGCTAGCTTGCTCTTTGGCAACTGCGGCGTTGATTTGGAACTCGTCTGTCAAGCACTCGATCCAACCCTCGACAGTTCTCATTTTCCTTCGGGGCATGGATCGCGATGAGAACCAGCTCTTGGCTCTTCCGACGAGAGAACCAGGAATCAGCGCGATGATTGCTACGTCGTCATATAGTTCTGTCATCAACGAGAGTTGGTCACAGAAGCGGTGAACCGAATCTTTATCGGGATCAAAGAATCCGAGCGTGCTTGATGAAAGCTTCGCGGTGCTCTTATCAACGATGGGTGTGGGTTGTCTTGTGGATCTGTCTCGGCGGCGGTCTCGACGTCTATCGTCGCGATTCTGGCGGGAGCGTCGGCGTCTGTAGATGTCATCGTCGTCCGGATCAGATGGATTGGATGGATCGGATGATGGATCCCTTCTTCCTCCGCCAGTTCTATGCCGGTGAGGCTCGTCACGATCACGATCACGATTGCGATCCCTTCCTCTATCATCCCTTCTTCGATTCCTATCAGTGTTCCCATTATCCGAGTCGTCCGGATTGGATCCATCGGGGTCTCGGGGTTGATCACAGCGACGACGGGTGTCAGGACTTTGACGTTGTGAAGAGGAATCTGGACGTTGGCGTGGTGGATGGCGTGATGGATCCTGGCGTTGGGGTGGTGAATTCTGGCGTTGGGGGGAGGAATTCTGACCGTCTTGTTTGGAGGCGCCTCTCTTCATTCGGTCGCCATCAAACTCCCACATCGGCGGGTCCATTTTGTTGATGAACCATTTTCCGTTATATCCGAATGGCGTTGGAGGCTGCTCTTGTGGTCCGAAGTCGTATTGAGGATATTCATCGGAACGGATTTCTGCATAGAATTTTTGCGTCTCAAGATCGAGAAACGTCTCGGTTTGCGTTCCGAAACGAGTAAGCGCATTCACAACAACAACCTGATGAGCCTGTTGGTGAGCGTGTTGCTTTTCTATCGACTTCTTGATGTGGGTTGTTCCTCTCGCGTAGGTGATATCAAGAAGATGTCGCGGGAGATGTGGCTTAGTAATGATATCCGAGTCGGCGAATTCCGGAATGACCATCGGAATAGGCCTGATCGGGTCTGGCATGACGATAGGAATAGACGAAACGGGAATAGACGTTTGTTCCTTCTGCAATCCTGCTTAGCGGAGCCTTTCTTCTCGCGATCCTTGCAATGCGGATTCAAGTGCCGTGGAATCCGGATGGCTCTTTTTGAGAGCACTCGAAAAATCGTTCTCATTCTCATCCGGAGTGGCCGGAATGGACATCGGAATAGATAACGGAATGGATGAACGCTTCGAATCCGCTTCAACGCTTTGAAGTCTCATGTCCAATCTGCTAATCGCATCGGATTGCACTTTCATTTGAGAACTGATAGCTTCCGTCCGGGCTTCAACCGTTCCAGAAATGTCATTGATTCTCCTTGATTGCTTTTCCAACTCTTCCGCGATGATATTCATTTTCGCGTCCTGACCTTTGGCAAATTGCTCTTGCCTCCTGACCAGTTGCTCTTGGTTTTGCGCGATAACCGGAATGTTTTTCATCGCTTCTGCCAATGCTGATATTTCAGTGCGCAACTTATCAACAGACGCTGCGGTGGTGGAGGGTTCTGAAGCGACTTTGGGAGATTCCGCTGCTGCCGTCGCTGGCTGTTGGTTCGCCTGACTTCCCGAGCGTGACCTAGCTGTTACGAACTCTTCGTTCGTGCGTCTCTTGTCCCTGTGCTGGGATTGTGGAGAGACAGTTGTTTTTGGAGGTAAGGCACGCTTCTCCCCTTGCTTGTAGACTCGTTGAGCAGTGGTAGGTGATCGTACAAGCGATGGACCAACAGGTGTGGCTCCATTATCCGGAGAGTCGATCACCATGGGATCTCCAGGCGCCTGTTCTTGTCGACTCTGAGGAGTTGGTGTTCGCTCTTCGGGAGCTGTCACCGATGCTTGAATTGCGAGGGGTCTCGGAGCAGCGAGCGACGTAAAAGTGGTAATCGAGGGAAATGAGGAGGATCTTGAATGATTTACGGGGACGACACGGCTCTCGCGGTCGTTTGGGATGGCTGGCATCGCGAGTGGTGTCGAAGTTGGTGTCGTTGACTTGATAAGAGTGGTCTGTGGACGGACTGGATCTCTGAAAATCGCTGGAAAGACAGAGGCTGGAAACGACGATGGCTCCGTCGGAGATAATGCTCACATTGTCTGAGCATCCATATCGCCGCTTCGGTCGTCTTGCATTTGAAACAATGACGATAATCGCATCTGACTTGCAGATGATGATTGATTGGATACGATCCCACTACCTTGACGATTTTCAAGTGATACGACCGGCATGACAGGAGGGAGAACGACGGGTGGATGGATAGGATGCGTATTTTGATGTTCTTGTTTTTGATTCTCAGGTGCATGTGTAGATGAATCCCGGGACGCGGAGGTCTGCCTCCTCTGATCCCCTCGTCGCTGACGTAGGATGGCGTCTGGGTTATCGACCATTGACGTGAGCTCTGGATTTGAAGCTCTCGTATTCTTTGGGTCTTTGTGATATTTCTTTCTTCTTCGACCAACCGGAGGATCGGTCATCTCTGACGGAGCAGAAGAAGATGGTGTACCGTCTTCCTGAGAAGACATTGGTAACGGATCTCTTACGGTCTAGAGATCTAAGGCGAAGCTATTCAGTCTGGTGGAACCTGGACGAGCACCTTCGGCTATTCACGACGTAGAATTCCAATAGAACAGGAACCGCCGGATCACCAAAGATGGAGTCTGATTCGCTTCCAAACCTCACTCTGAAGCCCGACACACTTGTAGCGGAGGTTTATAGTCCAACGGAGGTTTATAGTCTGAAGCTACAGAGGTGTGTCCCTCTAAAGAGTGGAACACTTCAAGATAACCGCGTACAGGGGAGAAAAATTTGGAGATGGGGATTATACTTTTCTCGAGATACTTTTTTCGATGTTACCGATAGCTGGTTAAAACTAGCGCGTACGGGTTGTCGCTTGGTCAATGGACGAGCGACAGGGTGTCAATAGACGGTGTACGAATACTAGTCTCCACCAAATGTAGTAAAAGAGATCGTATCGAATGGAATTAAGTATGAGAATAATGAAGATGTCTATTTCCTTACGTGGAATAAGCTATATATAACATGTATCGATCAGCCTCGATCACATGTCACCACAATAGTAATATCATCTTCCTATCTCATATTCACATCACGACAGCTGTCATTAATATACCACTTGTGCCATCTACATCGCCTACCTCTGCCTCAGTTTCGACCCCTAACATAGATTTGGCAATTACTGAATTGATGAAGCAATTGGTCAATCTTTCATTAATGATCTAAGCCACTTTGAATCCTCAAGATGCGAGTCAATCTAAACAGAATGCAAAGGCTACCGATCGAGTGTTTCATTGCATCTGGTGCAACAGTACTTCTCATTCACGCAAAGGAGACTGTCTCGAGTTGGATGATGCTTTGAAGAAAGGGCTTATTACTATCAATGCAAAGGGACATATTATCAATGCCAAGATGGGAGAAGAGATGCTGCCAATGTTTAAAAGAGGCAAAATGAAAAAGTTGTTTGAAATGGTGACTGGCATTACATCCACGGTTGTCAGCACTAGTGTTATTACCCTCGAAGAAGCTTCTATTTATGATACTCTTAGAGAGTCGGAAGGAAAGGCGCATCTTATGACTATCAATTTGGACAACGGTACACAAAGGAATGACATTGTCGATGTAGAGATCAATAAGAAATGCCAACATGATGGGATCTTATGTCGACAGGTGCGTTCATATTTAGATGACAAACACATTATTCCTCTCTCACATACAGAGTTTCTGACGACGTCAGCGCCAGCTCCTTCGACTACCACCGCTGTCCCAAAAGCAGAAAAGGAAAGAAAGCATAAGCTTGTGTCTGAGCTCAATCAAACTATCGATGCTTTTACCATAGGAGAGATGCTCATGAATACTATGATTGAACTACCCATTTGGCATATTTGTGCTGTCGCCCCCTAATGTTGCCAGATACATCCATGAACAGACCAAGAAATGACATATCCCTCTTGAAACACCTATGACTGACAATGCAATGACTGTGCAAAGAGCACTAGCTATCACTACTATTGAGACAAGCTCGACTGTGATCACCACTATAGCCAATGTGGCTGCAATAAAGACTTTCTATGCATGTCCTTCTGGACATATAAAGGTACTTCTCGATCATTGACTCAATATCTATGGACTTCTTGATAACGGTTCTGAAGTACTTATGATTTCCCATCGTATATATGATCGTCTTGAGCTCCCCATTGATACCGAGATTAATTGGCACATCAATGGATATGATAACAATACTAACGTCATATTGAAAGAAGCTGAGCCCATAGAGTGTTGCCATGATGTTAGTGTCAACATTGGTGGTGTCGAAGTTAAATTGCCAGTTTTCATGGTTAAGCATTATAGTACCGATATAATTCTCAGCCAGCCTTGGAAACATCCAGTATGGGTCACTTTCATTAATAAAGATGACGAATCTTATACATGTATCATCAAGAGTCAAGATGGATGTCGAATTGTAAAGTTCTATATGATGAAGGCAAATCATGAATGAAATTGTAAGTTTGTCTGGCGTGCTAAGGAGGGCATTGTCGGTTCTGAGCTTTTAAAAGTGTAAAGGGTGCTTCTATTAGAAAAGAAGCATCCTGTCCATAAGATCGACCTCCGGATGTATATACACATTACTGAAACATGGATTGTGCTCCTCAACCATCAAACACTTTCACCGTACATAAATTAAGCTCACTATATCTGATACATGTTTCTAAAGACCAGGCTGTACTATTTGACTTCAACTGTACTTTTACCACATTGCGATTGAAGGAACATTGCTCTGAGCCGCTACAGTATTTTCGACAACAGTTCGAAAGATACATAGCTAAGGTAAAGACAATGTACAAGTGGAAGGACAAGAAGATTTGGTCCATCAATATACCCTTATCAGACAGTACTAATCCTAAGGGAATTGGCTTTGTGGATGAATCTGAACTCAAAACCATTCCTTGAGGATCTTGACTTACTCCTGAATGACTTACAGCTATGAACATTGGTACTAGATTTCTTTCAAAATCTGAGAAACAATTGTTTATCGATATTTAATTTAAATACGAAAGTGCAATTGCATTCAATGATTTTGAGATGAGGCTATTGTGACTCGAAATAGCATCTCCTATTGTTATTCATACGGTTCCACATGTGCCTTAGTAACAGCAGAATCTTCATCTCCCTTATGCAATGAAAGAAGCAATTATAAAGATTGTGAAGAAGAGACTTGTCAACGGATGATTCGAATTCTCACAAGGACCATATTATAGCCGATTCTTCCTTATCGAGAAGAAGGATAGACAATGGTGATTCATCAATGATGTGCAAGCACTCAATACAATTATTATATGGGATTCAGGCATGCCTCCTATTGTTGATGAATTTTCTAAAGACTTTGCTAGTTATCCAATTACTTTGGCTATCAATTATTACTTTGAGTATAATCAAAGCCCTCTTAATAGAAGATTATGCAATCTTACAGCCTTTATGATGGACATCAGTCTTGTTCGATCTATGTGACTACTTCAAAGATGGACAAATTCAGTTGCTGAATATTAATAGATTATAATAAAAGTACATCATTAGCAAATCCCTCATGAAGTATGGTCGTTCATCGACGATTGTAAAATTAAAGGGCCCAAGGATCGTTATAATAATGAAGAAATTTCACCTGACATTCGATGATTCGTTTATGAGCATACTCAAATTTTTGAAAAGTTTATATATGATGTATGGATTTCAGGGATGACAATATCTGATGCAAAGTCTACTATTGGCGTTTCTAAGATCATTATTGTCGACATCGTTTGTGACTACAATGGGCATCATCCAGAGAAAAAGAAAATTCAAAAGATACTCGATTGGCCAGTATCTAGATGTATGAAAGGTGCCCGTGGATTCATTGAGATTATTGTTTATTATCATATTTTCATTACCGAATTTGTTATTATTGCGGCTCTTATTTTTATCTTGTTTCAAAAGGATACAAAGTTTGTTTGAACTGTGGAGTGTCAATTAGCAATGGATGAGTTAAAATGATGTCTCATGATGGCTCCAGTGCTCATATCTCTCGATTTCTCACCCTTGGCATTGGCAATTATCCTTAACATTGATGCCTCTATGAAAATTGGTTGGAGAGGGACACTTTCACAATTATGGTCAGATGGGACTGTTTGATCAGCCCAGTTTGAGAGCGGGATCTGGAGTGATGTAGAGAAGAAGTATGATGTGGTCAAGTTGAAGTGCCATGGACTTCTTAAGGCACTGAAAAAGTTCAGATTTTGGCTATATGGATGCCACTTTCAGCTAGAAACAGATGCTCGAATCCTTGTTTGGCTTCTCAATCAACCCTTGAATGATCTTTCAAATGCAATGATGATAGGATGGCTGGCATATATTCGATTATTTGATTTCTATTTTAAACATATATTTAGAAATAAAAATAGTGCTGCTGATATACTCTCTCGATGTAGACAATCTCCTAAAGATAATCCGAAAGATGAAAAGAGTGTCAATAATTATTTAGATGTAAAGCCGTATCACATTTATATCTTCAATCCTAGCTACAATTGTAACCTCACTGCATATATTTATCTATATAAAGGAGAGTATAAAGGGGACAATTTCATCTTAAGGCAGTATCTCGAAACATTATGACAGCCAGATAATATGATAGACAAGCAATATCAGCAACTACATAAAAAGTCATGTAGCTTCTTGGTACGAGATGGCTATTTATTTAAACGTAGAAAGAAGCAAAATGTGCCTCCATGACGAGTTATTAGACAACTGAAGCAATGATTGAAAGTCCTCAATGAGTTATATGATAAAGGAGGTTATCGAGGATGTAAAGAAACGTACAATCATATATCTCGATAGTATTAATGGAAAGGGATATATGACAATGTCGAGAAATACATCAAATCCTGTAAAGAATATCAAAGACAGGCCCGGATCCACTACGAAGAACCTTTACACCTCACATGAAGCATTATTGTATAAGAAAAGATTAGTGTCGATATAATTCATATATCGCTATGTGAATCATATAACTATATTGTATTTGCCAGAGACGACTTGAGTAGATGGATTGAAGAATGGGCACTTACTGTAGCCAATTCGAAGAGTGTTGTTAAGTTTATCTACGAGAAGATTATATGTCAGCATGGCTATCTGAAACATATCGTAATGGATCAGAGAACTAAGAAACTAGATTTGATGAAGGATCTGTTGAAGAAACATCGCATTCAATAAACAATTATATCTGCATACTGGTCTAGTCGAACGTAGACATGACGTGATCATTAATGCCTTGATGAAGTATAACAAAATACATTGGGCTCAGCATCTCCATCTTATGCTATGGGTGGATTGGATTTCAGTATAGCAATCTATGAGTTATTCAGCATTCGAGCTAGTTTATGGAAGGGAATGGTTATTGCCTATGTAGTTATCGATTTCTTCTTACTATATGGTGGATTGAAAGGGTGAGATTAAGACATGAGAAGATTTGTTGATGGTGAGGATAAGGCAATTGAATCAGAGGGCTTTGGATGAGGCTTGGGCTGCTGAGGAATTGGAAGGCTCATGGAAGCGGAACAAATAATGATTGGACACTTACAAAAGGCTATGAAATTCAGAGTTATGAGTCGGAGCTCTTGTCCTTTTGCATATGGACAAAAGACTTCATTCACGAGTGTTGAAGGAAAAGCTTGATGATTACTGGCGTGGACCTTATCAAATCTGTAAGATACCAGAGAACTTTACATTTCACTATCTGAAGGAGCTTGACGACATTCCTCTTGCTAAGACTATTACAAGAGATCAGCTGAAGAAGTTCTTTTCGTGGACAGTACTTGATCAAGAACAAGATCGTTTGTACAAGATAATACAAGTAAGAGGAGATGACGATGTAGATGAACAGATAGACAATGATGAAACACCGGATGATGAGTATGACAAAGATGTACATGAGGATGAATGACATTCATTATTTGGATTATTATTTATCATTTATAGATATATTATTAGGAGGATTGTTTAAGGTGTTTCTATATTTATACTTATGCATAGGATCATTCTTTTATTTTTCTTCTAGTTTTTTTTGTTTTCTGACACAATCAAGGGACAATCGTACTAAAAGAGGTGAGATGTGGTGCTGAAAGCGGCTTTCTACATTAAATCCTAGCTTTATTATATTATTATATATAGCTGATTTCCAATCGTGGAAATCATCATCATCGAAATTATTCTTTCTTTTACCATTGCACCAATACTTCCTAGTACCACAATATATATATATATATATATCTATGAGAAAGAGAGAGAGAAAAAAGGAAAAATCAAATGAAATTTAAAGAATAACCTATATTTTATATTATTATGGTTAGAAAGAATAGAGAATAGGAAAAAGATTATCTAACCTCTCTAAATGAATATTTTACGTCAATTTCACTCAATTGCTCTTTATTTTCTCTAGTGTTACTAGTCATCTAGATTTTTATCGATTTCGACTGAGAGTTTAATATTAATAATGTAAGTTTGTGATTGATAATCATTATGTGACAAGGAAATCTAAGTGCTGATCTACCAACTGAATCAAAACTAGTCATTTAGATTGGAGTGCTTTACTATATATGGTTACACAATGGTCTGATTGGATCAATGATATATGCCTTGCCTGAAATACTGATTTATATAACTAGGAAATTTTATCATTAAATTTTTGCATTACTTTTCAGTCATGATGGAAAATGATGTGAAGACAGAATAAAATAAAAGAGGCAAGACTCTTTCTTCTATGCAGAGTGATCAATCGAAATCTCCCATCTAATCGACTTTTCACACTGACTTGAATTATAGAATTAATTCAGCCCTTTTGTTAAGTTGATCCCACAATCAAGCCTCGATTTTATTAGCTAATGGTGTACTGTACACTGAGACTATCAGAATTTCCTAGTGAATAACCAAATTTTTCGAAAACTAAACAGTCTCATCCACCAGACTATCAATTCACAGCATAAAATCGCCCACATGAACTGTTTGATTTTACAGAAGAAAACCTAATTTATATCTTTTTACAGTATTCACATTATACCAAAATTTGTTATTTATCTTTCATCATCTTTTAATTATTCACTTTATCTTTATTCTGATTTCAGATCCTTACCATTCATTTATTGTTTTAGATAATTATATATAAATAATACTATACATTAAGAATATTGAAAATCTTCCTATGTTAGTATATATAATAGGCTTCCTCAATATCATAGACATTAAACTCAATCTATCACTTTCCAATGTTATCATCATCTATATATAAGAATACGATATTGATATCAGAAACTTGTAGAAGTTCATAACTATATGTAATAACGTAAGGCAATTGGCCAACTGACCGAGTGTCTTATATCAGCTCTGTTTATAATCCATAGCTCCCATCTTCTGATTTTCCTTAACTTCGAACTTTATACTTTATACCTTTATACCAACTCTTTATATCTCACAGCTCTCTAGCTTTCTGTTCAAGCCTTTGCTCTGGCTCTTAATCCTTTCTATGATCGAGCCCACGATCAAAGCAGTTGCCAGCAACCCTTACATCGTTGGTTCTTCTCTCTTTATACTATATCATTCTCAAGCTCTGTCATTGAGGAGAGCGATCTGACTGACCTTACAGTGTTCTCCCATTCCCAGCTCCATCAATACTTTTTATCTATTGGACAACTTCATCGATCGCATCCTTTAATGTATCTGATGGTGTGATCAGTTTGTGCTAGATAGAGTTCTACTTGGTTTTGCGATTGAGATGCCCTTGAACATTGACGTAAACATTGAATTCGAATCTGACGTCATGATTCAAGCCCATGAAAATCATACCATAAAATATTACTCGAGTCCTGATTTCAGTGCATTTGATCATCTCGAGTAATTACTTTGAGTACTTCATCGAATACGTTGACCAATGCACTTTTAGAAGGAGATGAAGGCGAAAGATGAAATTTTGAATGCTTCGATATAATACTCATCGATGGAGTTTTTGAACTAAGAAGTGAGTTATTGTCAATTTCTATCCCTCTCTAGATATAAAATCATAAAGGCCATTTATAAAAGGGTTGAACTATAGTATTCGACATATGAACGGAATCACACTGATGATCGACTATGGCAAAGAGGAACAACTTGTACGATATCTTTGGAACCAACAATCCAATTGATGTGAAATATATTAGATTATCAAACTACATGTGCATATATGCTGGATCTTAATTATCACTTTGTTTATCCCCCCTTCACCTCTATGACTTTTGTACATCACTCTGGCATTGACCTAATGAGTGCATCTATCATTTCCATCCCTTGGCTATACCAGACTTCTTGTAGAACTTCACCATACTGTTATCTCACTTCTAAACTCTTTGATGCATGATTGAACAACTCCATGAATGGCTTGTAAAAACATGCCTTGAAGTCTGCCCAGAGGTTTTCAAGAGGGTTCAGATCTGGTGACTGGGCCGGCCATTCTATTATCGGGATGTAGTTTTCTGCAAGGAATTCCATAACTTCCATAGCTTTGTGAACTTTTGCATTATCTTATATGAAAATAAAGGTAGTTTCGTCGGCAACTTGAATGGTTTGAGGATCGTCAGAAGGTTCTAGGAGGTCATCGATTAATGAAAATAATTTGTCGTATAAGATATCCATATATTCATTTGCTCTGATCCCTTCCTCATCACAAACAATTAATGGACCCAATCTCTCACCAGTAAAACATGCCCACACCATCACTTTAAGTTGTTGGCCTTTGAATGTCCATTTAACATACTTGAAATTGAGTCATTCTCTTGGAGGACAGATGACCCATTGTCATCTTGAATTGGCACCTATCCAAACACTTGATTCATCGAACCAAATGACTTTCTTCCACTCTTCAACTGTCCAATCTTTATAACGGAGAGCCCACTGTAATCTATTGGTCATTTGTTCCTCTGATAATCCTAGTTTATGTACCGCAATATAACTTCCAAGCTTCATTTCCGATTGTCAGTAACGAATAGTGATTTCTGAAATTGATAACCCGACAATAATGGTAATATCTCTGAGAGGGAGGAAACTATTTTGTTTCAAGGCACGTTCAATGTATCAGTCTTCATGTTGGGTCGTCTTTCGAGGGTATTCTCGTTATAGGTGTTAGCTATGAAAGGTTTCAAACGTATACATTGCAAGAGCATATTAGATGGCATGTTGACTACAGCTCATAATGGATGCTATTTCTCATTGGGGAAGTTCCGCTTTGGCTAGCGTGAGTATCTTTGCAATGTCAATGTCCGTTAGGTGCTGCTTTGGATATCTTGGGTGGGCGGAGTCGGTCATGGTGGAGGAACACGGTTGATTGTTTTTGTTGGTGCGCGTTTTAACTCTTAAAATTACAGCCGCGATTCCGCTCACGTGTCGAATACTGTATTCAATGTTTCATTATAAAAGCAAAATCGCGACAAAATGAAATCACATAACGAATGTAAAGCGAAATCGCGACCCATATGATGTAAACGTTAATCCGATATTTGATACCTCCCATTGGATATTGAGTGGCTATTCAATCGCGATCTGCGATCGCTTTTCCGTCGCATTAGTGGTGTGATCGAAGGGTAGCTCGGAATATTCCAACAGCTACCCCGATGAAATTTCGGGCTATTAACGAATCACGTTCTTCTGGAATATTCGGTCTTCCGGCTATATAATAAAGTCAAGGCGTCTGGGGACTGTGGGCGGGACCTCGCGGGGTCCAAAGGAGGAATAATGTGATAGATTACTAGAACATATCACTAATATGTAATACATTTATAATATGAATATAGGACACCAATACTTGTCATGATTAACGATCGTCATTTGCATTCCCCGTGATTGTCGTTCTCTTTTTCAACAACTCGACCACGTCCTTGTGCCCCTTCTCCGCCCAATGCAGCGGTGTTTTTCCTTCTTTGTCCTTTGCATTAACATCGGCACCATGCTCGACCAGCCATGTGACCACTTCCCATTTGCCACCAAATGCTGCCGAATGCAAGACCGTCCATCCGACATTGTCTGCTGCTTTGACATCGGCACCGTGCTCGACCAGCCATGTGACCACCTCCAATTCGCCATTCGATGCGGCCCAATGCAAGACCGTCGATCCGTTTTTGGCTGCCGCTTTGACATCGGCACCATGCTTCTCGACCAGCCATGTGACCACCTCCAATTCGCCATGCGATGCGGCCCAATGCAAGACCGTCGATCCGGTTTTGGCTGCCGCTTTGACATCGGCACCATGCTTCTCGACCAGCCATGCGACCACTTCCCATTTGTGATGCGTTGCGGCCGCATGCAAGACCGTCCATCCGCCATTGTCTGCTGCTTTGACATCGGCACCATGCTTCTCGACCAGCCGTGTGACCACTTCCAATTTGCCATTCAATGCTGCAGAATGCAAGACCGTCCATCCACTTTTGTCTGCTGCTTTGACATCGGCACCATGCTTCTCGACCAGCCATGTGACCACTTCCAATTTGCCATTCGATGCTGCAGAATGCAAGACCGTCCGTCCGCTTTTGTCTGCTGCTTTGACATCGGCACCATGCTTCTCGACCAGCCATGTGACCATG
>Ga0335078_10001723_pt1 | contig 33031 bp, 37 predicted proteins | sample Lox_Sample_32_FD_206711 | JGI IMG/M metagenome (GOLD analysis project Ga0335078, IMG submission 206711) | Soil microbial communities from Loxahatchee National Wildlife Refuge, Florida, United States - Lox_Sample_3.2 | ecosystem: Environmental > Terrestrial > Soil > Wetlands | place: USA...
AATCCGCCGGCGCATGCCGCAGTGTTCTGCGTGGATGAGAAAACCGCGATCCAGGCTCTGGATCGCAAGGATCCGGTTCTGCCGCTGTCCCCAGGACGCGCCGAACGATATGGCTTTGAATATTTTCGTCACGGCACCTTGTCGCTGTATGCTGCCTTCAACACCAAGACCGGCGAAGTGCTGGGCAAAACCGCGGCGCGGCACACGGCAGCCGAGTTCGCTGCGTTCCTCACCGATATTGTGATCGATCAGCCTCGCGGCAAAGAGATCCATGTGATCGCTGACAATCTCTCGGCTCACAAGAGCCGACCCGTCGCGGATTTCCTGGCGCTGCATCCCAAGGTTCACTTGCACTTTACTCCGACCTACTCCTCGTGGCTGAATCAAGTCGAGTTGTGGTTCGGCAAAATCGAGCGCGACGTCATCGCCCGAGGCGTATTCACGTCGGTTTCTGATCTAAAGAGGAAGCTCTTGCGATACATCCGTCAGTACAACAAATCTCCCCGCACCGTGAAGTGGAAATATGCCGACCCATCACGCCATATCAGTACACAATCAGTTGGTACAGGCCACTAGGCGCGCGACATTCGTGCCGTCGGTGATTTGGTCGTCTAGACTCCAGCCCTGATTCGGGTCGAGTGACGCGCCGGCGAGGCGTTCCAGCGTTTCGTAAAGCTGCGGATTGGTGCGGCGGAGCGTTTCGATTTGTTGAATGTTGAGCATCGGGGTAAGTATGGCTTCGGTTAAAAGAAGTAGTGGACTTGAGCGGGCGTTTACGTTCTAATTCCGCGCAACAATCCCGGGCGCGCGGGCATTCGAGCGGGGAGGAACGCCATGCAGACCTTCGATCTTTCCGGAACAGCGCCTCACACTGAAAATCGCTTCCGAAATCTTTTTTGGCCGAGCGTGCAGACGGCGACCGATGTCGACAGCCTCGGCGCGCAGGGATATTGGATTTGCGTGATCGTCACCGTGCTGGATCTCATTACGACACTTTTCTCAGGTGTGCCAGCGGCGATGGTCGTGGGAGTGTTCGTCGCTCTGCTGTACTACGTGGGCGGCGTGGGCGTGCGCCAACACAGTTGCTTCGCGGCGATCGTGGTGTTCGCCTTCTTTGTGCTGAACATGGTTGGGAATCCGATTGTAGGCCTCTTCGGAGTATCGCTTTTTGTGGTGAAAATTATCGTGTGCGCGATTCTGCTTTCGAATATCCGCGCGACATTCATCGCCTCGTTCTGGGAGAGCGGAACAGCGGAGGCGGAGATGCCGGTGCGATTCGGCGAAACCTTCGGAGATAAATTCGTCGACCGGTTTCCGGCCTGGCTCTGGCCGAAAGTGCGAATTGGCTATTACATCTATTCGTCGGTGCTGATGCTGCTTATCACGCTCGGACTGGTGATGGCCTTCATCATGCGGCATTATCCGTTCTTGTTCGAGCGGCTGCGCATGAATCATTAACTCTTCTGTGGCCTTTGCCGTGTGGTTCCATTGCCCGATGCGAAGGAGCATGTCAATTTCGATTGAGGAGAATCGAAATGACATTCGCTGCTCGCGCCGCCGTCTGCGCTTTCCTGCTCGTCCTGTTCGCTGTTTCGCACGTTTTCGCCCAGAATCAGCCCGTCATGCCGCAGAGACAGCCAGCGCCCGCCGACATCAAGGTCTTCGCATCGCAATACGTGACGGCGTTCAACTCGAAGGACCCGCGGCAGCTACTCGCGCTCCAACATCCGCAGGCGCTTGCCTGCATCACTCCTGCGAACAAGGATTACTATGACGGGGCGCTGGCGATGCAGATGCGGGATTCGATTCCAGCGAATTACACGGTCTCTGTGATGACGCCGAACGAAGGAAACTTGAAGGCGCTTGAGTCTATGGGCATGCGATGGCCGCTCAAACCCGAGCAGGAAGTCCACATCGATTACCAGCAGGGCGAAGACGCGGGCGGCGTAGACATTTGGCTGGTGAAGGAAAACGGGCGATGGTTCGGCGATTTTCCGTGCGCGACGGATGCGACCATCAAGGACTACCGCGACAACGCCGTGAAGAACAAGGAACTCCTCGCCAAGTACAAAGCGATTGCCGACGGAATCAAGGATCCGTTGCGGACTGAACTCGTCGGGCTGCTTCGCGCGCACGAAACCGGCAGGGCGATCGATCGCTACCGTGATGCCAGCGGACAGGACGGTCGGACGTCGATGCTCGTGATGAACGCGCTGAAGGACGAAATGCGGTAAGCAGTGCACGCCTGGCCTGTTCAGGCCTGAGACTCGCCCGGTTTGCTACAGTCCCCGCCAAGCGTGATTCCGCTGAATAGCAATGGAGGGAATATGCGCTTCGCTGGGATATTAATCGCTCTGGTCGTGCTGTTGAGCCCCCCAGCAGTCAAAGCGCAAGCGGATGGGTTGAAGGCCACCATCGTCGCGCAGGAACGGCAAGGACTCGAAGACTTGAAGAGCGGGAACATCGACCATTTCACCAACACGATGGCAGATGATGCCATTTTTGTGGATTCCCACGGCAGCGCGACCAAGGCCGAAGTGATCGAACACGCGCGGGATTTTCGGCTGACGGATTTCACGATTCGCGACATTCGATTCGTGCGCGTCTCGCCGACGGCCGGCCTGGTGCTGTATCAGCTCGACGAAACGGGGACGTCGCACGGGAACGCGTTTACGGCGAAGATGAATGTGTCCGCGCTCTGGGCGGTCCGCGACAAGAAATGGGTATGTCTGTTCAGCCAGGAGACGGCAGCGAGGGCGGCGCCTGCGCAGTAGCCGAGAGTCGTTGATGCCGGGCCCAAGGCCCGTCGTCATAGCGCAGTTTTCGTGGGCCTAAAAGTCCACGCTTCCACCGAACGGCCAAACCGAAATCGTCAACCTAAAACCGGCCGCTACAAAAACCGAAACACAACGACCAAATCAAAGTCGCGGGCGAGACGCCCGCGCTACAAGAAGCTAGGCGAAACCATCAAGAAAAGCGCGAAGGGCAGCGACGCATTCCTTCGCGCGATCGATGTAGATTTCGTGCCCTGCCCCGTCAATTTCCACCAGCTCTGATTGCCACAACGACGCGGCGATGCGCTCTTGTTCGGCGATTGTGGTGGCGGCGCTACGCGTCGGCGCGAGAAGAAGTGCGGGCACCCGGACTTGCGGCAGCAGCGGCGTGATGTCTGTGGTCGAAATCACTTTGCTATAAGCTGCGAGCGATTGCGGCGACGAGCGCCCGAACTGCTTGATCGACCATTCGGTGCGAGCGGCATCGCCGGGTGGTGCTGTGCCGGGCTGCGAAAGCAGCCACCGCGCCCAGCCTTCCGATCCCATTTCCATGAGCGCGGCTTGCCACGACGCGTGTCCCGCGGCGAAGAATTTTTGCGAGGCCGCGCCGATGGTGACGGGCGTCGCGCAGAGCGTGATCGAAAGCAGATTTTTCGGGTGCTTGGCAGCGAGGCCGACGGCGAGCATGCCGCCAGTGGATTCGCCGAGCAGGTGGACGCGATCCAGCTTGAGCGCGTCGCAAAAATCACCCAGATCGTGCACGAGCGAGTCGAACGACCACGGGTAGGTGTCGGCAGCATCGGTGGACCCGCCGTGGCCGCGAAGATCGCGGCGGATCACGCGATACTCGTCGGCGAGGAGAGGCACCCAGTGACGCCAGAACTGCGAATTGCGTCCGAAGCCGTGCTGGATCAGGATCGTTTGGCGAAGGCGCCAATCTTCGACGAAGCAATCGTCCTCATAGTAGCTGACGTAGCCGTTGAGCGTGATCTCGGGCATGGCGCCTCCGCGCGAGAGGATAACTCAGAATCTGCCGAGGCGAGGCCTTCAGATGGGATTTTGATAAGAGCAGACCGCTACGTTCGGTGAATCGTCCGCGCGACGGAGGACCACCTGGCAGACGCCTGAACGCTTCGTAGCCATTCCTGGCCTTGCGCCGCTTGACGTGCCGAAGCGCGCCCGACACTCGCCCCCGCGACTGATCCAGCCGGCCAAGGACGCGAAAGGGTCGGCGAATGACGCGACCCGCAAATGGATCCTCCTCCAAATCATGGTGGAAGCGCCCAAGACTTGAGCGTTTGCCCGGCCATTGCAGCTTGGGAAAAACTCCGTAGAAGGTGACGGTGTCGCCGGTGATCGCGGAGGGATACGCACCGGCGGCAAGTTCCGGACATGCACCTGCCGCCCTGCTGGAAGATTTTCACCTTGCCGTTGTTCATCGCCGAGCCAGGAATAAGGACGTAATCATAGCCGGCAAGGCCGTCCATCGACGCCGTGCCTTGAATAGGCGGCTGCGTGGATTCGACGATGGGAAATTGCGAGAGATCGACGGTGTCGCCGCCGGTCGAATAGCTGCCGGATGCGGCGACGGTGCCGGCAGAATTGTTCGCGCTCCCGCGCGTCCCTTTTTGGCAGGGCTAAAGCCCTGCCCTTCCACTGTGATTCGCAAACGGGCGGCTGGACTGATTTTAGTGGTTAGAAGTGCTTCCGCGCGTAAGATACCCGAAGAACAAACGAACTCCGGAGAAAACGAACCTGCTGAAAAAATTATTCCGCCGCGATCGCGCGTATCGCGGAGACGGTTTCACGGTGCAGATCGTGCCGGGACAGCGCGAAATCGTATCCATAATTCACGAGCGTGCCGGTGTCGAGCTCAAGCTCGGCGGCGAGCGAATCGGGGAAAAGTGGGACGCGATCGACGTGCGGATTCCGGAAGAGGTCGAGGCCACCCGGGCGTTGCAAATGGCGCGTGATCTGGAAGCAGCGTTTCAGGCGAGGGGACTCGGTTACGTCATTTCGCGCGCGCTTGGCACCGAGGTCGTTCCCGAGACTGAACGCGAAGCAGCGATGACTGAACTCCGCGAGATGGGATTCAAGGCCCAGATGTCGACGGACGGCAAAGCGGTGAACACCACGAAAATACCGGGCGCCCCACAGCGCAGCATTGAGCAGTGGAGGAGCCTTGGCCCACGCGTGATGACTCTCGTCAGTGCGATTCGTGGAAAGCACCCGCGCTTCGAAATTCTCGCGCAGTCGAAAAAGCCCGACGTTTTCTCGGGCAAGCCGAACGAATAAACAATCCTGGCTCTGGGGAAGCGCGCCGCTTCAGCTTTGACGTGCGGGCAGATTAGAAGGCGGCGACCGCAGAAACGATTCGGCCGCCGCGGAACGAATTGCGATTAAGTTTATGCTGCGGTGACTTTGGACCTTACTTCGGGATGCGACGGAGCCGGCTGAGGTCGCGCGAAGGATTCTATTTGCGAGATCACGGCGTCTTCTGCTGCACAAAACAGGAAATACTTGCCAGGTTTTTCGGTTGCGATTTGGCGCATGCGCTGCTGCGCGTTTTCGAGCCCGGCTACTGCCTGGACCCAGAGTGCGTCCTTGCCGGGTTCACCCGCGAAAACATCGTAGATGACGGTCGCCATAAAAGCTCCTCGTTTTGGCTCCCGGACTTGCCCCGCGTGAGCGCATGTTACACCCCGTTTACGCATAACGCAATAGACAATGAAGTGCCTCGGGGACGCCGCGTGGCAATTCACATCGTATTCACATGCGCGGTGGCTCTCGGACGAAACCTAGGGGTGGTGTTGGTAACTCAAAGGCTATGCGACTGCAGTTGAGAGAGTCTGACCGAAGGGCTGATCGACGTGCTCGAAAGATCTCTTCACAAGTGCTAGGTGGTGCGGCGTCGTGGCTGCTATGATGGGCGGCTTGCGACGCCCCCTGGAATCCGTCTGTAGGGTGTGAGGCGCGTTTCGGCGCGCAACCCGAACGCCTGTAAGTGAATCCAAGCGTCGAAATTAACCAATAGGGAGAGCTTGTGCGACGACTGCGACCATCCCAGCACGCAAACTCGAGGCGTTGGGGATCCCGGCTGCTGGCATTTTGTGTGGTGGCAGTGACGATTTGCACGGCGTTTGCGCTGGCACAGGATGGCGTGATAATCGGCGCTATCGTGGTAAAGAATTTCGACTACCCGTCTTTTTTCCTCCAGGGCAACTCCCCCGCTCAGATGAAACCTGGGGCGATTTCCATCGTGGAAAAAGGATATTCGCCGCGGGCGCTCACTAATCGGCTTGGCCAGTCCCTCCTCTATTCGGCTTCGAATTTTCCAAACCACGTCGCAGACAGTTCGCTCGGATCGTTTCAAAGTGCAGCGCATCTCGGCCTGGGCTACGCAACTCGGTATTTGGCCGGGATCGGCCGGGCGGGATTTTCCGGTGACGGCGGGGAGGCGACGGCGGCGGAGCTCGATCTAAATACGTCGTCGCTCATCGAGCGCAGTGGGATTGCTGTGGCGGCGGATGGCACGATTTACATCGCGGACACGAACAACGGCACGATTCGCGCGGTCGCGGCGAAAAACAGCAGCGAACCGGGAATCATTCGCAGCGTCGCGGGAAAATGGGGGCCGCGCTCGAACGTCACGCTGACGGAACCAATGGGGATCGCGGTCGATCGCGCGGGCGATCTTTATATAGCGGATCACGGTGCAGGAATCGTCGCCGTGTATTCGGGGGCCACTGAACAGCTGCGCGTGCTGGCTCACGTTGTTTCGCCTACGAGCATCGCGGTAACGGACGATGGCACGAAGGTTTTCGTCACGTCGCCCGAAACGGGCGGCGTCTTCGTGATTCCCACAAATACGCGCGCCCTCAACGTGCTGCCGGAATTTACGCCCATAGCCGCAGGCTCAGATTCTTCTGCCGCAGCGCCGTGTGCCGATCTCATCGCGAATTCGCAAGCTGTGGCTGATGGCGTTGCGCCGGAGTCCGCGGAGAAATCCTCGACCAGCACAAAACCGTGTCCTTCCGGACTCGCGGTCGATGGGCGCGGCAATCTTTTTGTTTCCGATGCAAATAGCGGCCAAATTCTGCGCATCGACGCCATCACCGGAAAGTCGAGCGTCGCCGTCACCGGCATGATCACGCCGGGCGACATCGCATTTGACCTGCAGGGTGATCTTTTCGTGGCCGAGCAGGGGCGCGACCGAATTCTCGCAATGGGCGACGTCGGCGATCCGGCGTCGAGCCTGACGCTGACCGCGCCCGCGACGCCCTTCCCCGCGCCGTGCCCACAGGTGACGAATCCTTATACGTTCTGCAATGAGCCACAGGGCGGCGTCACACAATTCGCTACCTTCACGCTGGCGAATACGACCGCCACCCAGCTGAGCGGCATCACGATCATGCCACCTGTGGCAACCGTGCCGCCGACGCAGCAGCCTTCGCCGACGAATTTCACGGTGCTCAGCACCACGTGCACTGCGACGCTCGCTGCGAATTCCAGCTGCACGCTGAACGTGGCGTTCACGCCGCTCGGCACGGGAGCGATCAACGGGGCCGTGACGGTCACAGATACCGCCGGGGATTCCGCGACGGTGAATCTTGCTGGAACAGGCGATGACTACGAACTTTCGCTGGCGAACGGTCAGACGAACGAGTTGACGGTCGTCCAGGGGCAGACGGCGACGTTCAAGGCTCAGGTGACCACGGACGGCGTTTTCGGTGCGGACAACGAGAAGGTGACGTTCGCGTGCCCGAAGACGATGCCGGCATTTTCGACGTGCGCATTCCAACCATGCCCAGTGAGCGTCACGCCAAATTCGACCACGGCGTTCAGTATTCTGATCGCGACGTCCACCGCGACGATGCAAACGCCGCCCGTGCCGAATCCATGCGAGGCGGCAAGCTCGAGCTCGCATGTGATGAGGGCCCCGAGATTCGCACTCGTGCTGACGCCCCGGGTGAGTCCGCCGGAGGATTCGGACGGAGGCGCGCGGTTGCTTGCGCTCGGCCTGATTGGACTCGCGCTGACTTCGGCTGTCACTCTATTTGTCAGTCGGCGGTGGGAATCTGGAACCTCGCGTGCCCGGTGGATTTGCGCCTTCGCCACTTTGAGTGCGATTGTTTTTGTCGGTTGTCATCACGGCAGCTCCGCAGCGACGACCGCGACGCCGGTCGGCGTGACGAGCCTCACCATCACCGGAAACGCGCTTGACGCGAACGGCAATCCGATCAACGCGTCGCGCGCGCTGCAATTCACGATTGACGTTGTCAAGGGCCCCTGATTGATCTTCTGAAAGGTCGCACTTTTGAGATTGCGCGCTTTTCCGCTCGCTTTACTACTCTCGCTCGTCATTTCCGTTCCCGCGCGCCTCTCTGCGCAGAAAAGTGCCACGGCGCTCTTGCACGGCACAGTCACGGATCCTTCGACCGGCACTGTCGGATACGCTGCGGTGCTGATCGGGAGCGGCGGCCAGCAAATCGTGGTCAACACGCGAACTGACGGCACGTACCAAAAAAAGTTTCACCCCGAATCTATTCGCTGCGCGTGGAATCGCCCGGATTTTGCGACGGAGTGCGAGGAGAGTTTTTCGCGCATGCGGGAGACGACATTCGTTTTGACTTCGTGCTGATGCCCGGAACGATCTCCGACGTTTACACCTTGGGTCCAGGGGGCGCGACCCAGCACGACGAGCTGAAAGGTTGTTATAAGGAAGAAGAACTCGATCGTGTGTCGCCCGACGGCCTTCGTCCGATGGTGCTGTTTGGTGAGCGTAGGACGGATGGCAACGCGGAGCGTTACTCGAGTTTCTCGCGTGGCAATGGAGACCATCACTTTGCCACTTACATGTACGATCGCACGACGATTACGGCAAACGAAATTGTCTACTCGCCGAAGGATCATTTGATCCGCGCGATCGGCCGCGCAAGCTGGCTTGACGGCGACAAAGCGCAGGCAGCGGACGAAATCGACGTCTCGTTCGCGCACGGTCAACCTCAAGTGAAATTCGGCGAGTGAACCTACCTTCGCGAGGTTGGCATCCACGAGACAGGGCCCTGCCTCGGCAGGCGGGCTGCGACTCCGTCGCGCGGCCGCGGAAATTCCGTGGCAAGAATCCACGCGCGACTCCGCTCAGGATGACGATACTGAGCGCATCGTCACAAATAGACGATGCGGCGGTGATAGCTGCAGGGCTCGCGACGGCGACCCTTCACCTGTCCGGACCTCACGCAGCGATCGATCAGATTCTCGATGGCTATCTGCGCAGCGCCGAGCAAATCCTGCGTAGGGGCGCGCAGAGCGTGAAGGCACGGCCAGCGCAGCGGTCGCAGACGCAAGTGGATGGGTGGCGCTGCGAATCATCACGGGATCCGTGCCGATCGTGACTAGTGGGCGGAGTTCAGAGAGTGCAACAAGGAAGATCACGATCGGAAAGCGGATCGCAGACCCCCGGAGCAGCATCGAGCGGGTCCTCCGCATACGAGACGCATGGAATCGTGACAACGGCGAGCACGAAGTCGCCCCGCACGCATTGCATGTCCAGAGAGCGATGGCGATGCTGCTGCGATTTGAACCGAGGTGCGAGAGAGGCTCTGCGTTTGCATGAAGAAATCCCTTTCGAGAAGAGAAGCGGTGGCTAGTGGCTAAAAGCGAAGAATCCATCAGGAGGCAGCGCGGCGAAAAGGAATGGGCAAACGATGCCAAGATGCGCCGGGGTAGCAGTGCTACGCCTCTACAGAAAATCTGATTTACTTGGCAGCAGTGGCGGGCTGCGTGGATTTTGCGGGCTTCGACGTCAGCTGCGAGACTTCGGATTCTTTCGGCTGCGACGACTGCTGATTGGGCGTCGCCTCGTCGGCGGGCAACGTCTTAGGATCGGGGCTCGGATTCGTCCCGGCCGCAGGATACTTCAGCGCGACCCACTTGTACCAGCCGCCGTCCATGATCTTCACGTTGAGGTAGCCGAATTCGGCGAGCTTCTTCGCCATGTCGGACGTATCGTTCGGGCACGAGCCGTAGAGGATCAGCGTCTTGTTGCGCGGGAGCGCGATAGGGAACTTCGAGATCTTCATCACCCAGGGGTAATTCATCGCGCCGGGTATGTGGCCCTCCACGTAGCCAGGCTCGGGCTGCACGTCGACGAGTGCGATATTCGACTTCGGGTCCTGAATCATCCCGAGAACGGCCTGTGGCGTGACAACTTGGGGCGGTGCCGACTCGGCTGCCATCATCGCGGGATCACCGAACGTGGCTGCGTCATCCTGCGCGCGCATCACCGGAGCGGCAACAAATGCTGCAACGGCCAAACCGAGCACGACGAGCGAAGTCTTCATGGCAGGCCTCCCACGCGAGCGCGCTTGCATTCGCACCCATCGGCGATGGTAGCCCCGCGCGATGCGCGCGTCAATCTGCATATCACTGAGTTAGCTGCGGTGAGCGTTATCGAAGGTAGGCCGGAAAAAAAGTTGAGGGCGCACGTCGCTTTCGCGATTTGCGCCCTCTAAATCGAGCCGTAAAGTGCGGGCGTCTGATCCCCAAAGTTCGACGGCCGTCGACTTGGGGCCCGCTGCTCAATCCGGCGACTCAACAGCCTTGCGGCGTGCCGCGTCTTTCCAAACTGAGGCGTTTACGTCCTGCGAGCTTCTCGGTCCAGCTTGGCACCGCGATAGTTTTTAGGCTTCCGCGGCGCTTTACCAAACCGCCAAGCCTCGGAGATATGTTTCTTTCAGCTGCCGTGCCCGCCGTGAAGCGAACCCGGCCTCCGATCGAACCGCCTTACCTCCGAGCCTCGCGAGCCAGCCTCGCGTCGCAACCACCTTGCGGCGCCTGCGACTTCTAGGCTGAATCGCGAAGTCTTTCGACTCCCGGTTCTTCCCCGATCACGTTAGCGGTTTCACATCCGCGATTCGGTTCTGAACCGTTGCGTCTCATCGCTTCCGGTTCAATCTGGCGCAGAAGATAAACCTGCTCCGTTTTTTCGTCAATCACACTACGAAGAAAACATCTGTGCAAATCTTTGCAAATGTGGAAAACGTGTTTCGCAAGCGAGGAATCAAACATGACACGGAGACCGTGGAGAAATGCGTGAACTCAGAAAGACCGAGTTTCCGCGCGGTGCCCACGCACGCAATCAACTTGACGCGAGAGCGCGAAATCGATATTGGTCGGCGATAATGCTTCTTCGCGCACGCAAGACGTGCTCGAAATCGATCTCAGTTTTCCCCGTTCATACACGGTCGAAGAAGTCCGCGAACTTTTCGGCATCGGCCAACCCGCATTCCCGTGTATTGCATTCCGCAGCCGACGACGAGGCCCGAGCACGATGGCTTGTGGCTTAGGATCACTTCAGCGGAAAGCAATGCCTGGATCGGCCTCTTTGCAGACGGCTATGACTCGCCGCCGGCAATCACGCGTGTTGTCAGCACGCCGACTCCTGATCGCCTGTGTGATCTCGAGCGGAGCGACTTATGCGGTTGATCCGAGAAAGTCCGAAAGCTACGAGTGCACCGGCGTCACGCCGGTGTTAGACGTTCGACCGATTCTGAAAGAGCGGCTCCTCGTTGTCTCAGATTTCACCCGCTTGACGGCTTAGGGACCGAAACGATCTCGTCTGGCAGAGTCCCCGCGTCTGCTGGGACGACTGGAAAATTATCCGGATTACGGAGACCACGATGGAGGGCACAGGCTGCGATCCGCCATCAGGGCAGGACAAACCCTTTGCCGCGAACATCCGAACCGGTCGATCGCTATTGCCGCCGTCTACCAGCATTGACGGAAAACGCTTTGGTAGTCCGCCCGGCGAGGCTCGATAAGGAAACATCAGCGCTGAATTGTTGCGAGCAGCAGCGCCAGCAGGCAGAGCCACAGCCCGCCCATGAAGTGCCAGTACATCGCGATGTTATCGACGGCGGCCTGCTTCCTTGCTTTATGTGCGGCTCGCCGGACGAGCAAGACCACGCCGGCCAGGGCAGCGCTTCCCACCAAAAGCTCGAAGGCGTGAAGGCCAGAAGTTACGTAGAAGAAAAGACTGCCCGGATTCGAATCGACATAGAGCCCACGAAGAGCAAGTTCTCGCCACGCGAATAACTGCCCGGCCACAAATGCAAGACCTAACAGCAACGCAACCGTAAGCCAACGCGCGCAGCACCTCATTGCCCCGGCCACCAAGGAGAAGCGCCCGACCTCGAGAGCCGCGCTGCTCAGCACGAGAAAGCACGCGCTGACGTACAGAGTTTGCGGCAACGAAATCGAAACCCAATGCTTCGACTGACCCCAGCGCAATTCCGTAATCAGGGCGAGCGTGGCGAAAAGAAACAACGTCCAGGTGATCGCGAAGAGCGTGAGCATGCGATAGACGCTCAGAGGCCTCTCGCCCGGCTCCGGGTCGAGCTCGAGGGTATCGGGAGGATCGTAGTCGGGGCCGTGAGGACCTCGGCCGCCACCGCCAGGGATGTCCGTGTCAGAAAACGAATGCTCAAACCGCTGGTCGGCCGGCGGATGCAACAACGTCGGGGCCATGCCAATTCCCTTCCCGCTACGAATGGCACACTGCAACCAGCGAGAACTTTACTCTCCACCGGAACGCGCCGCAACATGGGCTGCGGCTCCGGAAGGAATCATCGCGACGCTGCGAATGTTGCGAGGCTATTCTTCGCGCTTGACGCCGGCGGTGATCAAGCCAACGTGCTCGACGCCGGCGCCGCGCATGATATCGATCGCGCGCGCCACTTGATCGAATGAAACCTGATCATCGCCCCACACGAACGCGATTTTGTCTGCGCGCTGCTTGAAAATATCCGCGAGATGCGAGCCGAGTGCGTCCCAGCTGCTTGCGTCTTGATTGATCCTTAGCGCGCCATCGTGCAGCACCTGCACGACGATTGTTTCCGCTGCCGGCTCGGGCCGTGCTTGCGGCGGCGCGGGCTGCGGAATGATCGTGGGCAGACCCGTCGGCACTTTCGGCGTCAGCACCATAAAGATGATGATCAGGACGAGCAGTACGTCGATCAACGGAACGATGTTCGGATCCGCAACCGGGTCAGTTTTATTTCCGTCGACACTCATTCCCACGGCGTGCCTCCTGAAGTACTCTCCCGATCGAACAGCGCGACTGCGCTAATCCACTGTGCCGGCCGGAGGCTTCGGCGCGGGAGGGGTCGCGATCTTCTCGGTGAGCAATCCGATATTCTCCACACCCGCAGAGCGAAGCTCGTTGACCGTCGAGACGACGTCCGAATATTTCGCGCGCGCATCCGAGCGAACGTACACAGTCTTATCCAGGCGGCCCACGATCAGATCTTTCACGTTGTCCGTGATTGCATCGCGGCCGATATTCTCGCCACCTGGGCTGAGAAACAGACGGCCGTCGCGAGTGATGGCTACGATAATCGCATCGTCGTGACCGGCGCTCAGCATTTCTTGGGCGTTCGCCGCATTCGCCATCTTCACAGGCATGCGCGTCGTGATCATCGGCGTGATCACCATGAAGATGATGAGCAGAACGAGCATGATGTCCGCCATCGGAATCACATTCGGCGAAGCGACCACCGGCAGCGCTTTCGGTTCGTGGGACACAGGCACCTCCGCGGCCGCGTCACCGCCGACCGCCCGTCCCGATGTGATTCACAATCTCTTCTAACTTTTTGACACCGGGCTTACGGATTGGTGCCGAGAGGAGTGGCGCATGGACACGCAGCCGCGGAATCAATCTTTCTGATGTAGAATCCTCGCCATTCATGGCGATCCTTGTCGCAATTCCCGGAACGGTGATTTGGGGCTACTCCGTCGGCGGAGCGGTTTTCGCCATCGGCCTCGCCACAATGTTTCTTCGCGGCGAGTGGCAAAAGGCCCGAGGGCTCGACAAGCTGGTTCTCTTCGGGCCGCTTTTCTTCGCTGTGCCGCTCGCGGCTTTCGGCACCGAACACTTCACACTGACGCAGGAGATCGCCTCGATCGTGCCCTCGTTTATCCCGTGGCACATGTTCTGGGCGTATTTCGTCGGCGCCTGCTTCATCGCAGGGCCGCTCGCCATGGTGACGCGGATTCAAGCGCGCCTCGCAGCGAGCCTGATCGCTCTCACATTTTTTCTCTTCGTTGTGCTAATGGACGTGCCCGCAATTGCGCAGGGCCAGCACGATCGGATTGTAGTCGCACTCGCGTTCCGCGAACTGTCGTTCAGCAGCGGCGCACTGGCGTTCGCGGCGATGCTCACTCACCAATTGATCGAGCGGGGCGAGCGCGCGTCGCGCCTACTTGCTACCGCCGGCGCAACCGTGGCGCGACACGTCGTTGCGATTGGCGCGCTGTTCTACAGCTTCGAGCAATTCCGACATGCCGACCACGTCCCCGGCGTTCCCCTCGATCGCGTGACGCCGTCATATGTGCACTGGCACGTTTTTTGGGACTATCTGGCCGCCGTAATCTATCTGGTCGCAGGGATTCCCCTGCTTGTGGGCAAGAAGACGCGCGCCGCCGCAGCGTGGATCGGCTTGGCCGTCTTCGTTGTCGTGCTGGCCGTCTATGTGCCGATCGCAATCGTCGACCGCGCGAGCCTCGACAACGGCCTCAATTATTTCTTCGATACGCTAATGTATTGCGGCGCCGTTCTTATGCTCGCGGGCGCGATGCCACGCGAGACAAGCACCCAGGCCCGCTGATTATTCGCTCGCTCGCCACGGTACCATGCGACTGAGCAGCCGATCTCGCACGACCAGCGTGTGAAACAAAATGGCTCCAAAGTGCGCGACGAATGCGAGGAACAGAAGGTAGGCGAGATACGTGTGCGTTTTCCGTAGCGCGGCGTAGAGCATCACGCTGTGCGGCAGGATTGGGAAGAGATGCACGGACCCGAACATCATGATCGGGTAGCCCGCCGCGGATAGCATTCCCCAACCAACGAGCGGTGTCACGAAAAGCAGCGTATAGAGAAGAATTTCCGATGCGTGCGCGGCGAGCCGTTCCTGCGCGGACATCGTCGCGGGAAACGGCGGTAGCGTGCTGAAAACTCGATTGATGAATCGGATCACTACCAGAATCAGAATCGAAATCCCCAGCGGGCGGTGAATCGATACGAGGCTGTGGTAATCACCCAGTGACGCGACCATCGCCACGCCGATGCAAAGCATGGTCAGCACCATCGCCGCCATCAGCCAGTGCAGGAAACGCATGGAGCCTGTGAACTGCTTCCGCTCGATCGTGTTACCGCTCACCGTCGCACCTCCGCCGGCGTAACTGCGCTCGGCTCTTTCGTTTCACTCGCGCGCCTCGTGAACGACTGCGAGTAAATCGCGGACCGCGCGCTCAGCAAGGGATCATCGGATGGAGAGATCCCGTCCGGCAAAATCAGCGGATCGAAATTGATGTCTCGCGCGGGGCTCGTGTCGTCGCTTTCGACGGAATCGAGAGTGAGCGTTCCGACGTCGACTTGCTCGCGCCCTTCCGGCCATGAAATGGCGGCGTCATTCGTCGGATCGCCGGGGTGGCCGACGGTGATCATCAAGTGCCACTGCAGCGGATGCTGGGTGATGCTTGCAATCAGCGCATCGAAGAGGAAATTCTTGTCCTGGCTCGTGCCGCTCGCGACGGCGGCTTCATACGGCTGGACCGATACGAGCGTCCAGCGCACAGGCGTCGAAACACCCGCCGCGTTGATGAAGCGAAATGCATTGAGACCGTAGAAGCTGCTGTTATCGAAGCCGGACGACGGCGCATGGCTCTTGATGATTCCGATCGCCTGAATGGTTTCCGGATTTTTCGCGGCGAACGCAGCCATTTTCTGCGGATCGGGCTGATGAGTGGCGGGGTCGGGCGCCGATGCGACCATATTGTCGTAAAAAGCTTGCGGATCTTTGAACGGAAACACAGGGAGATTGATCATCGCCGTGCGCCACTGCTCGCCGTCTGCTTGAGAAAACTGAAGACCCAGGCCCCGGGCTGTACTGATCTCGTCGGTTGAATGCGGATCACCCGTGCCCAAAGAAAAGCGGCCGATTACCGGCACTCGACCCGCCTGGAATACGCCGGCCTTCGAAAGGCGCGTTCCTTGGCCGTTGCTGTCGAAATATCCCCGGACGCAGACACCCTTCGCGTGATTGCGCCGAAAGCCAGAGTGAATGCCGTTCACGCGCTCGAATTCATCGACGAACCGCCCTGGTGTCAGTTTGTCTGGACTGAACCATCCCCCCACATAGAGAAACGCAGCCACAACTCCCAGCAGCATGACGCCAATGCCCGCCAAGCGCGACAACATGCTTCCCGTGCCCAGCGGCGCAGGCCGCTTATCTGTGGGCCAGGTTTCACCTCGCGATTTGTCACTGTTGTCCGCAGTTTTCGGGTCTTCGCTGGCCGCTAATGGTGCCATCGCGCCCTCCTGACTTCGCGTTTGGCCTACGAGCTACCGCTTCGATGCAAAGCAGAACATAGAGGACGCTTTTTTCGTGAGTTTCTCGTTTGAGCCGGGTTTGTCCGGGGTCATCGCGCACGAATACCATGCGACCCAAACCGGTCGCGTTATATACTCCCCGCCGCGCGATTCTATCCACGCCAACCGCCAATGACAGATACGACGACCGTCGCAGCGTCTCGCGTGATTTCCCCACCGGAACCTGGGCTCACTCCCGCTGAAATAGTTCGCCGCGCGGAGGCGATGCGCGTGCTGCTTCGCGAACGCCAAGCCGAGTGCGAATCCACGGGTCAAGTTTCGGAGGACACGAATCGGCGATTCATCGAAGCCGGTTTCTATCGCATCCTCCAGCCGCGCCGCTTCGGAGGTTACGAATTCGATCTCCAGACGTTCTTAAAAGTGATGATCGAAATTTCGCGCGGTTGTTCAGACAGCGGCTGGGTGCTTGCTCTCACTGCCGGCCACGCATTTCTGATGGCCTCCTATCCCGAGGCCGGGCAGCAAGAGGCATTCGGCGTGCGCGGCGAATTTCGCGCCCCCGGTGTCGCGCTCCCGACGGGTTTTGCCACTCCTGTCGCGGGCGGCTATCGCATCAAGGGATCGTGGGACTATTCCTCCGGCTGCGACCTCGCCACGCATTTCATGGGTCTGACGGTGATTCAAGAGCCAAACTCCTCGGCCCTGCTCGGAGTCATGCTCGCGCTTTTCACGCGCGATCAGTATCGGGTCGTGGACAACTGGAACGTTTTCGGTATGCAGGGGACGGCTTCGCGCCGCACTGTCGTCGAGGAAATGTTTCTGCCGTCGCGTCGCGCGCTGCTGTTTTCGACCGCCAGTGGAGAAACCATCCACCCGCGCCCGGGAAGCCTTCTGCACAAGAATCCGTTTTATCGAGGGCGCTTCACATCCATGCTGGTTTCCGAGCTCGTCGCCGTGTGTGTGGGAATTGGCCGCGGCGCGTTGGATATCTACGAGGCGATTCTGCAGAACAAAGCAGCCAGCTACGCGCCGTTCCGTAGGCGCGCCGAAGAGCCGGAGTTTCAGCGCCACTACGGCGAGGCTCGTGCGCTGGTCGACACCGCCGAGGCCGCGCTCCTACAAATGGCTGCGGACTACAGTGAGTGCACGCGTCGCGAAGCCGAGGAGGAAGTTCCCTTCTCCGAAGAGCAGGATCGACGATTTCTGCAGATCGAACAGCAGTGCGTGCGCCTCTGCTGGGAGGCCGTCGATTTGATGTTTCGCACGAGCGGAACTTCTGCTGCCGCGAAGACCGCGCCGCTCGGGCGATATTTCCGGAATCTCGCGGTGATTCGAACCCACGTCACAACCCAGAGCGCTCACACCGCAGTGAATTCTGCCCGCTTGCACTTCGGACTGCCGGCGCTGAGCCGCCTGTAGGTAACCGCCCCGGCGCGTCGATTCAGCCTATTTCCTGCTCTTCTTTGCGTTTGCGCGCGCGAGAATTGTTTTCGTCGGCACATGCATAGCAAAGAATTCGTTCCTAGAATTGCGCGCGAGTTCAATAAGCCTGCTCTCTGCTTCTGTTTCGCCCCGGATCGCGGCGCGCCACACTACATCGCCCGCAATCTTCTCGAAGATGTCGTACGTGGATTCCTGTGCGATACCCTGAAATTATCAGCCGAAGGCAATACACCAAATCAGGGTAAGGGCCTAAGGGAAATTCCTTATTCCTTGGATCAGGCCGTAGGTTCACTTCATCGAGACTTTGTAATGGTACGCGAGGCAAGTGCGGCACAGCGCGTGCGACACAAGCACCGGTGTGTCCTTTAGATAAGACGGTACCCAGTCCCACGTCGTGCTGCTATTCGGATGATGTGCGCGTGTGCGACGGCAATGCGAGCACATCGCGATGAAGCCGTTGTGATCGATATACCGCGAATGATCGACGGGCGTCTGGCTCGCCTGTTCGTGATCGCCTTCGACGTACAGCGAGTTCTCCACCAGCAAATAGGTGGGATCTATCGGGAATACACGCATGTGAAAACGCCGGTATTTTTCGGGGGATGAACACTCGTAATCGTGTTCCCACGGCTTCTGCGTGTCGCTCACATTCTCAAATGCGAACTCGTAGAACGTGCGCAGAAAGTCCGGCATGGCGGGGAGGCAGGAACGTCCGCTGACTTGACCGCGCTCGAGATTCTTCCCGCCGTTTTGCGCCGCGAATGTGTCCCACGCGGGGTTGCAGTAGGCGATGGAAAAATCCCGGCCAACGATGTACACGACGCTCGCATTTTCCTCGAGCGCCCGCACGCTGAACCCTGCGGCCGTAAGCCGCTGCTCCAATTCTGGAGCAACAACATATGAATTTGTCACGGTGAACTCGTTGCGACAATTATGTCACAGCGCAGCGAGGATTTCGTCGCAGGCCGCACAAAAAATCACGAACCCGTCAGCCTTCGCACCGCGCGGACTTGCGCGTGGCCATTCGATCAAACGCTGCCTCTCTCTCAACCCGGCAAGATTTGCCGAGGGGAGGTGTGGGTTGCCGGGTGAGGCGCGAGGGTGAAATCAGGGTACTCCGCTTGCCCCCGGCGGTAACTCAAAATGCTCCACTTAGCGCACTCACACAGCCGAGGCGATTGGCATGGCGCGTGCCATAACCGGGATGAATAGGATTCCGTCTAAGGAGCATGTTATGAATCCCGTTGGCTTGATCAACTCGCTTACAACCCATAATTCGCTAGCGCTCAATTCGAAGATGGGCCAGCAGAAGCTCACGCTCGAGCAGGACCTGATGCATCTCGGCCAGGATGTCCAGAGTGGAAATCTCTCTGCGGCTCGCACGGACTTCGCGGTGGTGCAGCAGACCGCCGGCTACTCGCATGCGATGACGAACGGCAATTTCGCGCAAGCCGCGAGTCAGATCTCGTCGGATTTGCAGAGCGGCAACCTCTCCAACTTGAAGAAGGATTTTTCGACGCTGCGCACGTCGTTGCACAGCATCGGTTCGGCCAGCTCGCAAGAATCGATCTCGCAGATTTGGTCGGAGCTGGGCAACGCGATCCAGGGCGGCAGCCTTTCGACCGCCGCGCAGGCCTATGCTTCGCTCGGCCAGGAGCTCCAGCAATACGGATCGTCGGCGGGCACGTCGGGCGCCGCGGGTTTCGTCAATCAGCTGATCTCAGCCGGCCTCTCCGCCATCGCGTGAACACGAGTCGGCGCAGTACCTGATCGCAATTCCTTCCCTTTGCGGGATCTCGCAGTAAACTTCTGCCGCGATACACAGAACGATGCATAAACGCATCGAAGGAGTCGCTGCTTTGCGGCTCATTATTTTTTGCGCACCCAGCGGAACCATCACGATGGCCGGCGCACGCAAATTCAGCCTCGCGCAGCAACAGTCGCCGCCTACGAATTTTTCCACTGTAGAGGCGATTCCGCCGAGCGACGCCGACCTTACGACCACGCGCTTCAACGATCTTGGTGATACCATTTGCGCCAACAACACCCGGAGGCACAAACATGGCGGGCGCACCCACTCCCCTCGGATTTGCCGCTTTTGCGGCGCTCAAGTTAGGCGGATACAGTGGCTACTCCGCTCTGCTCAACCGCACGAAGGCATTCAACCGCAGCGGTTGTAAGCTGCCGCCATTTTGGACGGGCGGGCTCGTCCGCTCAGGGATCGGAGTTGTGACGGGCGTCGTGTATGGATTCGGATTTTGGCTGGCGATAGAGCGCGCATCGAACAGTTTTGCGGATAACTACGGCGTGCAAGTATTTTTCGGGTCGCTCGTGCCGATTCGCGTCGGCGAGTGGCTCCTGTTTCTATGGCTGCTCTACCGCAGCTGCCAGCTGACCGCCAAGGAAAAGATCGTGCCGGTGGTCGGAGGGATCGTCACGTCGTTCGCGCTTGATGCCATCGGCATCGCCACGCTCATTTACGTTCCCGGTGCCGCATGGGTCTGCTGACGATCAGTCTTGTTCGAATGGGCGGAAATTGGGACTCTGCACGGCGAGGATAGCCCACGCTTCTCGTTCGCTCCGGACCACATGAATATCGGGGCGGTTCTTTTCGGCCTCGATCTCAAACATGCGCATCATCCCGAACGTATCCGGGGACGCTGCAATTACGATTCGTTTGAGCTGCGGATCGTCCACAGCAGGCTTTGCGCGCGCTAATTCCTCGATTGTGCGGGAGGAAACGTCAAACGAAGTGACTGCGGAGAGGTCGACCACGCCGGCGCTCGGTTGCATGCGTGCCGCGCACGACCCGCCCGCACGGAAAAAATCCTTCAGCACATCGTCGGTGACATCCCCGGACAAACGGCAACGCAGGATGCCTTCCGCCCGGTTATATTCGAAACTGTAGGACATCAAACGCCGGAATACGACTTCCTTCTCCACCCCGTTTTTCTCGCCCGTGGGCCCATACTCTCATCAACCGCAGTGACGACGCAAAGCTTAAGAGCAGCGCGTACACGATCTCTGCACTCCCGTGATCTCCCGGTAATTCCGGATCGAAATATCCTAGATGGTTATCACGCGTGGAATCATGCCTTATTGGGTCATCCTGACCGGAGCATTCCGGCGATTTGCCTTCTCGCTACTGGTGGCCGGGATGCGGAGCCGAAGGATCCCTCTTCGTTTCAGTCATAGCCGACGAGCGATCTATTGCCGGCGTGGCCGGTAGTGGGCCAACTTCGTGAATTGATTGCAGGACGCGATTCGTTTCAGTTTGCGTTGGGACCGGTGCAAGCCCCGGTCCCCTCTGGGGAGAAGCGAGTGTTACGTCCGCCTCGCCCGAGCGGAGTTCGTCCACGTCGGTGAACGCTTGGCCGTCAGTTCGTATGTATTGGAATCCCCGGAAACTGCCGGTTTCGATTTCCAACATTGCTGGATCGTTCGTAAATCACTGAATTGATTTCGAGAGGAGCCAGAATTCCCTTCTTCGGAATTCCTCCCTCGGCGTAAATACGGTGATTTGAGCCGGCGTAATCTCGAGCATCGCACGGCGGAAACTGGAATCCGATTGCAGCGCGTCGTCGCCCACGATCGAGCCAAAAAAGGACGCTCAAGCTTTCACGTGGATCCTTCGGGTTTGTCCCAGCGGCGAGGAACTGCTTCACGAGTGCCTTTGGTTCGTTAACTGATAAGGAGAATGCGTCCCCGGAACTGAAAGCAAAGATGTGGATGTTTCCAAACCAGGTTATTTGTACGCGTGGGTGTATCTTGCGCTCTGCAGCGACATCATCCCACGGGAGCTCGAACTCATCGCCCGGTGCGGACACTTTCTTATGCGCCGCGGCGGAAACCGATTTGTGGAGGAAGCGCTGTCGGGCTCCAACTCAGTTGTGGCATGTCGCGGTACTTGAAGCGGTCGATAGAAGCGCTGATCAGCTGCGGCCAAGCTCGCAGTAACCCATACAGGCCAGGAGGATCAAGATGGTGATGGCTCCGGCGAAGACCAATCGGTTCATGGTGGTCGTTCCAAGAACTCGGAATGCCGCTCATCGTGCCGCTCTCCGGGCATGGCCATCAATGGGCCTCAGAAATCTGCGCAACTAATTCCTTATACCTGGGTTTAACCGATTGGATATAGCCGCGCCTGCGGCATATGGTCAGGGCGCGGTCGTTTTCATACTATTCATAAGCGGCCGGGCTCCGATAGCGACCTTGCCCAGGGCGATTCGGGGTGGGCCGAGGGAGGAAAGTCCATGCGAAAGTGGTGGCATTATCTACCTATATTGATGTTGCTGTTGGTCATCCCCGCAGTCCTGCTTTCTGCGCCATCTGCCACGCAAGCACAAATCGCGGTGGGAATCGGCATCACCGTACACGCCGCGCCGCCGCCCATCCCGGTGGCGGTCGTTCAACCCCCGTGTCCCGTGGAAGGCTATCTCTGGACGCCCGGCTATTGGGCGTACGGACCGGCGGGCTACTACTGGGTGGACGGCGTTTGGGTCGCGCCTCCGCGAGTCGGCCTGCTCTGGACTCCCGGCTACTGGGGCTTCGTGGGCGGCATCTACGGATGGCACCCCGGCTATTGGGGACCGCACGTCGGATTCTACGGCGGGGTTAACTACGGCTTCGGCTACACAGGCATCGGCTTTGTTGGCGGAGCGTGGGCGGGCGGCGTCTTTCGCTACAACACAGCCGTCTGGCACGCCGGACCGGGATTCCACAATGTCTACGTGGATCGCACCGTGATCCATGAAAACGTGAATCATGTCAGCTTCAACGGGCCCGGCGGAATCGATCGCCGTCCGACCGCGGACGAAGATCGCTGGGGCCACGAGCAACACTTCGAAGCGACGCACGAGCAGAATGCTCGTCTCGATGCAGCACGCAACGATCCCAATGCGCGATTCTCGAACAATCACGGCCGTCCGGTTGGCATGGGCGTGAATGCCCGCGAACAACGCCAGCAGAATCGCATCGCGCAGGGCGAACACTCCGGCCAGATGACTCCGGGTGAATCCGCTCGGGCCGAGCACAACGAAGCGCGGATCGATAACCAGGTAAATCGCGATCGAGCGGCCAATGGCGGCCATCTGACTCCACAAGAACATCATCAAGTGGAGCACGAGCAGAACCGCGAGAGCCGTCAGATACACAACGAGAAGCATAACGACAAAACCGACGCGCATCCGCACGGCGGCGGTGGCGGCAAAGAAGAGCACGAGCACAAGTAAAAGCAGCGAAAAATCCGCATCAGAAAGGGCGGGCGCTTCGGCTCCCGCCCCTCTTTATTTTGTGCGCGATGCGCTTGTAACGACGGCGTCTTGCCGGCGGTCTTGCTTTTGACTCGTGTGACTCAGAGCGTCGCCTAGAGATTTCGCGTTCGGGGTCATGCAGGAACCAGGGAACTAATCGGTTTCCTTGACAGGCGTGCTCAGTATTCAGGGCGACCCTCCTGGTCGCCCTTTTTTTGTTTTGCTGGGCCCGCTGCCCGAGACCCGGTCAGGCGTGTTTCGGCAGGGCGCTGTCAGCCGGGGCCTTCCGGCCTTTGACCATCGCTATTCCCAACAGGCAGCCCGCTATCTCGAGCCCCAAGAGCAAAAACACACTCGCCTCAAACCACATGGTCCCGCTACTGGACGCGACGAGATCGAAGACGTTATTCGGTGAGTCGTGCAGAAAATGCTCGTACAGATCGGCGCTCATCGCAGCCCAATAGAAGATCAGCGAAATCACGCCGCCGACTTTATCGCTGAGCGTCCAGAGAAGGATCGTCACGAGCCAATGCCCCAGCGTGATGAAAGTGATCCCCAGCCAACTGACTTTGTCGTAGGGTGCCGGAAGAATTCGCGCCACGAGAAACAAGTGGGAGACCGCGATGATCCAGTGCGCGATCACGAGAAGCGGGGCAATCTTCCGCATCATCGCAATCCGCTATTTCGCGCCGCCAGCATCAGCTGCGGGTGCGGCAGGCGGCGGCTCATACGACCAATCCGTGTCGATCAATTCCTTGCCCTGCAAGCCGTCTTTTTGCTCCAGGATCGCGCTTTGCGCGTCGACGAACGTGCCTTTGTCCTTGCACGTCACGATTCCTTTGTAGGAATACTTTTGCGCGAGCATCGCGACGAACGCTTTTTGCCACGCCGTCGCGGACGGCAGGCCCTGCGTATCGAAAGGATCGCTGAAATAGATCGTCGGCTTCTTCTCGTCTGAGTAGCAATAGGACTCTCGCGGCGGTGGCCCGCTCGACGCAGGCGGCGCGGCATCAGCATCGCCTGATTTGTCCGCGGGCGCATCGCTCTTCGCATCTTTCGCGGGAGAAGCATCGGCGTAGGGATTCGTATTCCGATTAGGTGCGCGTCCCCCTCCCTGCGCCGAACCATTCCAATTCACCTGCACCACCTGCATGCCACTTCTCTGCCACGCGGCTTGCTCGGTCGCGATGACGCGCTGCTGAATCGCAGGATCCGCGCTGCCGGGATTGCAAATCGTCGTGGAAAAGTTCGCTTGCGGGTACGCCTGCCTCACGTACGCGGACCAAGCATTCGTGAGCGGAATTTTCTGGCTCGCGGGCCCGGGAATCATCGAGCTGATGAAAATCGTGATGTGGCCGCCGTCCGAGGCCGTGGCCATACATTGAAACGCGCCCGCGTTTTGTTGTGCAGACGCGCCCCGCGCCGTGAGCGCAAACATCACGACGATTGCGAAAATAACGATGATTGCAGGACTAATTGCGATCCGAAGCGAATACTTCATGACGGGCCGGCCTCCGCGTGATCGATCGCGTGCGAGACCGCAAATGTTATCGCGCCCCGCACAACCCGTCAAACGCCGACTCGGCATGGGTGCAGTGGCCCGTAGCGCCGGCTTCCGGACGGCAAATTCCTTTTCGTTACAAAACGACTTGGCCAGCAGGATTCTGGCGCTACGAAAACATTCCGCTACGGAAGATCGCCTGCGGCTTTCAGCGCCTTGTAGCTCTCAAGGTCACCGGCTTTTTGCAGCGCCGATTCCATTTCCGTTGGCGACAAATGCGCGGCGAACGGCTGCGCGCTGTCCGCAATCGCGTAAGCGGTGACGGTCACCATCGTCACGCCTTGCGTCAAATCCTTTTCGACCACGGAATCGAACGTGTCGCTCGCCTTGTGATGCAGCGTGTCGTACACATCCATGTCGTTCCACAGAACGAGCGTGGGCACGCCGAGCACATCGAACGCCGCATGGTCCGTCGAAAAAATATCCGATGTATCTGACGAAATGCCGGCCGCTCCCAAGCCTTCAAGCAAAGGCTTGAACGCGGCGAGCGATGCCCTTTCATCTTCTCGAGCCATCACTTGCCAGCCGTGCGCGGGCTGCGAACCGCTGTCGGTAATCAAAACCGCATCAATCTTCGGCAAATCGGAAATGTGTTGGCGAACATAGGCGGTCGAGCCGAGCAGCCCCTGCTCTTCGCCGCCGAAAAGCATGAAACGAATCGTACGGCGCGGCAGACGCTTCAGCGCCATGATCGCGCGAGCCGCTTCGATCACACCCGCGACGCCGGTGCCATTGTCCTGCGCCCCCGTGCCCGGCTGCCAGGAGTCGAGATGCGCGCCGACGATAACGATCTGTTCGGAATGCCCGCTCCCGGGAATTTCCGCGATCACGTTGGGAATTTTCACATTCTCGCGGATCGTATTCTTCATGCTGAAGTGCATCGTCACCGGACCGGTCTCGAGCAGACGCTTGATCAACAGCGAGTCCTCGAGGCCGATCTGCACTTGCAGAGTCGGCGCGAGCGTTCCGGCGAACTGAAGCGCGGTCATCGTTTCCGTTCCCCGCGGCCCACCGGCCCGGACAATGGCGAGGGGCGCGAAAGACCGCAGGCGCTGGATATCGGCGAGCAACGCTCCGACAGGCGCATGCGCGGGAATGCTTTGGCTATCGACGAGCGCGATTTTGCCTGCGATCTCGGATTTCTGCTGATCCAAGGCGTCGGCCGCGATGCTGCGGACGTAGATCACCTGGCCGGTGACGCCTTCGGGCGGCGTCGAAGGGCTCCAGCCGAGCGAATAGATGTGGAGGACGTGGTCGACGGGGCTGATGATGTGCCCAGCAGCCGGGCCGTCCGGTTCCCACGTGGCGGGCATCGTCCAATCTTCGGTGTGAACGTTCGAGAGGCCGAGCGCCTTAAATGTGTCGACCGCCCAATCGGCGGCGCGCATGTAATTTTCAGAGCCGGTGAGTCGTGGCCCGATACGATCGGCGAGATGCTCGTCGTATTCGTAGGCCTTGCCGTTCATGATGCTTTCGCCGATCAATTGACGGACGGCGTCGCGGGTCTCCGATGAAACGCTGAAGGCCGCGCCATCTCCACCGTGGGCAGCTGGAGCGGCACCCGCAGCGTGATTGCCCGCCGCCCGCGATTTCACCGCAAATAGAAAGGCAACACCGCACACAAGCCCAACGCACAGCCATAGCCTGGTTCGCATGAGCGGAAATCATAGCGCACTGCATTAGCCACGGTCATCCTGAGCAAAGAGGCTGCATGTGTTATTGCGTCCGGCCTCACCGGACGTGCAGCCACGAAGTCGAAGGATCTCTCGTCGGTTTTTGCGGGACCTAGACGCACAGCTAATCGACGGCGCATTTGCTAAAACAGAAGCGAATGCCCGATGTTCTCACGCCGCTGATTCTCGTTTTCTCGAATGGCTTGCCGCCAGGCCGCGGCCCTACTCCGAAGTGATGGACGCATGGCGAACTTCATGCCCGCGCCTCACCGTCTCGGAAGACACCCACGACCGCGGCTTCGTCACGCAGCGCCGCGCCAACAGCGGCGAGTCGCTGATTGAGTTGACCACGTCCGGCCGCGAATTCCTCGCCGAAAACCGCCGAAGCACGGTCGCGCTGCAATCTGAAGAGGATTCGTAGCGGCGTAGCACTCTACCTCCGGCGACACTCCCGGTAACATCAGCCCATTACCCGAGCGAGGCGAACGCCTCAGGGTCGAGCCGATGGCAGAGCGGCAGATTCACGCGCGGCCGTTTGCGTTGGTGCCATGAAGTATCTCCGATGAAAGGTGAAACTGATTTGAGGAAAGTAATCCGAGAGACTAGGCGGCGTCGGATGGGAGCTTGGCGCGATGAATGTGCGACGCAAGTCCAAGCTGACTGAGGATCCAGATGCCGTACCAGTTGAAATCGATTTCGTACCACTTCAAACCATGTCTTGCGGAGGCGGGATAGGCGTGATGGTTGTTGTGCCATCCCTCACCGAATGTCAGCAGCGCCACCCACCAACTATTCGTTGAGAAATCGCGAGTTGCAAAACGACGCGAACCCCAAATGTGCGTGGCCGAATTGACAAGCCATGTCGCATGAAGTCCCACGACCGTGCGAAAGAAGATGCCCCACAACAGAAACGGCAATCCGCCGATCGCGAAAAGGATCAATCCGAGGATGACCATCGGCACGAAATGATATTCCGTGATCCAGACGTGAAACTTGTCCTCAGCCAGGTCGGGAACGTAGCGGGAGAGCGTCGCGCGGTCTTGGCGAAGAGCGTTGCCGACCAATATCCAGCCGACGTGGGCCCACCATTTGCCGTCGCGCGGCGAGTGGGGATCACCCTCTTTATCCGGAAATTGATGATGAATGCGGTGGGTCGACACCCACAACAGGGGTCCGCCTTCCATGGCTGTCACGGCGCAAATCGTCAGCAGGTATTCCAGCCACTTGGAGGTCCTAAAGCTGCGGTGCGTGAGCAGGCGGTGATACCCTATCCCGATTCCAAGGCTTCCCGCTATCCAATACAGAAGGACCGCACTGAAAAGCGCGGTCCAGGAGAAGAAGAAAAGGGCGGCCACCGCTCCCAGGTGAAACAAAATCATGAAAAACGCGATCAACCGATTCAAGCTATTCTTGCCGGGTTGATTGCTCCGTGGCCGATTCAACCGCAAGCCTGTAGGCATGGTTCCCGGTTACATTGTAGACGTCCGCGCGAGACGAGGGTATCTCAAAACGCACACTTCTCGTTTCTTCGTTCAACCGACCTTAGAGCTGCCTCGACTTTCAAAGAACTGGTTCGCCATACTCGGTTGGCCGCGATTCGCACCTGCCGCTTTCCAAGTAATGCCGCTTCCCACGCGAATGAAAAGCGCATTGCGCAGTAACTCCGTAACAAGCTCTTTTTCAATATGTTACAGACAGCCCCCATCAGTACTCCCGGCGCCGTAATTGAAACCGTCGTACTATTCCGCGTTTTGCCCTCGCCCGATAAATTCATTCCAGCGGGACAAGCCTTCCAGCCCTTCGGCTTCATCCTTGGCCCGCAAATCTTCTGGGGGTTGTTAGCAATGGCCTCAAACTCCGCAGTCCAAGACGCAGAACCGAAACCCGCAGCGCCCGCCAACACGGGCAAAGACTTTGTCGAGCGCCGTCGGCGCCGCCGCGCGAAGATTTCTGCGCAATTGCATGTCCGCGCCACGAGCGCTTCCGAGCCTCTCGAAGAAGTCTGCATGACGATTGACGTCTCGCGCGATGGCCTGCTTTTCCTCGCCAACCAAAGGGGATACTGCCAGGGCCAGGCGCTCAGCGTCACCTTCCCGTTTTCGACCGATGCCGGCGCGATCAACCAGGCGCAGATGGCGGAAGTCGTGCGCGTCAACGAGATGCCGGGCAGCAAGCTCGCCGTGGCCGTGCATTTCCAGACAGCAGCCGTGATGGCGAAGGATTCCAACAAGAATGGCGCGTTCTCGGTAAATGGCGCAGGTGTCGATAAGGGCAAGCTGGTCCTCGCCGTCGAGCCGGACATTCGTACGCAGGAAATCATGCGCAGCATGCTGCAGCAGGATGGCTACAACTTCGTCGCCGTCTCAACTGCGCAGGAAGCTCTCGATATTTTGCGAACGCAGGTGCCGGCGGTGTTCATCGCGGAAGTGGAAGCGCAGGACATGTCCGGCCACGATCTCTGCCTGATCATCAAGCGCAACGAGCGCTTGCAGCGCGTGCCAGTGATTTTGCTGACCCGCGCCGCCCAGCCCGCGGACTATACGGCGAGCCACCAGCTCGGCGCGGTGGTTTGTATGGCGAAGCCGTTCCAGCCGGACCGACTGCTGCATGTCGTGAGGCTCGTCGCGCCGCCGCCGTCAACGAAAAGCGCCTACGGCACGTCCCGCAACATGAACAGCTCCGTCGAGCGCACACTGTAAGCCGCACCCCCGGGTCTTTTGCGACGCGCGCCATGCTGCCCCGAGTCCCGGTGCCGCAGCTTTGCTCGCCATACAAGGAAAATGGTTTGTAGTCACGTTTGGCGCTCGCGCTTAAGGTTTTGGTGCTTTCCAGTTTCTGGACGCCGGTCCACTGCGGCCTCTACATCTCTTTATAGCTTTTCCTGTTGCCATCTGAGTTCCGCTTTCGCTTTACACCTAAGGGCCCCCGCCTTTGCGGATAGGATCCGCTTGCCCACCGCGATGCGCCGAGGATGGGGCAGGAAGGTACGCGCTCACAGGGAGTCAGGGAACCTCGGCGCGTCGATCACAACGCCGTTCTGCACGTTGGATTCGGAGAAGTAGGGCGCGTGCAATCGTGCTCTGCCCTGCTCCCGGCGTCCCCGACAGCATGAGCATCTCGCCTGTTAGAGTTCGGATCACTCGCCAAGCGTACGCCGCTACAGCACGGGCTTCTTCGTCGAAGAGCACAAGAATGCATCGACGCTGTCACTCACATTTGATCAGCGCAATTGCGCGAAACGAAAGCTCCATTCTGGGGAATGGCGCTCCAGGTCGTGATACGATGGCGGCAATGAGCGGAAAATTTGTTGTCGGCTTGATTCAGATGCGCAGCGCCCATCGCCGCCCCGGCGAGTCTGCGGGGAAAATTGCGGAAGAGAATCTCTCTCGCGCATCGGAGAAAATCCGCGAGGCGTCGGAACGCGGTGCGCAAATCGTCTGCACGCACGAACTTTTTCGCGGCGAATATTTCTGCCGCACCGAAGACGCTTCCCTTTTCGATCTCGCCGAAGCCGTTCCCGGGCCCGTCACCGAGTCGCTCGGTAAAATCGCCCGCGACAACAAGATTGTGATCGTCGCTTCCCTTTTCGAACGCCGCGCGGCCGGCGTCTATCACAACACCAGCGCGGTGATCGATGCGGACGGATCGTTCCTTGGCAAATATCGCAAGATGCACATCCCGGACGATCCGCTCTACTACGAAAAATTTTACTTCACGCCGGGCGATCTCGGCTTTCCCAATTTCGACACGAAATTCGGTCGCATCGGCATTCAGATTTGCTGGGACCAGTGGTATCCGGAAGGCGCGCGCGCGGTTTCGCTCGGCGGCGCGCAGGTGATTTTTTATCCCACGAGCATCGGCTGGCATCCGAAAGAAAAGGCCGAATTCGGGGCGGCTCAGCTCGACGCCTGGCGCACAATTCAGCGCGGGCACGCGATCGCAAATGGCGTTTACGTCGCCGTGGTAAACCGCGTCGGATTCGAAGGCAATCCGGCGAATGGCGATCCCGGGATTGAATTTTGGGGAAATTCGTTCGTGGCCGATCCGTTCGGGCAGGTGGTGGCCGAAGCGTCCAACGACAAAGAAGAGGTGCTCGTCGTAGAATGCGATCCCGCGAAGAGCGAAGAGACACGCCGCAATTGGCCCTTCCTGCGCGACCGCCGTATCGACGCCTACGAGCCGATCCTCAATCGCTGGCTCGGAAAATGACCACCGAGGCCACCATCGCCGGATGACAAAGCAACGCATCACGGTTTCCGTGTCGCGCAAGGCGGCCGAATTCCTCCGGTCTGAGCAAATGAGGCGATGCCTGCCGTCAGTGAGCATCCTCATCGAACAGATCGCCGCCGACCTGCAAAACAAAGCTGAGCGGCAAATCTACAAGCAACAGATGCACGACCATTACGCCGCGCTGTCGAATGCTGACGTCGCCGAAGATCGTAAGTGGCGGCGTGATGAGAAAGGCTTCGGTGGCTTCGGACGCTCGATTCGATTCTCCTCATGATCCGCAGAGAATCGGGTGCGATCCCGCCAAACGTCAACTTACGCATGCCCGCCGAATGGGAGCCGCACGAAGCCACATGGCTCGGCTGGCCTCACGAACTCACCGACTGGCCTGGAAAGTTTTCACCGATTCCGTGGGCGTTCGCGGAGATCGTCCGGCATCTCGCGCGCGTCGAACAGGTGTTCCTGATTGTCGAGGACCGCGTCGCGGAAGTGCGCGCGAAAGCGATGCTCGAAAAAGCGGGCGCGCCGACGGAGCTCGTCCGATTCTTTCACGTGCCCACCGATCGCGGCTGGATGCGTGATTCCGGCCCTATCGCCGTGCGGGCCACGCAGTCGAGCGATCGTCATTCTGAGCGAAATGCCCGCACGTCGCATTTGCGTCCCGGCGAAGCGGGGACGTCCGGTCACGCAGTCGAAGAATCCCTCCTCGGTGTCAGCGCGTTACCTGAATCAGTCGTCGAAGAGAGATCCTTCGATTCCGTCCCGCGCGGCGCAGACAACTCGCCAATACCTGAGGCGCGGGATTTCGCTCAGGATGATAAACATGGAGCCGTCACCCTGCTGAATTTCGTCTTCAACGGCTGGGCGAAATATTCCGACCACAAAAGAGACACGCGCGTGGTCGCGCTCGCAAATCGCAAACTGCGCCGCCCCCTGCTTCTGCCCGAACACAAAAGGCAGCGCGTGGTCCTCGAAGGCGGCTCGATCGACGTTAACGGCCGCGGGACGCTTATCACCACCGAGGAATGTCTGCTCAGCACCGTCCAGGCTCGCAATCCCGGATTCACCAAACTCGATTACGCGCAGGTCTTCAAGAAATATTTTGGCGTCACGAACGTCCTCTGGCTGCGTAACGGAATCGCCGGCGACGACACGCACGGCCACATCGATGATCTCGCGCGCTTCGTCGATCCGCACACAGTGGTGACGGTGGTTGAAGAGGACCATAGCGAAACGAATTACGCACCGTTGCAGGAAAATCTCGCGCTGCTGCGGGAAATGAAAGATCAGGATGGTCAGCCGCTGCGTGTCGAGACGCTACCGATGCCGCGCCCGGTCTATTTCGCCGGGCAGCGCCTGCCCGCGAGCTACGCCAATTTCTACATCGCCAATAAACTCGTGCTCGTTCCCACGTTCAACGATCCCGCCGATCGGGTCGCGCTGAATACGCTCGCGTCGGTTTTCCCCGATCGCGAGATCGTACCCATCTATTGCCGCGACCTGGTCCTCGGCCTCGGCACGATTCACTGCATGACCCAACAACTCCCTTGGTGATCCGAGACCAGACTCGCCTCAGGATGACAATGGTGTGATGGGTTTCGGGGGCGACGGGTCCGGCCGGCGTGCCACGGTCGTTTCAGCCGGCCGGATCCGTCGGTGCGATGCAAAGCTATTAAGGAGGAGGAGGCTTCCAATCAAAAGCAGGCCCGCGAACATGAGCGAATGTCGCAAAGCCAGTTGCTGCGTATCGACAGCGCCTAGCGGCCTAAGTAGGCGGCCCGAGGGTTTGCTAAATGCTCTCTTGAAAAGCCGAATCGCGCCGTGATGGGTGTGTTACAGAATCCGGTTAGCAAAGGCAAGTAGACGGCAAATTTTGGCGTTTAGGCCGCGTTTGCGGCCATCCGAAAACGCCCTAACAACCCTGTTTTGTGCTCTTCCGGGACATGCAATTCAGGAAACAAGTACCCCCGGCCTATTGCCCCCAACACCCTGAGATCACACGATATACGTTGCAGTAGTTTGTGCGGCAGAAGCGTTCGGCGCGGAACCAGCTCCCGCGCTGACTCTGCCTGCGGGGCACATCCGGGGGAATTAGCAACACGGCAGCTTTCACCGGCCGGGACGACTAGGGCATGCCTGATCCATCACGAATCGCTCAAGCTCGCATTCTCGAAGTACCGGTCACGATCCAGGGATCGAAACCGGTTAACGGCAGCAATCAGCGCGAACTATTCGAAGAAGCCGCGAAGACCACGCTCGTCTTCGATAATGGAGCGGTGCTGAATCTGAAATCGCGCGTCACCGTCGGCCAGTCCGTTTTCCTGCGCAATGAAAATTCCGGCCGCGAAGTTTTGTGCAAAGTTCTCGAAGCGCCCGGCGAAGGCCAGCCCGGCTACACGGACCTCGAATTTGATACTCCCGACCCGGCATTCTGGGGCGACGAGTGCAGTTCTGCAAACGCGCCACCCAGCGCATCGGCTGGGCCCGAATCTCAACCAGGTGCGCACGAAGGCGAACGACTCGCGCCACAGGCGTTGCCTGCGTCCGCGGTTCCCGAAGGCGTCGCGATTCAGCCGGAAATGGACAGCACGCACGCCGCGCACGAAACTGCCACTGCTACTCTCGAAGCTCCTGAAGCACCTTCCGACACGCTCGCGATGATGAGCAGCACGAGCGACGCCGTGACGCTTCCAGCCAAGCGCATGACAGAA
>Ga0335078_10001724_pt1 | contig 33023 bp, 33 predicted proteins | sample Lox_Sample_32_FD_206711 | JGI IMG/M metagenome (GOLD analysis project Ga0335078, IMG submission 206711) | Soil microbial communities from Loxahatchee National Wildlife Refuge, Florida, United States - Lox_Sample_3.2 | ecosystem: Environmental > Terrestrial > Soil > Wetlands | place: USA...
GGTTCGAAAAGACGGACAACCTCTTCCCGAACACGATTGGCTGGTCACCTTGCCGCGTCCCGAGGGCGATATGCTTTACCTGGTGTTTATTGCTCCTGAAAGGGACTTCCCGCAGCTGCACCCGACGTTTCAGAAGATCCTGAACACAGTGCAGGTGAAGTGAGCGACGCGCGGCGGTTTCAGCCATGGACACATTAACGGACTGGGCCCTCACTGTCTGAGAGTCAGCTCTCCTGCTCCCACATGGGCGCGCAAGGTGTACTTGCCCGCTCCCTGCTTATGGAAGGAACGAAACAGGCCGTCCTTGGAGATGCCGAAAGGACTCGCATCCAAATCGCCGGCCAACACCGACGCGTCGGCCAGCGCATAATCCTCCGGCGCTCCTACCGCCAGCGTCAGGTCGCCGGCGTGCATGGCGATGTCTTTGTTTCCGACAATTCCCTTCACCTCAGCCTCACCCGCAGGCATGCGGAGAAACAGGTCAGAGGCCTTGGGCACCGTGATTTCGATTTGAAAAGTGTAATGTGGACCGCCGTGAACCCGCAGATCACCGGCGTTGCCGAGGGTTTTCAGGCTGATCTTGACGTCACGCACCTCGGCGGCATTCTTCCCCCAAAAGCGAACTTTGATTTTGTTTTCATTGCTTCCGATGATTTTCAGCTCGCCCGAGCGGATGTGCAGACGCAATAGGCCGCCCGAGGGGAAATCGGCGTCGAAGTTATCCTGGGCGACGTCGGTAGCGTCGGCACGATTCTGAGCCAGGCCAAAACAGGTCGTCACCAACAGAAAGCAGAGAGCACAAACAAAACGCTTCATGCGGCACCTCACAACACCGAACACGAGCTGACTGCGGATACAGGCCAAGGCGGGCGCTCGTCAACGGCAACCATGATACGCCTGGGACGCAATCATCACATCCGATTCTTCGCGTGCCCAATCTCGCGGTAATTGCCGCGAAAATAGAGCAGCGGATCCCCCTCCCGCACCACCACTTCTTCCACCTCGGCGATGAAGATGGTGTGGTCTCCGGCATCCTGCGCGCTGTGCAGGCGGCATTCCAGGTAAGCCAGGGCGCCGTGCAGCACGGGCGTTCCATGAGCCGTGCGGTCAAAGCGGGCACCAGTTTCTTTCTCGGCGTGCTCATGCCTTGGAAGAGGACGCGCATAATATTCGGAGATAGCCCGCTGGTTCTCCGCCAAGACATTTATCCCGAAGCGCTGTTTAGTGCGGAGGTGGGCGTGGGTTCGCGCCTTGTGATCTACGCAGACCAGAATCAGGAGCGGTTCGAGCGACACCGAAGTGAAGGCATTGGCTGTCATGCCGTGCACTTCGCCTTCCTGATCGACGGTGATAACCGTGACTCCAGTGGCAAAACTACCCATCGCTCGGCGGAAGTCAGCCTGGTTGACCGTCATGAAGCGAACCGGCGCACTTGTGAGTCAGGGAATTGGAATCCAAAGCCCAGCGATGAATTGTAATCCATTACAATCGTGGGGAGATTGACCATGCGCATGGAATCGACTGTCCGCGGGACGGAGTATTCTGCCGAGCTTCCTGCAGGCTTGCAGCTTGAACAGCCAGTTTCCCGCGAAGATGCCTGCCGGCTCATCCGCTGTTCGGACGACGACCTCCCCGCACTGCTGGCGGCAGCGGTTGCAGCCAAGCAGCGTTTCAAGCCGGATGAGATTACATACTCCCGCAAAGTCTTCATCCCGCTCACTAATCTGTGCCGCGACTATTGCGGCTACTGCACCTTTCGCCGCGATCCCGGACAGCCCGGCGCGCATACGATGACGCCGCAGGAAGTGCTCGAAGTGGCGCGGGCAGGCGAGAAACTGGGATGCACCGAGGCTCTTTTCAGCCTGGGCGACAAGCCGGAGTTGCTTTTCCCGGAGATGCGGGCCGACCTGCAGCATCTGGGATATAAATCGACGCTGCACTATCTGGAGGCCATGTGTGAACTCGTGCTGCGGGCAACTACGTTGCTTCCGCATCCCAACCCGGGGTTGCTGAGTGGGGAGTGGATTGCACGCCTGGCGGCGGTTTCCCCCAGCATGGGACTGATGCTGGAGACCACCAACGCAGCGTTGCTGGCGCACGGCGGGGCGCATGACAACGCTCCCGATAAAGTTCCAGGCAGACGATTGCGAACCATCGAAGAGGCGGGAAAGCAGAAGGTGCCGTTCACCACAGGCTTGTTGATCGGGATCGGAGAAACTCCCGAGGATCGCGTGGATACCCTGCTAGCCATCCGCGAGCTGCATCGCCGCTACGGGCACATTCAGGAAGTGATTATTCAGAACTTTCGCGTCAAGCCCGAGATTCCCATGCGGAACTGGCCTGAACCAACCCGCGATGAAATGCTGCGCACGATTGCAGTGGCGCGCCTGCTGATGCCCGACGTCAACCTGCAGGCCCCACCGAATCTTTCCGCTCCGTACTATGAAGATTTGCTCGATGCCGGCATCAACGACTGGGGCGGAGTCTCTCCTCTCACTCCGGACTTCATCAATCCGGAGAAGCCCTGGCCGCATGTGGAACAATTGCGATCGCGAACCGAGGCGAAAGGATACTCGTTGCGCCAGCGCCTGCCGGTGTATCCGGAGTTCCTGGCAGGAGTTCTCGCCCGGCCCGGATTGCTATCCGAAAGAGTGGGAGCGGCAGCTGATCCGCAGGGCTACGCCCGGAGGACGGCATGATCGTCGTGCTCACCGGTGGAACGGGTGGCGCCAAGTTCGTGGAGGGTTTGCGGCAAGCCACATCCTCGGATGAACTCACGTTCGTCGTGAACACTGGAGACGACCTGGAGTGGTGGGGGCTGTACGTTTCTCCCGACCTGGACTCGATCACCTACGCTCTGGCCGGCCTGCTCAGCCGGGAACGCGGTTGGGGAGTGAAGGGGGACACTTTTTTTTGCTTGCAGGCGATGGGAGAGCTGGCGGAATCCATCTGGTTCCATGTCGGCGACCGCGATCTCGCCGTGCACTTGCTGCGCTCCAAAATGCTGGCACAGGGAAAAACCCTGACGGAGGTCACTAAAGAAATCTGCACCAGGCTTGGAGTGCAGGCACACATCTTACCCATGAGCAACTCGCGGGTCGAAACTCGCGTCGATACACCGGTCGGCGAACTTCACTTCCAGGAGTATTTCGTGCAGCGCTGGTTTCAGGACCCCGTGAAGTCGGTGCGCTTCGCGGGGGCGACCGAGGCGGAGCCCGCGCCGGGCGTGATTGAGGCCATTCAGGCCGCGAAGTCGGTGATTCTGGCTCCCAGCAATCCGGTAACGAGCATCGGGCCTATTCTTTCCGTTCCCGGCATCCGCGAGGCCTTACGCGAGACTTCCGCAACAGTAGCAGCTGTGAGCCCAATCGTGGGTGATGCGCCGGTTTCCGGACCGGCCGGCATTCTGATGGGTGCGCAAGGCCTGCCTGTGTCGATTGCCGGGGTAGCGAAGGCGTACGAAGATTTTCTGGACGTACTGATCGCCGATCTTCGCGACTCACAAGCCGCCGGCCGCATCGGCCACCCGGGTTTGCGGGTGCACTGCACCAATACCATCATGAAAACGACAGACGATAAAACCAAGCTGGCGCGCACCGTGCTAGCTTTGCTGGCGAACGAAGCCACAGCCCGAGCCATGCAGGGCCAGTCATGATTCTGCTTCCAGTCAAGAATTTGTCCAACGCCAAGCAGCGCCTGGCGAGCGTGCTCGATCAGCCGAGCCGCACCGAACTGGCGCAGGCGATGTTGTATGACGTGCTGGAAGTGTTGGTCAACTGGGCGCTTCGGCCCGGCGTGAGTGTCGTCACCAGCGATTCGTTCGCGGTGAGCCTGGCGCGGAAATTCTCCTTTGACGTAATTCCCGATCATGCCAACCACAGCGAAACCGATGCAATTGAGATGGCGACGCGAGTATGCGACGAGCGCGGCATCGACAGCACGCTGGTGATTCCCGCGGACATCCCCCTGGTGCGACGCGAAGAGCTGGAGCAAATTCTAAAAACTGCTCCTGCAGAGGGGTCTGTGCTAGCTCCGGCCGCCGACGGACGAGGCACCAATGCAGCCTTCCGGCGGCCTGCGGGATTATTTTCCCTGCGTTTTGGCAACGACAGCTTCAAGCCGCATCTAGCCGCAGCACGAGCAACAGGAAAGCCGTGCGTCGTGCTCTCACTGCCTGGGCTCGCGCTGGACGTGGATGGGCCCGCCGACCTGAAGCAACTCGCGCAAACTGCCGGCGAGACGCGGTCGCAGCGGCTTGTACGGCTGTGGGATCTGCGCGATTTCCCGCCAGCGGTGAATGAATAGAAATGTAGGCGCGAGCGTCCCCGGGCTACACTGGATATCGGCTTCCAAATGCAGCCGCCCTCAAAACTGCAGATCATTCCCGTCCGCTTCCCGGACGAAGTTCTCCCCAGCGACACGCTGGCGGAGAAACTCCTTCGAGCCCTCAAACATTCTCTCAGGGCAGGCGACATTCTGGTCGTGAAGCACAAGATCGTGTCCAAAGCCGAAGGGCGATTGGTGGAGCTGAGCGGGATCAAAGCTTCCGCCAGTTCGCGCGCGTGGGCACGACGCTACGGATTGGATCCGCGGGTGACAGAGCTGGCCCTGGCAGAGAGCAAGCGGATAGTTCGGCGCAAGCGCGGAGTGTTAATTACCGAAACTCGACATGGCTTCATCTGCGCTAACAGCGGCGTAGATGTTTCCAACGTCGATGGTGGACGCCGGGCGCTGCTGCTGCCCGAAGATCCGGACCGCTCGGCTGCGAAACTTCATCGCCAGATGAAAAAGCGCCTGCGGCTTTCGATTCCAGTTATCATTAGCGATAGCTTCGGGAGGCCGTGGCGGGAGGGGCTGACCGAAGTCGCGATCGGCATCGCTGGGATGGAAGCCCTGCACGATTTCCGCGGCGAGCGCGATCCTCACGGTTATCCTTTGCGGGTAAGCATCGAAGCCGTGGCCGATGAGTTGGCCTCCGCCGCCGGTCTGGTTTGCGGCAAGCTGGCCCGAACTCCGGTCTGCATTGTTCGCGGTTTCCGGTATCGCCCGGGACGAGGCAGGGCTCGCGATTTGATTCGTCCCGCGGCCACTGATCTATTCCGCTGATGGGAGAAAAGTTGTGGCCCGTGTTCTGACACAATCCGAGCTGGAAAACTTCGCTTCACTGGAGTGGTCCGAGATTGCGGGATGCATGAATTCCACAACCCGCGCCGCTCTGGAGCAGGTTATGGACGGTCTCGACGGCGGCACACTCACGCGTGAGGAGTGCCTCTCGCTTGCCTGTGCCGATGGCGACGACTTGCTTGGCCTGCTGGTAGCGGCGAATGCGCTGCGTCAGGAGCTGGTGGGAAATCTCGTGACCTATGTGGTCAACCGCAACATCAACTTCACGAATGTTTGCTTTGTGGGCTGCAAGTTCTGCGCCTTCAGCCGCGGTCCGCGGGAAGCCGATACTTACTTTCTGAGCCCGGAACAGGTCGGCGAAAAAGCCGAGCAGGCCTGGGAAGTAGGAGCGACCGAAGTCTGCATTCAGGGAGGCTTGCCGCGCGATCTGCCCCCGTTTTACTATCGCGATATTTTGCGGGCCGTGAAGCAGGCTACGCCGCGCATGCACATTCATGCCTTTTCCCCAATGGAAATCGCCTATGGCGTGGAACTCACGGGCATGGAGCTCGGCGAATACCTTCGTATGTTGCGAGTCAACGGTCTCGATACCCTGCCTGGAACCGCGGCGGAGATTCTGGATGACGACGTCCGCTTTGTGCTCTCGCGCAACAAACTGTCGACTGAACAATGGAAAGAAGTAATCCGTACTGCGCACGCTTGCGGCATCCGTACTACCTCCACGCTGATGTATGGGCATGTGGAAACGCCGGAACACTGGGTCAATCAACTGCTGTTGCTGCGCGACCTTCAGCGGGAACATGCAGGGTTCACTGAGTTCGTTCCGTTGGGATTCGTGCACCAAAACACCCTGCTCTTCCATCAGGGCATCGCCCGTCCGGGGCCGACGTTGGCGGAGCATCTTAAAATTCATGCTCTGGCGCGAGTGCTGCTGGCGGGCAGCATCAACAATATTCAGGTTTCGTGGGTCAAGCTGAACCGGCGGCTCTCACAGCTTTGCCTGCATGCCGGCGCTAACGATTACGGTGGAACCTTGATGGAGGAGAATATCTCGCGCGAAGCCGGCGCTACCGCGGGACAGTACACCAGCCCGGAGGAATTTCAGTCGTTGATTCTCGAAGCCGGTCGGATTCCTGCCGAACGCAATACTCCTTACACGCGAATCAATATCAAGCTTCCAATGGAAGACCTCATCGCGGAACAGGCGCTGGAAGCGGAGTTCGCCTGACGATGGCGCGTGCGATTGCGGTTCTCGGCGGCACCGGGCCGGAGGGTTCGGGGCTGGCGTTGCGTTGGGCGCAGGCAGGCGAGACAGTGATCATAGGCTCGCGGGATGCGCAGCGCGCGCAGGACGCGGCCGATAAAATCAAGCAAAGAGTTGGTTCGACTGCGAAAATCTCAGGCATGGAAAATATCGCGGCCTGCGCAGCCGCTGATCTGCTGGTGCTGACCATACCCTTTGAAAACCATGCCACCATGCTCAAGCACCTTAAGCCCGCACTGCGGCCTGGTACCGTTTTGATGGATGCGACAGTCCCTTTAGCCGCGAGCGTGGGCGGTCGCGCCAGCCGAACGCTTGGGGTTTGGCAGGGGTCGGCCGCGCAAGAAACGGCTGAACTGGTTCCGCAGGGCGTGAGTGTGGTCGCCGCCTTTCAGAATGTCGGCGCAGAGATGCTGCATGCCGAAGGTCCGGTCGATTGCGATGTGATCGTCTGCAGCGATGACGCCGAAGCCAGCCGCACCGTACGCAGCCTGGCTTCCCGCATCGGCGGAGTGCGCGCTATCGATGGCGGCAAACTGGAGAACGCACGCATGCTGGAGCAAATCACGGCCCTCCTAGTGGGGATGAACATCCGCCACAAAGGACATTCGGGAATTCGCATTACTGGTCTGCCTCCGGCTGCCTACACGGGGGGATAGCTTTTCTCTGTGCCCTGCGGGTCCGCTATGGTTAGAATCCTCCGCAATGGAAAATCCCCCCAATGATGGACCGGCGATCGAGTTCCGTAAGGTCTCCTATCGCCTGAACGGCGGCAGCGAAATCCTGATCGCTTTGGACCTCGATGTCCGCCACGGCGAAACGCTGGTGTTGCTGGGCCGCAGCGGGTCGGGCAAGACCACGACGCTTAAACTCGTGAATCGTTTGCTTACGCCGGCCAGTGGCGAAATTCTGGTAGATGGCCGCCCGATTCGCGACTGGGATGTCATCCGGCTGCGGCGGCGGATTGGCTATGTCATCCAGGAAGTCGGCCTCTTCCCTCACCTCACGATTGAGCGCAACATCGGCCTGGTTCCGAGAATCGAGAATTGGCCGGCTGGGCTCATCAGGGACCGCGTGCAGGAACTGCTGCAACTGGTTGGACTCGACCCCTCGATCGCATCGCGTTATCCCCGCGAACTTTCCGGAGGACAGCGCCAGCGGGTAGGAGTCGCCCGCGCATTGGCGGCGGATCCTCCGATTCTGCTGATGGACGAGCCCTTCGGGGCGCTCGATCCGCTCACGCGCGCCGAGCTGCAGCGCGAATTTCTGGAATTGCAGAAACGGCTGGGGAAAACTGTCGTCTTTGTCACCCACGACCTGCGGGAAGCGCTGCTGCTGGGCAATCGCATCGCGTTGATGGAAGCAGGCAAGCTGATCACGATTCAGACGCGCGCGGGATTCCTGAATGCTTCTGAGCCTCTGGTGGTGGCCTACAGAAATGCCTTCGGCAGTGAATTTGAAATCGACGAGCGAGGCTGTTCATGAACGTCTGGCAATTCATCTTGCAAAATCACGTGGAGGTAGTGGAACTCACACTGGAACATCTCTGGCTGGTGGGGTGTTCCATTTTGCTGGCGGTGCTGGTGGGGATTCCGCTCGGCATTCTTATTTCCCGCTGGCCAGTACTCAATAAACCGATTCTGGGTAGCGCGAATATTATTCAAACCATTCCCAGTCTTGCGCTGTTTGGATTTTTGCTGCCGGCGCCGTGGATTGGAGCGCGAGCCGATCGTCTTGCGATCCTCGCCCTGACGCTGTATGCCCTGCTGCCTCTGATTCGCAATACCTACGCGGGCATTCGTGGCGTGGATCCGGCCGTGGTGGAGGCGGGACGCGGTATGGGCCTGACTGACCGCCAGTTGTTGTGGCAGGTCGAACTTCCGCTGGCGATGGGTGTGATCGTGGCCGGGGTTCGCGTGGCGGCAGTGATTTCAGTCGGCCTGGCGACCATTGCCGCTGCTATCGGCGCAGGAGGATTGGGCGAGTATATTTTCCGCGGCCTGGCCATGGTAAGCAATACCGTCATTCTGGCCGGGGCGATTCCAGCAGCGGCAATGGCTCTGCTCGCCGACTTCGGCCTGGGCTGGCTGGAACGAAAACTCAGCCCTCACTGAGAACTGAGAACCACGGAACTGGTCTTAAACTTGATCACGCTTCGGAATCTCTTCATTTTTCTTTGCGTTGCTCTACTGGCCTCATGCGGACCTCCGCGCGAGGATCGCATTGTCGTGGGATCGAAGAACTTTACCGAGCAAATGGTGCTCGGGGAACTCATCGCACAGCAGATCGAGAACAAAACTCATCTCCCGGTCGAACGCCGCTTCTACCTGGCCGGGACTTATATCTGCCAGCAAGCCATTCTGGGCGGACGCATCGATATTTATCCCGAGTACACAGGCACGGCGTTGACCGCGATTCTCAAGGTCGCACCGGGAGGCGACCGGGAAGCGGTCTATAAGGAGGTCGAAACAGAATATTCAAAACGCTTCGGCCTGTATGTCGGCCGCGCCTTCGGTTTCGACGACACCTTTGCCATCGAAATTCGCGGCGATGACGCGCGCCGGCTTGGGCTGAAAACTATTTCGCAGGCGGCTGCGTACACGCCGCAGTGGCATGCCGGCTTTGGCTATGAATTCATGGAACGCAATGACGGCTACAAAGGACTGGTTGCAACCTACGGCCTGCGTTTTGCCGGACCTCCGCGCATCATGGACCTCGGCCTGCTGGATCGAGCGCTGCAGGACAAGCAGGTTGACCTGATCGCGGGCAACCGCACCGACGGCCTGATCCCGTCCCTCGATCTGTTTGTCCTGGAAGATGACCGGCATTATTTTCCACCCTATGAGGCGGTCCCGATCATTCGACAGCAGGCGCTGACACGGCATCCGGAACTCGGTCCGGCGCTCGATGCTTTGGCAGGAAAGATTTCCGATGACGACATGCGCCGCCTCAACTACGCGGTCGATGGGCAACACCGCGATGCGAAGTTGGTGGTGCGGGAGTTCGTGCGGGGAAAAGGGCTGTAGAGCAGCTCTGACAATAATTTACGACCAATTGACTCATGCTTATGAGTTAATTATACTCAACTTATGGCTAAGCGCCTACAAGTGATTCTACAGGACCCTGAATATCGGGAAATTCAGCGCATGGCGCGGTCGCGGCGGATGTCGCTGGCGGAGTGGGTGCGGCAAGCGCTGGACATGGCCCGTCGCCGTCAACCTCTCGGGGAAGCAGAGAAAAAGCTGGAAGCCATTCGCGCGGCGGCACGGCATGAATCGCCGACCTCCGATATCGATACCATGCTCGCCGAAATCGAGCGGGGATACGCCGCCGGTCAGAAGCCGTGATTCTGATTGACTCTAACATCCCGATGTATCTGGTGGGCACACCCAGTCCCCACAAGACCGATGCCCAACGGCTGCTGGAAAAACTGGTCAGTGAGCGCCAGCGTCTGGTGACCGACGCCGAGGTGCTGCAGGAAATCCTGCATCGCTACGTCGCGATCAATCGCCGCCACGACATCCAGCCTGCCTTCGATGCACTTCTGAGCGTGGTGGACGAGGTCCTACCGGTCGACCGCGCCGTTGCCGCGCGCGCCAAACAGATCGTCCTTGGCTACCAGCGCCTCTCCGCGCGTGACGCGGTTCATCTGGCCGTGATGGAACAACACGGCATCGGGCAGATCTTGAGTTTCGATTCGGGGTTCGATGGGTTCCCGGGGATTACACGGCTGGCGTGACAGTCGTGCCATGGCCGCAATTCCGTGATCAATCAGGGAAACAGCAGAATCCTCGTCCCTTCGCAACCTCGGAATGACAACCTACCAGGAGTAGCGGCTAGGAGCTAAAAGCCAAAAGCTTGATTCTCACATCAGCCAGATCGCATCCACATCCACAATCACCTGCGTTCGTGGAATCTTCTGCTGGGCCGCATAGGCCAGCACCGAACGCAGCAGGGCATTAAGTTTTTCCCGGCTGGGCGACTTCAAAATGAAGTGATAGCGATAGTCGCGCTTTAAGCGAGCAATCGGAGCGGCCGCAGGTCCGAGGACGCGAATGCCTTCATGCCGCGTTTTCGCGAGCCACTGCCCCAGTTCGCCCGACCAGCGGAGTACGTCGTCGAGCTTGTCACCGCGAATGAGTACATTGGCCAATGCGCTATACGGCGGATAGTGCATCCAGCTGCGGAATTGCAACTCTTTTTCGTAGAAGCCAGTGAAGTCATGCCGGGCGGCGTACTGCACTGCGTAATGATCCTGAAAGTAGGTCTGCAAGACGACTTTGCCCGGAGTCTGGCCGCGCCCGGCGCGTCCGGCGACCTGCGTGAGCAGTTGAAAAGTCCGCTCGGCAGCGCGGAAATCGGGAAATCCCAGAGCGGCGTCGGCGCCCACCACTCCAACCAGCGTCACGCCGTGGATGTCGTGCCCCTTGGCGATCATCTGTGTGCCTACCAGCAGGTCGAGGTCACCCGCGTTCAGGGCGTTGAGCACGCGCTCAAAATCTTCGCGGCCGCGCACCGTATCGCGATCCAGGCGGCCAATGCGGGCCTGCGGAAATAAGCCGTGCAACAGCTCTTCCAGCTTCTCCGATCCGGTTCCGAGAAAATAGACGTACTCGCTGCCACATTCGCCGCACACTTTCGGCACCGGCGCCATGAATCCGCAATAATGGCAAACCATGCGCCGAGACTGCTGATGGTGGGTCATAGCGACGGCGCAATTGCGGCATTCCATACGGCTGCCGCATGCGCGGCACAGGGCGAGCGGCGAATATCCGCGGCGGTTGAGCAGCACCATCACCTGCTCTTTGCGCTCCAGTCGCTGCTCGATCTCTTCGCTCAGCTTGCGCGAGATCACCTGCTCCTTGCCGGTCTCCTGAAACTCCTTGCGCATATCGACGATCTCGACCTCGGGCAGCGGACGCTGCTCCACCCGATCCGGCAACTCCAGCAACGCGTATTTATGTTTGCGCGCGTTGAAATACGATTCCAGCGAAGGCGTTGCCGAGCCCAGCACCACAATGGCGTTCGCCATCTTGGCCCGCATCACGGCTACGTCGCGTGCGTGGTAGCGCGGCGCCTCTTCCTGCTTGTAGGAGCTGTCTTGTTCCTCATCGACGATGATCAAAGCCAAATCTTTGACGGGAGCAAAGACGGCGGAGCGTGTACCCACTACCACTCGCGCCTCCCCACGCTTGATGCGGTACCACTGCTCGGCGCGTTCCTGATCGGAAAACGCGGAATGCAGGATGGCCACCTCATCGCCGAACACTTGATGCAAGTCCGCGGCCACGGCGGGAGTGAGACCGATTTCCGGGACGAGCAGAATGGAAGATTGGCCGGCCTCGAGCACCGCACGCATGGCGGCGAGATAGACTGCGGTCTTGCCTGACCCGGTGACTCCATGCAGCAGCATGCCGGCAAATTTCTGCGCGCTCACTCTCTCCTGAATGCCGGCGAGCGCGGATTGCTGCGCCGGGTTGAATTGAAAATTCAGCGGCCGCGGCCTCGGGTTGACACCTGACACGTTAAATTGCGCGGGTTCCTCGACGATTGCCACCAGACCGCGCTTCACCAGCGTGCCCAGAGTCGAACGCGGAATCTCAAGGCTATGGAGCGCCTCTAGCGCAACCCTTCCTCCCAGGGCCGCAAGCGTCTCGACTAACCTGCGTTGATTCGGGTTCAGCTTGCCTTCCCCATTCTTCAGAATGGCGACCCGCACCTTCCGCGCCGCATCACGGGCAGACGACAGATCCTCGCGGGCGATCCACTTCTTGCGCACCATGCCATCGAGCAATGATTTGGAGGCGCGAGTCGCGGCGCGCAGGCCGGCTTCGGCCGTCAACTCCCGCTCCCCGAGATAATCCAGGACCCGAAATTCAATCATTTGCTCTTCCGGAGTCTTGCGTGAGCGCGCGGACGACCCCGACATGCCCGCGAGGTGGAGCGTGAGTTGCCCTTCTTCAGTGATGCGATAGCCGATTCTCCGCTTGAACTCGGCTCCCAGCGGCAGCATGGTGTGAAGAACCTCGCCCAGAGGAGCCAGGTAGTAGTCGGCAATCCATTTCCCCAGGGCAAGCAGCGGTTCATCGAGAACGGGCGTGGTATCGAGCACGCTGAGGATGGGCTTCAGCTTCGCTTTGGGCAGGCGCGCATGCACCTCGGTCACGATGCCTGAAAGCCGCCGCTGCCGGAAGGGCACCAGGACTCGTCCGCCTACCACCGGCAGCATTCCCTGCGGAACACTGTAGGTAAAAACATCATCCACGGGCACGGGCACCGCGACATCGCAAACTTGAAGTAGATCGGACATGTAAGCCGAGTGAAACCCTAAGGCTAACAGGTAGAGCCGCCCCACCCGCGCCAAGCGGGTTCCCAAGGCGCGGCCGAAGGCAGAGATTTTACAAAGCCGTGACCTGCTGCTGACAAATCGCGCAAGGGTGCAGCCTACTATTCTGCCACTTGCGGGTCAGGGGGAGCGTTCTTGGTTGTACTTGAGAATCGCGAGATTCGACCTCACTTCCACCCTCAGCAGCGCTAACTACTCGTCAATTTTTTTGAAAGAGGAGATTCGGCAATGCAATGCTCACACAAGCGCACATTTTCTCCCACGGCAGTACTCGGGCTTCTACTCATCATGTTTGCCTCGGTTACAGCTTTTGCTCAATACAAGGTTATCCCACTGGATTCAACTGTGGCCGGCAAGGCCAAGCATCAGGACGGATTGCTGACCAACGCGTGGGGACTTACCTACGGTCCCAAGACTCCTTTCTGGATCAGCGACGAGGGAACAGGCTGGTCCACCACTTACGATGGCAAGGGAGATCTGAAATCAGCCAGAATCATTGTTCCATCGGCGGGCGCGGGCGCAGGTACACCCACCGGGATTGCCTATAACGGATTGTCGTCGGAGTTCCTGGTGGAAGGATGGGCTTCGATATTCCTGTTCGCCACCCTGGATGGCACTATCAGCGGTTGGGCGCCACAGTCAAACCCCGGTGCATCGATCATTGCGGTTAACAACTCCAAATCGGGTGCTGTGTATACCGGCCTGGCGATCACGCATAGGGCTTCGGGAAATCTCTTGTTCGCGGCTGACCTGGCAAACAACCGGGTGGATGTTTACGACGCAGCTTTTGTTTTGAAGCACTCCTTCACCGATCCGGACGTTCCGGCTGGTTGGGGACCATTTGGTATCCAGGACATCAAGGGAAAAGTGTACGTCGGCTTCGCTCCCGCCGATGGTTCGACCGGCGGATTTGTTGACATCTTTAACGAAGGCGGTGTGATGCTCAAGGAGCGTTTCATCCACGGGAAGCCGGTCGACCAACCCTGGGGATTCGCTATAGCTCCAGCCGATTTTGGGGCTCTCAGCAACGCCCTTTTGATTTCCAACAATACCAACAAAGGGACCATTAACGGCTTTGATCCCAACACCGGCAAGTTCATCGGTACCGTTACCAACTCTTCGGGGAATCCAGTTGTCATCCACCAGCTATGGGGAATCAAATTCGGCGGCGGCGGGTTGAATGGCAGCCGCAATCATCTCTATTACACCGCCGGACCGGATAACAACGAGCAGGGCACGTTTGGGGTGATTGAGCCATAGTGATTTGATTTCGCGGCACCAAAGCGGCAAGAAGCCGGGCGCTGCGAAAAACTCAAGGTCGGACGGCGCTTTCTTCCACGCGAAAGCGCCGCTCTCGCCTTTTTGTGCCGGTGACGGAAAGATTGCCTCCCCTAGCGGGTACCTTGCGGCCCTGCTAACATCCTTGCAAGATGCCCGCCGCAGCCGCCAGAAAGAAGAAAACCAAGCCTCGCGCTTTCCATGCCGAGGCGCCGGCTCAACCGCCCGCCGAACTGGTCATCATTACCGGCATGAGCGGCTCGGGCAAAGCTTCGGTGTTAAAGGCCTTCGAGGATCTGGGCTACTACTGCGTCGACAACCTCCCGGTTGGGCTCATCCCGCGTTTCGCTGAGTTGGTGGGGCAGTCTTCCGAGATCAAAAGCACGGCGCTGGTGGTGGATGTGCGCGAAGGCATTCAGCTCAAAGGCCTGCCGGAGATCGTGAAGTCGGTGAAGCGCATGCTGCCGACGAAAATGCTCTTCCTCGAGGCCTCGGATGCAATCCTGGTCCGGCGCTTCAGTGAAACCCGGCGCCCCCATCCGCTGGGAAAAAATAATCCAGTCAAGGCGTCGCTGGCGGCCGAGCGCAAGCGCCTGAACCCTATCCGCGCCATGGCCGACCTGGTGATTGACACCTCGAAGTTCAACGTTCACGAGCTTCGCTCCTACATTACCGAGCGTTTTCAGAAGAAAGAATCGGACAAGAATATCCTGGTTTCCTGCGTCAGCTTTGGCTTCCGCCATGGCGTGCCGGAGGACGCCGACCTGGTATTTGATGTTCGCTTCTTGCCCAATCCCCATTTTGTCCCGGAATTCCGGCCGCTCACCGGGCGCGATCCCAAAGTTGCGAAATACATTCGGTCATTTCCGCAGAGCCGCGAGTTCATCAAAAGGATTTCCGAGCTGCTGGTCTATCTTTTGCCGCACTACGTCCGGGAGGGAAAGAGCTACCTCACCATTTCCTTCGGCTGTACCGGTGGGCAGCACCGCTCGGTGATGATTGCCGAAGATGTCAGCAAGCTGTTGCGGAAAGCCGGATACCGGGTCAAGGTAGTGCACCGCGACAGTCCGTAGGAGAGTCTATCGTCGTTGGAAGTCGGCCAGCATGATGTTTTGCCATAGACCGACGACGAACGGCTAACGAGTCAAGTAGAATAGGACCTTGCAACGCATGCCGATTCTATCCGCAAGCCGGCCAGGCGTCGGGATTCCTCAATGCGGCAACTGACGCGCCTTATCCGCTACGTGCTGCCTTTCCTTTTGCAGTTGGTCCCGGGTGTAGTGCTGCTGGCGGCGGTTGGTTTCCTCGAGGCGTTCCGGCTAGTGCTGGTCAAGCCGATTTTGGATCGAGTGCTGAACCCAGCGTCCGGCTCCGACAATATTCAACTCTTCACTATTCCCGGCACTAACCATGTGGTTTACCTGCAGCAATTTGTTCCCTCACATCTGCACAATGCATGGACCATCGTGGCCTATGCCCTGGTCGCGTCCACCGTCTTGAAGGGCTTGTTCGATTACGCGGGCACTTATCTGGTGAACCACGCCGGATTCGGGATGATCACGGATCTGAGGAATGACCTGTACGATTCCGTGCTGCGGCGCTCGGCGGCTTTTTTCCAGAAGCACACCACGGGGACACTGATCTCGACCATCATCAACGATATCGAGCGGGTGCAGTATGCCATGTCGAGCGTGCTGGCGGAGGGCCTGCAACAGTTCTTCACCTTCCTGTTCATGGCGGCAGCGGTGGTAATCCTGGGGAAACAACTGGCCTGGGTGCTGGTCTTGTTTGTCCCTTTCATCATCTATTCGGCGGTCAAGATCGGCCGGCGGGTGCGCCACACCACGCGGGGCGGGCAGGACAAACTGGCGGATATCCAGAACATCCTGCAGGAAACCATCACCGGTAACCGGATCGTGAAAGCCTTCAGTATGGAGTCCTGGGAGATTGCTCGCTTTCGCAGCGCAGCGCAGAAGCTCTTTCGGGCAAACCTGCGCTCGGTAGCAGCGGCTGCCATCAGCTCCCCGCTGATGGACGTATTCGGGGCCATCGCCATCGCTTTGTTGCTGCTGCTGGGCCGGGAGAAAATCGCGCACAACGAATTCACCCTGGGGGCCTTTGGCGCGTTCATCGCTTCGGTATTCAGCCTGTACAATCCGGTGCGCAAGTTCGCGCTCTTTAACAATAATTTTCAGCAGGCGCTGGGGGCATCGTCGGAAATTTTCAAGTTCATGGATACCAAGGACGATGTCCGCGAGGTGCCCGGCGCCAGGACCCTTCCGGCGTTTTCTCAGAGCATCCGGTTTGAGCGCGTCTGCTTCTCTTATGAAGCCGAAGGCGACGAGGCCCGCGATATTCTGCGTGACATCGATCTGGAAGTTCATGCCGGCGAGGTTCTGGCGGTGGTCGGTTCGAGCGGCGCCGGCAAGAGCACACTGGTTCATCTCATTCCGCGTTTCTTCGATGTAACCTCGGGACGGCTGCTGATCGACGGCAACGACATACGTCAAGTGACTCTGGCCTCCCTGCGCTCGCAAATCGGGGTCGTCGCCCAAGATACCGTCCTCTTCAACGACACGGCGCGCAACAACATTGCCTATGGCCAACCGAACGTGCCACAAAAAGCAGTGGAGGCGGCGGCCCGGGCTGCTCTGGCGCACGAATTCATCTCCGACTTGCCTTCCGGGTACGATACGGTAATCGGAGAGCGTGGAGTACGCCTTTCAGGTGGCGAACGGCAGCGCATCGCGATTGCGCGTGCGCTGCTGAAGAATGCGCCCATTCTGATCCTGGATGAAGCTACCTCGGCGCTGGATACGGAATCGGAGTCGATGGTGCAGTCCGCTCTGGCCAATCTGATGACGGGGCGCACGGTAGTGGTGATCGCCCACCGCCTTTCGACCGTGCGGCGGGCGGATCGCATCGTGGTGCTGGAAAATGGAAGTATCACCGACATCGGCTGTCATGAAGAGCTGATGAAGAAATTCGGCACTTACCGCCGTCTGTACGACCTGCAATTCACCGATGCCGAGGCGGCGCGCCTGAGCGCGGCCCCTCTGGGACAATAATCCACATGCCGATTCGCTCCATGACCGGCTTCGCGCAAGTGAAAGGGCAGGTCAATGGCCGGCTCAGTTTCACGCTCTCGCTGAAGTCGGTCAATCACCGCTTTCTGGATTTGCATTTCCGCATGCCGCCCGACAGCGACAGTCTGGAGATGCAACTGCGTCGGAGGTTGAAAGAGAATTTGGCGCGCGGCCACGTGGAGCTGACGTTGAATCTCGAACAGGGTGGCAACGACCACCTGACTTTGAACCGGGAACTTGTGGCGGGATATGTGCAAGCTTTTCGCGCTGCGGCGGCTGCATTCGACCTGGCGGCCGAGCCTGATCTTAACGTAATTCTGCGGCTTCCGGGCGCGCTTGATTCTGCGGCTTTGCCGGCCGATGGGGATGTGGAATCTGTGGTTCTCTCCAAAATGGAGGAAGCGCTTAAACAGTTGAATGCCATGCGGGAGCATGAGGGTCACGGTACCGCGCAGGAACTGCGGCGGCGCATGATCCATGTCCAACAAGCCAGAGCGGAGGTGGAAAAACATCGGCAGGCGACTTTGCGAACCTACGCGGAGAAGCTGACGCTTCGCATCCAGGAACTGATCGGCTCCCAGGTGGAGCCTGAGCGCATTCTGCAAGAAGCCGCTTTGCTGGCCGACCGTAGCGACATTCAGGAAGAGCTGGTCCGGCTGGACGGCCATGTAAAACACTTCCTGGGGATGCTCGACCAGGGTGGAGAAATCGGCAAGAAGCTGGACTTCCTTTTGCAGGAGATGAACCGAGAGGCGAATACGATGTTGTCCAAAACTTCAGGGCTGGCGGGCGAAGCCTTGAGGATCACTGAGTTTGGGTTGTCGATCAAGGCCGACATCGAAAAGGCGCGCGAACAGGTGCAGAATCTCGAATGACCGACATCTACATCATCTCGGCGCCTTCCGGCTCGGGCAAGTCCACGCTGGTGGGCAAGGTCCGCCAGATCGTTCCCGGGCTGGAATTTTCCATCTCCTACACCACCCGGCCGCCGCGCGGAAAAGAACAGAATGGCCGCGAATATTTTTTTATTTCGCGCGAGGACTTCGAGCAGATGATCCGGCGCGATGAATTTTTGGAATACGCCGAAGTGTTCGGCAACATGTACGGAACGGCCAGATGTTTTCTGGAGGACGCGAAGCAGAAAGGCAATGATCTTCTGCTCGACATCGACGTGCAGGGCGCGGCGCAGATTAAACACAAGCTGCCCGATGCCACGAGTATTTTCATTCTGCCTCCAGACCGGCAAATCCTGGAGCAGCGCCTGCGCAATCGCAGCCTGGATGCCGAAGCAGTCATCCAGCGCCGGTTGGTCACGGCCAGCCGTGAGATTGAGAATTACCAAAAATACGACTATATTTTGATTAACGACCGCCTGGAAGAATCCATCGAGACGCTGAAAGCGATCCTCCTTGCGGAACGGCTGAAACGCCCGGGAGTACAACGAAGCGCCGCCGACAACGAAATGATAGCCAGAGCCGAGAGCTGCCGTTTACGAAATGTTCAGGAGCGGCTGCAACCCATTCTGGTCTCCTTCGCCGTCGTCGCGGCACCCAACGTACACTAGCGACAGGGGAGAACACCATGAAGTTAATGGACGGGTTCGACAGCAACTATCGTTACATTCTGGTAGCCGCCCGGCGGGCACGGCAACTGCAGGGCGGGGCGCCTCCGGTCATCGACACCAGTTCGCGCAAGCCTTGCCGTATCGCGCAGGATGAAATCAAGGCCGGCAAGGTGAAGTGGCTCATTCCGGAAACACCCAAGAGCGCAACCGAACTGGCGAGCGAGACTCTCGAAAAGGCCTTGGGGCAAGAGTAAGCGGAACCAAGGATTGTCAGTGATGACCAAGGTTTCAGGCTGCAACTTTTCGCAGCCTTCCCCCAGGCGTCCAGCATCTACAATCTGAAGCCATGAAAATCGCTCTGGGCGTCAGCGGCGGAATCGCGGTTTACAAGGCGGCGGAAATTGTCCGTCTCCTGCAGGACCGCGGCATTCGCGTGCAAGTTATCATGACCCACGCCGCCCAGGAATTCGTCCGGCCTCTCACCTTCGCCGCGCTCTCCGGAGAAAAAGTGATCACGGATATGTTCAGCGCCGGCAACAATGCGCCGAATATCGATTCCGCGGTGGAACACATCGCGGTGGCGCAGGCGATCGATGCGCTGCTGGTGGCTCCGGCAACTGCCGACATTCTGGCCAAGTTCGCGCAAGGCATCGCATCCGATTTTCTGACCACTCTCTACCTGGCAACAACCGCGCCAATCATTGTCGCGCCGGCAATGAATGTGAACATGTGGGACCATCCGGCAACCCAGGCGAATCTCGAGATCCTGAAAAAGCGTGGTGTCAGAATTGTCGAACCGGGCGCCGGATACCTCGCCTGCGGGATGACCGGTCCGGGCCGGTTGGCGGAGAACGAAACCATCGTCGCTGCTACTTTGGAAGCACTGGGAGCTTCGCAGGACCTGGCTGGGGAAACAGTTCTGATCACCGCGGGGCCCACTCGCGAAAAAATCGATCCGGTTCGTTACCTGACCAACCGGTCGAGCGGTCGCATGGGATATGCCTTGACGGAAGCCGCGCTGCGGCGGGGCGCACGCGTGCTGCTGGTCAGCGGGCCTACGGCGCTGACACCGCCGGGAGCGGCGGAGGTCACCCGAGTGGAATCTGCAGAAGAAATGCGACAGGCAGTGTTGAATCTTCTGCCTCAGGCGACCATCGTGATCAAGACTGCGGCGGTGGCGGATTATCGCCCGAAGTCGGTGGCCTCGCAGAAGATCAAGCGCACAGGGCCGATGACGCTCGAGTTGGAGCCGACCGCGGATATTCTGGCCGAGGTAGCGCGGCGAAAGAAGTCACAGATCGTCGTTGGATTCGCGGCCGAAACCGAGAACGCCCTGGAAAATGCCCGCAAGAAGCTGGCAGCGAAAATGCTGGATGCGATCGTCGTAAACGATGTCTCCCGCGAGGGCATTGGCTTTGATTCCGAGCGCAACGCGGTTACGATCATCACGGAGCATGACGTGATCGAGGTTCCCGAGACCAGTAAGTGGGAGGTGGCGCAGCGGGTGCTCGACCAGATTGCGCGTCTCCGCCAAGGCAACGCGGCCTTCAAGAGTTAACTGCCAACACCGATTCCAACTGGGGATCGGGATATTGGTCTCGAACGGGGATAGCCTCCACAGGCTGCGGAAAAATTCTGTCGGCGAGGAAGTTTTGAAGAGGCATGGCTTGAAGCCATGCTGGAAGCCCTTTAGACGCTGTGGCGGCGCGGCTGAAGCCGCGCCCCATCAAAGCATTAAACGCCGACTTGAATGTCTCCTCGTCCCATGGCCTCGCCCCGATGAATCTGCTTTCCCGCCCATTTTCCTGTTAATCTCGTGCACAGATGCCGATGACTCTGGACGCGGAAACCAAGCGCGCGCTCTCCGAGCGTCTGCGCTTTTATAACGAACTTGGCATTTACGATTTCTATCGCGCGGAAATGCCGTTAGAGGTCGCGGCCGAAACTCCCAATGAAACCCGAGATGAGATGCCCCGTCAGAAAACTGCCGTAGCTGTTCCAACTCCCGAAGAAGATCTGTTTGTGGTTCCGAAACCCGAGGCTGGCGTTGCCGATCCGGTGCAGGCGCTACGTTTGATCCGCGAAGACCTCGGCGACTGCACGCGTTGCCGTCTGGCCAAACAAGGACGCAAGCAGATTGTGTTTGGCGTGGGCAATCCCAAGGCGGAGCTTATGTTCATCGGCGAAGCTCCGGGCGCCGACGAAGACCAGCAAGGCGAACCGTTCGTCGGCCGGGCTGGGCAACTGCTGAATAACATGATTAAGGCGATGGGCTTGCGGCGCGAAGATGTCTATATCGCAAATATCATCAAGTGCCGGCCGCCGGGAAACCGCACCCCCGAGCGCGATGAGTGCGACACGTGTTCGCCCTTTCTGATGCGGCAGATCGCAGCCATTCAGCCGAAAGTTCTGGTGGCGTTGGGAGCGGTCGCGGCCAAGACGCTGCTGGCCATCAATGCTCCCATGGCGGAGCTGCGCGGACGCTGGTACGACTTTCGCGGGACGAAGCTCGCTGTGACGTATCACCCGGCATATCTGCTGCGAGATCCCCGGCAGAAAAAAGAGACGTGGAAGGATTTGCAGATTGTGATGAAGGAACTGGGGTTGCAGGCACCGGCGAGGGGGGTGGAGTAGAAGCCCCTCATAATAGGGTTGTGCGGAGGTTGTTGGCGATCTCTCGCAAACGGGCCTTATGTTTTTGCCATGCTGAGCTCTTAGACTTGAACGGTGTCGTGTGAACGTGAATGATGGACGCTGCAGTTTGGGAAGGTGGGTCATAGCTGGCGTGCCACCGCTGGTTGGGATCGCGGTCGTGGCAGGTGAGACCGCCCATTTGGGTTATGGAATCAGATGGGGACAATTAGCCCCGGCATTGTTTGTCGTGGTCGGGATCCAAGTAGTTTGGTATATCGTCATGTTGTGGGCAATCAGGCACTATCGAGCTGTACGAGATCTGAGGTTAGCAATTGTGGTTTCAGGCGGCTATCTTTTGGGTGTTGTTCTCGCTCTCGACCATTACCTTTTCCGATGGAAAATCGCCAGAACAAATAGCTCTGTTGAAGACGCCGTGCAAATACCCATTTTCACAGCATTAGGGGTAGTCTTATTCTCACTTTGGCGACGTCGCCAACGGGCAACTGGTACGCAAGACTGATCTTCTCTGCGAAATGGCATATAGGTTCCTTTTCTCATATTTGACAGAATCGGGTGTTTACGCCCCTCATCAAATTCCAAGACATCTTCGGGTTTCCAAAGAGTCGTCACACCTTAAACGGCGCGGTCAACAGGCGGGCAGGCAGCGTCACTACCGCCCACACCAGCTCCAGCACACCGTGCACCGCAATCCCGACGATGCGAAATGGCAAGAGCAGAAGCCAGACGATCGGGTAGAGCACGAGCGCCAGCAAGGCGAGTGGCCAGCAGACCACGAACAGAATGCACCACAGAAAGAATGCTGCCATGGCGTTTCTCCGAACTCTATTCTTAGCTACGTAATACTTGGGGCAAAAGTTCAGTGAGTCTACCCGGCAACTGCTGGCCCTGCACGGGCGAGGACGCCCGCGCCTACATGGCTAGGTGCTTATTGAGGAATGCCAGGGTGCGCTGGCCGGCGTCGCGCCAGACTTCGCCGCTGAAGCCGTGGCCTACGCCAGGGTAGATTTGCATTACGTAGGGAATCTGCTTCTTCTCCAGCAACTGTTGCAGGCGATAGGCCTCTTCGACCGGCACGGTTTTGTCCAGCTCGCCATGCAGGATTAGCACCGGGCACAGGCGGCGCATGAAGAATTTCATTTCTTTTGGCAGGCCGCCGAAGAAATCCACGACCGCTTTGACCCGCGAGTCGATGCTGGCGGCGGAGAGAGCCAGATAAGCGCCGAGCGAAAAACCCAGCAGCCCAATGCGTTCGGGATCGACCTGCGGTTGGGCGGCAACAAAACTGACTGCATCCCAAAGCGTCTTCATCCACGCGGGATAGTGGCGGAAGATGGTGGGCAGGCCATCGATCTCCACGGTGCCGGTGCGGTCAAAGTAATGCAGCACGTAGACGGCGAAACCCTGCGCGGCCAGAAGGCTGGCCGGTTCGGCCATACTGGCGTGGCCGCCGCCGGAGCCGTGGAGTCCGATCACGGTTGGAAGATACTGGCTATTCGTGGAGGGAAGAAAGCAATCGAGGCGGATCGGTTTGTTGCCGCTCTCGAAGATCATTTGCAGTTGGGAGACGGGGTTGGGCATGGAGGAGTTTCGCCGTTGGCGCTCAGGTTGCCCAACGGCCGGCACAGCAGATTCCTCGTCGTTTCGCTCCTCGGAATGACAAAGAAGAGCTACGAGCTGATGGTTGCGGCCGGTTGTCCGGCAAGTTTCGCCAGTGATTCCTCGTACGGCGCCCCGGCAACTCCTCGTTCGGTGACGATGGCAGTCACGTACTTTGCCGGGGTCACGTCGAAGGCGGGATTCTCGACCTGCACGCCATCGGGCACCATCTGTTTGCCGGCGATGTGCGTGACTTCTTTGCGGTTGCGCTGCTCGATGGGAATCCTGCTGCCGTCGGCGGTGTCGAGGTCGATGGTGGAAAAAGGCGCGGCCACGTAGAACGGGATGCTGTGTTCTTTGGCGAGCACCGCGACCGTGTAAGTACCGATTTTATTGGCCACGTCGCCGTTGGCGGCGATGCGGTCCGCGCCGACCACGATGGCGCCGATCTTCCCCTGCTTCATCATGGCGCCGGCCATGTTATCGGAGATGACGGTGGTGGGAATGTTGTCTTTCATCAGCTCCCAAGCGGTCAGCCGCGAACCTTGCAGGAAGGGACGAGTCTCGTCGGCATAGACGTGAATTTTTTTGCCCTGCTCGACCGCGGCGCGGATCACGCCCAGGGCCGTGCCATAGCCACAAGTTGCCAGCGCGCCCGCATTGCAATGGGTGAGCACGCCGCCGCTGGCCGGCATGAGAGTGGCGCCGAAGCGGCCCATGGCCTGGTTGGCGGCAATGTCTTCCGCGTGCATGCGCTGTGCTTCTTCGATGAGAGCCTGTCTGATTTGCGGGAGAGGACGGATGCGGAGCGACTCGAACTTGTCCTGCATGCGGCGGATTGCCCAGAATAAATTGACCGCCGTCGGCCGGGTTTTGCCGATGAGGTCGCAGCAACGATCGAACTCCTGCTTCAGTTCGCCGGTCGTCTCGGCTTTTGCATTTTTCACACCCAGCGCGATGCCCATAGCGGCAGACACGCCAATGGCGGGCGCGCCCCGCACCACCATGTTGCGGATGACGTCCGCGACCTGCTCGCAGGTGCGGCAGGTCACGTAGGTTTCTTCCGTGGGCAGCTTCGTCTGGTCGATGAAGCGCACGCCGGAGTCGGTCCATTCGAGGGTTTGAATCATAGGTCAGTCGTTGGCTGCAGGCCGTTTGTCGTTGGCGGCGATGTGCTCTTTTCGCACATCGCCTGCCGTAAAGATCGAGATAAACGGCGCCGGAGCTGCTGCTTTCTCCACGTTCGGCCTGCCTTTGGCTTCTTCGCGCTCTACAAGGCACATCACGCCAGCGACATCGAAGCCAAACTCGCGCGCCGCTTGGATGGCCTGAATCGTGGAAGAGCCGGTGGTGCAAACATCGTCCACAACGACCACGCGCGCGCCCTTCCCGCGAAAACCTTCGATGCGCTGCCCGGTGCCGTGCTGCTTTTCGGCTTTGCGCACCAGGAAACCGTTGATGCTGCCGCTGGTGACGCTGACGGCGACGACGATCGGGTCAGCGCCCATAGTCAGGCCGCCGATGGCTTGTGGCTTCCAGCCGCGGGCTTCGACCTCCTCTAAGAATACCTGTCCAGTCAGCTGGGCGCCGCGGGCGTCCAGCGTAGTGGTGCGGCAATCGATGTAATAGTCGCTGGTACCGCCGGAGGAAAGCTTGAACTCCCCCAGCCGGAAAGATTTCACCGCCAGCAGACGCAGCAATTCCTCACGAGCGGAAAGCATGAATTCTAAAGATAGCAGTTGGGAGCGGCTGGCCGCTACTGACGCGTAAGGAGGGCGCGAATGAAAAACTGGTTACGTAGGCCCAGACGTCTCGTCTGGGCTGGGCAGGTGAGGACACCTGCCCCTCCGTGAGCGTCTACTGAGTCAGTTTTTCCAGGTGGCGGAAACCGTCGGTGCCGATGAAGATCAGCACAGAGATCGTGCCGTTGTAGGCAACGTGCATCAGAAATCCGGGAGCTACGGATTTCGTCACCGCGCGGGTGATGGTCAGGGTGAGGCCGACCAGGAAGATCACCAGCACCGGCCCCCAGGCTCTACCCAATTGGGGGGCATGAATCAGGCCGAATCCAGCGGCGGTCAGAACTACCGCCACCACCACGCCGAGGCGTCGCACCAGCACGGGGTAAAGAAAGCCACGGAAGAAAAGCTCTTCCATCAAAGGTGCGATCGTGATTCCGAAGATTGCTAACGCCCAGGCTTCTTGTTTGGTCTGGAAAAAGCGATCGATGGGTAGTTCCTTGGGCATGGGCAGAATATGGGCAAAGCCTTGCAAGCCGACTGACAACAGCACTCCGGCAGCCAGGTATCCTCCCCAGGCAGCGGGCCACTTCCAGCGGATTTCTCTCCAGAATTCCTGGCCCGGCGCACGCTTGATCACCGCCACCATGAAGCCGAGCACGAGGAGGTAGGAGAGCAGCTGAGCCACTACGGTGATCATCGGCTCTTTAATAACATCCAGGAAATCCGCGTGCGGGTTCAGCAGCTTGTGTGCGGCGGCTGCGACCACCACGAGAAAAACCATGATGGAGACGATGGTCAGGACCGCGATCTGCAGAACGTCCCATCCGCTCCAGGGTGGGTTTTCATCTGGCTTCGACTTGGGCGGAGTTGGCGGCTCCGGAAATGGCGACACAGAACCCGGGTCCGGCCACGGATTTTGAAAGGAGGACACTGGAGATGGGGACCCTCTCGAATCTACACGAAAAACGTCGACGTTGCAGTTGCGCTTGTCTTCGCGTGCTCTGCGGCCTTTCTTTGCGTTCTTTGCGTAAGAAAGTTTGGTTGCGGAGATCGCTAAGAAAATCCGCTAAGGACGCCGAGAAAATCAGGCGGTGGAGAGTTTCTTTTCGGTGTTGAAATATCCGGCTAAAGCCTGACCGGTATAGGATTTCTTATTTCTCGCGACTTGTTCGGGTGTGCCTTGGCCCACGATTTTTCCGCCTTCTTCTCCGCCCTCCGGGCCCAGATCGATAATCCAGTCGGCGTTGCGGATTACATCGAGATTATGCTCGATGATGACGATGGTATTGCCCAGGTCGGTCAGACGGTGAAGCACGTCGAGCAGCTTTCTTACATCGTCGAAGTGCAGGCCGGTGGTGGGCTCGTCAAGCAGGTACAAAGTCTTGCCGGTTTGGCGTTTGCTCAGCTCGCGCGCCAATTTGATGCGCTGCGCTTCGCCGCCGGACAGCGTGACCGCGGACTGGCCGAGATGAATGTATCCCAAGCCGACATCGACCAGGGTTTGGAGCTTTTGTTTGACCTGGGGGATGTTTTCGAGAATCGGGAGCGCGTCGGAGACCGGGCTCTCCAGCAGGTCGGCAATGGAGTATCCCTTGTATTTCACGGCGAGGGTTTCGTGATTGTAGCGACGCCCGCCGCAGACTTCGCACAAGACGTAGACATCGGGCAGAAAATTCATTTCGATGCGGCGCTGGCCTTCGCCCTGGCAGGCCTCGCAGCGTCCCCCGGTTACGTTGAACGAGAAGCGGCCCGGTTTGTAGCCACGCTCGCGGGACTCTGGCAGCATGGCATAAAGATCGCGAATCTGGGCGAAGACGCCGGTATACGTGGCGGGATTCGAACGCGGCGTGCGGCCGATCGGCGACTGATCGATGCGAATGACTTTGTCGATATTTTCCGCGCCGGAGATCGCTTTGTGAGCTCCGGCTTCTTCTCGCGAGCGATAGAGGGTGCGGGCCAGGGCGCGATAGAGAATGTCGTTGACCAGGGTTGACTTGCCAGAGCCGGAGACTCCGGTCACCACCGTCATTACTCCGAGAGGAAAGGTTACGTCCAGATTCTTCAGGTTGTTCTCGCGCGCACCTAGAATCGTGATTCCCAGCCCGTTGGGATGGCGCCGCTCCGGCAGCATCTCGATCTGCGCCCGGCCGGAGATGTAGGCTCCCGTCAAAGATTCCGGATTCCTCTCGATCTCCTGCGGAGTGCCGTGCGCGACCAGCGCGCCGCCGTGCCGGCCCGCGCCGGGACCAAGGTCGATCACATAGTCGGCGCGGCGAATGGTCTCTTCGTCGTGCTCGACCACCAGAACCGTGTTGCCCAGGTCGCGCAGTTCCTCGAGCGCCTTCAACAGACGATCGTTGTCGCGGTGGTGCAAACCGATAGAAGGCTCGTCCAGCACGTAGAGGACGCCGCGCAGTTTGGAACCAATTTGCGTGGCCAGGCGAATACGCTGGCCCTCGCCGCCGGAAAGAGTGGCAGCAGAGCGGTCAAGCGACATGTAACCCAAGCCAACGGCATTCAAGAATTGCAGGCGCTCGATGATCTCGTGCACGATCCGGCCCGCGATGAGTGCCTCACGGCCGGCAAGCTGAATCTTTCTGGCCACCTCGAGGGCGCGAGAGACGGGCAGGCTGGTGAATTCGGCGATCGACATGCCGTTTACTTTGACCGCCAGGCTCTCCGGGCGGAGGCGCTGACCGCGGCAGGCCGGACACTCCGTCGCCGACATGTAATCCAGGAGAAAATCGCGATAGCCGTCCGAGGTGGATTCGTTCATCACCCGCTTCAGATAAGCCAGAATTCCTACGAAACCGGTCTTACCGCCCTTGCCAACCTCTCCATAAAGCAGCAGGTTCTGGATTCTCTCGGGAAGTTTGTCAAAAACTGTACTCAGATCGAAACCATGGGCGGCGGCGGTGATCTGCAGCATGCGAATGAGATTTTGCGAGGCGGAGCCGGGCCCGAGGCCGCCCTCGAGCAGAGGCTTTGACCAATCCACGATGACCTTGGCAGGATCGAAATCAAAGCGGCTGCCCAGCCCGTGACACTCCGGGCAAGCGCCGTAGGCGCTGTTGAAGGAGAAAGATCGCGGTTCGAGTTGCGGCACGTTGATTCCGCAATCCGGGCACGCCAGCTTTTCCGAATAGAGTTGCTCGTCTCCTCCCACCACGGCAACCTGCACAAGCCCGCCCGCGAGCTTCATGGCCAGTGCGATCGAAAGTTCCAGGCGGTGCTCGATTCCAGGCTTGACCAGCAGGCGGTCGATGACCACCTCGATAGTGTGATTCTTGCGCTTGTCCAGCGCGATTTCGTCTTCCAGGCTAACCAATTCGCCGTCGATGCGGGCGCGGGAGAAGCCGTGCTCAACCAGCTTTTCCATCTCCTTCTTGAATTCGCCTTTGCGCCCTCGAACGATGGGGGCCAGAACCATGACCCGGTCCTCCGGGGTCAGTGCCACCACACGCTGAACAATCTGTTCGGCAGATTGACGGGTAATCGCCCGGCCACACTTGGGACAATGCGGAGCCCCGATGGAGGCAAACAAAAGACGAAGATAATCGTAGATTTCGGTAATAGTTCCGACGGTGGAACGTGGGCTCCGGCTGGTGGTTTTCTGCTCGATGGAGATGGCCGGACTCAAGCCGTCGATAGCGTCCACGTCGGGGCGCTCCATCTGGTCGAGAAACTGGCGGGCATAGGCGGAGAGGGTCTCGACGTAGCGCCGCTGACCCTCGGCATAGATCGTGTCGAAGGCCAGAGAAGACTTGCCGGAGCCGCTCAGGCCGGTAATCACGGTGAGGGTGTTACGGGGAATTTCGACGTCGATATTCTTCAGATTGTGCTGGCGCGCCCCGCGCACCGAGATCTTGGTAATCCCCATATTGCCCAACAGTAATACGTCAAACTACCCTTCCGTAATGTGGACCGCCCCACAGAAATGTTGGAGAGTGATAGTACGCACTTCTACTCACGTATCTTAGTCGTTAATGGCGGCAAGCGTCAACGCGGGTAGATTGAGGATGCGCCTGAGACAACCAGACGCAGCCGCGGGAATCTAAGGACAGGGCGGGCCGAACTTGAGCGTTTTACTGGGTGCTTTCATTCTCTCTTTCACGGTATTTCTAGTCGTGGCGGTCGGTATTCTGGCGGCTTACGGGACGGTCATCGTCATTCTGAACGCCTTCGCCGCCTGCAGCCCAAAGGCCGAGACCGGCCCAGTCCTGGTTTCCTCACAAGCACAGGCCGCTCACGCCAGCGGCGACTGAGGCCTTGTCGCGGCGTTTCGCCGATTTGTTCGTCACTCATTTTGTCTTTGGTTCTTTCGACAACAGAAAAACGTGCGTGGTGACCTGCTGGCCTTTATCCATTCCGCCGATAACCACCAGGCCTTCGTTAGTGACTAACAGCCCGCGGTGATCCATGGTGGGGTTCGGAGTAGTCTCGTCGAGCGTCTCCCATTTATTGCTGTGCACGTCGAAAGCGAAGGTCACGGACGACGGCTCCGCGGGTTTTCCATCGTAGCCAATGCCATTGTAGTCGTGGGGATTATCGCTCCCGCCAGTAAAGTAGATCTTTTCGTCCCGGTCGGAGCTACCTGCGGCAATGTGGTAGCGGGCGTTGCCCGGGTGGCCGGATATTTTGGTCCACGCGATCTTCGCAGGATTCTTGTGCTCGATTTTGCCCAGCCAGCACTCGTCGGAAGCCACAAACCTCGGTGAGTTGCCGGCGGGATTCTGCCGGGCCCCATCCACGTAAAGTATCGTCTCTCCCACCAGCCCGCCGGCATGGCCAAACACCGGCGTTCCAGGCATCGCCGTGGCCTGTGTCCAGCGATTCTTTTCCACGTCGAACATCTGGACACCGGTGATGAGCCCTTTGTTGGAGCGGCCGCCAATCAGGTAAATGTAGCGATCCCGATAGAGGCCAACCACGGCATCACCCACCGCGACGGGCATATCCGGCCCGCGCGACCACTGGTCGCGCGAGAGTTCATAAATATTTACGTCGGGGACCGCCATGCCGCCACCCTGGTAGAGTACATAACCCCCGAACAGGAACACGCGGCCACCGACACCAATGGCGGCAGCGCCGATGCGGCCGGCAGTTCCGGGAACGGAATGCGTGCTGTACACCTTTGCCGAACTCACGTCGATGGCATAGGCGGCGCTGGTGACCGCATCCCAGGCCTTTTTGGCCCCCATCCCCATGAACGAGAACAACTCCATGCCTCCCTTGGCTTTGGCAATCGCCACGGCATTGTTGGAGACGGGCTCGGGTAAGGGCTCGACTTCTATGTCTGGGGCTGCGAACAGCACGCCGGCGAGGATCAGGAGAGTGAGGGGTGCAAACAGACGTTTCATGGAGTCGAGATGAACCTATTCAAAATACCACGCATGACGCCGACAACGCCCGTCTTACGGCCCGGTCAACCTTGCGTATCGAAAGACGTAGAATACAGGCGTGACGACGCGTCCGGCAGGGAGACTATGGCCAATTCTTCTTCTCATCGTGTCCTTCCTGACCTCAATTGCTTTCTGGTACTGGGCGGTGCACATCCTTGCACCGGCCAACACTGTGGCGGTTCTGGCTAAGGGTCGGCCGATGGGAAACAACTCCGACCTATATCCGCGCTGGCTCGGAACTCGTGAACTGCTCTTGCACCGCCGGGATCCCTACAGCCCACAGGTCACCCGTGAAATCCAAATCGGCTTCTACGGACGGCCCCTCGATCCTAACAATCCTTCTGATCCGACCGCGACAGAATCGTTTGTTTATCCGCTGTACGTGGCATTCTTGCTGGCGCCGGCGGTTATGGTGCCATTTCACACGGCGGTTGTGGTATTGCGATGGCTGATCGTCGCTTCCATTGGCGTAAGCGCTCCACTGTGGATGTATGCTGTGGGATTCCGTCCGAAGTGGCCGATCACAGTTTCGGCGATGTTGTTGGCGACCAGCAGTTCTGCTTGCGCCGCCGAATATTTTCAGCAGAACCTGGCGGCGTTGGCCCTTTTCTTCGTCGCTTGTGCCGCCGCCGCCACGGTGCGCAACTGGCAACTGTTAGGCGGATTCCTTCTCGCCCTAGCCACGGTAAAGCCCGACACAACGGGGCTGCTGATTCTATGGTTCCTGCTTTGGGCAGCGGCACAATGGGGACAGCGCAGACGGTTGATCTGGGGATTCACCGGCACCATGAGCGCGCTGCTCATAGCCTCGTGGGCTATTTCGCCCCACTGGGTGGGGCAGTTTCTTGCTGCCGTCCGCGAGTATCCCAACTACGGTACGGACCCATCGATGATGCAGGTCATGCTGCAATCGCGGTTGTCATGGCCGGTTGAGGCGGCACTCATTATCTCGCTGGTCATCGTGTGTTGGCGCTGGAAGAGGCGGGCAGCCGGTTCCGAGCCATTTGGGTGGGCTCTCGCCTGGGTTGCCACAGTGACCCTCGTAGTTATTCCCAAGCTAGCCCCCTACAACGAGCTTCTTCTTATCCCCGCCCTGGTGGTGCTCGTAGCGCGCTACTCCAGTATCAAGGCGCTCGGCATAGTTCCGCGGGCTAGCGCCTACGCCGCAGCCGCTTATCAGAGCTGGCAATGGGCCGCGGCAATGGTGGTAACCGTTTGCTCGCTCCTGGTCTCGCCCGCGCGGCTTCAGGCAATTACCCATTTACCGGATTACGCCTCCCTTGCACTGGCTCCGGTGACTCTGGTCGCGGTGATCTCCACCAGCCTTGCGGCGGAAAAGAAATCCTATTCCACAAAACCCTGACGGATGCCATGGATGAAATCCGTATAAGGGGGAGTGAATCCGGCAGCCCGGACATCGGCGGCAATTTGCCCCCGATGATAGGCAGAGTGCACGATGACATGCATCAGGATATCCGACCGCGAGTTGGTCCAACTTTCTCCCTTCGTGTTGTGATACGTTAAGTCGTCTGCCAGCCCGTCCTCGGTCAGCGATGCCAGATAGTCCTTCCACAGTCCAGGCAGCTCGGCGATCTGCAAAGCGCATTGTTCCAGGGAAAAATCGGGCCATACCGGGAAGGTTTGGGCCTGGCCAAGAAGGCGTTCCAACCAGAGTCTTTCGGCAGAAAGAACGTGCGCCAGGAATCTAAGCGAACGCGGCGGTACGGGTTGCAGCGTTTGCAGCGATGCCAGCACCTCCCGGTTTGCCCAATCGTCATAAGAGAAGAGTCGCTGAAAGTATGGAATCATGGTCATCGAGTGCCTTTTTGTCATTCCGAGAGCCGAAGGCTGCGAGGAATCTGCTGTTTGCCCGACCTGTGGCTGAAAAGCCTACCGCGGGTTCGAAAATCTGTTATGAAGATTGGACGCCGCCGGATGATCCCCGGATTCGGTGGAACGAGACTGTTATATGCTCCCCACAACTTGGGGCCGGTCCTCGGGTTAGTTCTCGCATCCAACATCTTTTTCAGGGAGGATCGCCTGCGCATGATGCGGAACAGAGTTTTGCCGGCTTTGATGATCGCCTTAGGGAGTCTGCTGTTGGCGGGTTGCCCGCCACGGGTAAGCATCGAGAAGCTCAACCGTGATCCCGGGCGTTACGCAGGGAAAGAGGTGGCGGTTGCGGGACGGGTGGTTGATTCCTTTGGAGCGCTGGGCCGCGGAGTCTTTCAGCTCGATGACGGCACCGGAACCATCTGGGTGCTGGCTGGACAGTACGGGATTCCCGGAGCCGGAGCCAAAGTGGCGGTGACCGGGCATGTGGAGCAGGGGTTCAGTCTGGGAGGAAGGAATTTTGCGACAATTTTACGGGAGACGGAGCGGCGTCACTGAGAGTCCAAGGCTTCAGGCCTGGGATTCGCGCAGCTCCAGGCGCGCCTGCCGTAGTTTGGTGGCTTCCAGCGGATCCATGCCCGCTCTGAGGTCGGTTTTCTCCAGGAAGTAACGCCAGCCGGCGTCGCGATCCAGAGAACCCTGACAGCGCTCAAACTGCTTCAGGACCGCTTCTGCGGCTTCGCGACCTTTGATGACAGCCATGACTCCGCCCGAGTCGTAAGTCCGAGCGTTGTAACGTACGACGGCGAACGACGACTTGGCATCCAGCTGCATTGTCAGCATTCCATTCCGGGGAGGTGAGATTGAGAAAGCGTGCCCGCCGCTCTTGTGGATGACGGGCACGCGATTCGGTGGTCCGTCTTACAGCGGACGAACGTTTTCTGCTTGCCAGCCCTTGGGCCCTTTGGTGACCTCAAATTCCACGCTCTGGCCTTCCTGGAGGCTGCGAAAGCCGCCCGCCTGGATAGCCGAGAAATGCACGAAAACGTCTTCGCCAGTCTGACGGCTGATGAAGCCGTAGCCCTTGGCGTCGTTAAACCACTTTACTGTTCCTTGTTCTGCCATTTGTTGCTTGT